>OGYO01001866.1_pt1 | contig 11445 bp, 8 predicted proteins | sample 1576561 | NCBI WGS metagenome assembly OGYO01 (sample SAMEA3541507, study PRJEB24748) | human gut metagenome | biome: human gut; feature: human-associated habitat; material: faeces | place: China | collected 2012 | reverse complement strand
CCCGGAGGTGAATTTACCGGCGGCCGGAGGGAACGGGGTTATCTCTTTTACCACCAATGTGGCATGGAGCGCGAAAGTAAACGACACGAAAGCTTCCTCCTGGTGCAGTATATCGCCCGAGTCGGGGAAAGCAGGCGATGTGAAAATAACCGTTACGGCAAAAAAAGATTATGAATTGTACGACGACTTTTCAGCGGAAGTCGTCATTACGGCGGGAACCGCGAGCGAGACCGTTACGGTGACGCGCGGACAGAAAGATGCGCTGATTCTGACGCAGGATTTTTATACGGTTCCGTCTGCCGGCGAAACGATCGACGTGGAACTTCAACAGAACGTCGATTACGAAGTGCAGATCCCCGATACCGTTCAATGGATCACCCAGGTCGGATCGAAAGGCCTGTCGACCGACGTGCTGCATCTGAAAGTCGATCCTTTCGACAAGACCGACGCCATTCGGTACGCTTTCGTCCTCGTCAAAGACAAAAACAGCGATCTGAGCGCGAAAATTACCGTAAAGCAAGGAGCGAAATATGTTCCCACCATTTCCGACGGATGGGATATTTATAAGGCCGGCACTTACCGTTATGGGCCGTCGATCATGATTCATGACGACGGTTCGATCGATGCGTGGTTTGCCGCATCCGGCGGTCAGTACGGCGATTGGAATTACCTGTTCAATCAGAGCGGAACGCATGAGGCGCAAGGTATTACCGGCAATAATACGGTCGGACAGAAGTTTACCGCAAAAACTCCGTTCTGGAGTATCAGCGTAACCAGCCCGAATTGGAACGGGCAGCCCTGCGGTTTTACGTTCAATTTGTACAAGTGGGACGATGCGAGCATGAGTTACAGCCAGGTCGTTCAACAGACGCCGGTAGCGACTGCGACGTTCAAAGATTATAAAGACGGGGAAAAGATCGGGGTGACCAACGACGATAAGTTTCCGGCCGGGACTTATTTGTGGGAGCTGTCCAAAGGGCTGACCGAGCAATCGGGCGTTTGGCTGGCTACCGGAAGCGTTTCGGGCGTTACCAGTTACAAAAACGCGCTTGGTTTTTCTTAGCAACAGGAACGCACCAAAGGCTGCCAGTACGCCCAGCAGGCAGGCCTGGATCAGCGGGAAGAAGCTGTCTGCTTTGTATTTCAGGCTGTTGTAGGTAGCAATATCAAAGAGGCGGAAGGATTGAACCGTTTCATTGAAGCCCTCCATGCGGGTGAGCGACGTGCCTACGCCGTAATTTACAACGGAGGAGGAGCCAGTGTATACCAGGCCAGTGAGCTGCATGGCGGTAAACACCACCAGCAGGCCCAGCGCGGCAGGCGCTGCTTTGCGAACGGAAGCGGGAATGGCGTTCAGCACCGCTTTACGCACAGCGGGCACAGCGGCGATAACCGCATATACGACGGAGGAAACGAAGCATATGGCCAGCAGGTTTTGATAGCTTAAATTGGTGCCGATGCCCAGGGCGGAAATCATCAGAGTGGAGAGCCCCAGGGAGGGAATCTGCGCCAGCGGCAGCCGGGCCACCAGGCCGATGAGCAAAGAACCCGCGAAGGCAATCAGCATGGACAGAAAATACTGCCGGGCGATGATTTCGCCGTTGGCGGCAATATCGGCGGTGGTTGCCGAAGCCGCGGGGCCGGATACCATCATGGAGGTGATCAACTGCATGTTCATGAAGATGGCGCACACACACAGGATGCAGATCAGCAGACCGGCCATGATTTCCCGGCCCGTGGTGGAGCCTTGATCCACATGATGGAAGTATTTGTTCAGGAATGATTTTTCCCGTTTTGCCTGGCGCTTTTCCGCTTTCTGGGCTTTCAGCGCTTTTCTTGCTTCTTTGGCTTCCAATTTTGCTTCTGACATGATGTATCCCTCCGGCTAATGTCTTTCTTGAGTGGCGGGCGGCTTCCGGTTCACGCGCCGGAATCCGCCATGGAGTGGGGCAGCCCCGCCGCCCCGGGAGAAAGAAATCATTCGATGAGCGCAGTGGTCGTCTGCCCCTGGGCGGCGTCGATACGTCCTTCCGCCTGGCCGGGGGTAGCGGTGGGCATTCCCATGACGGCGGGGTCTGCCCACAGGGAGGTTTTGACGACCTCGAAGGTTTCAAAGTCAGGTGCTTCTTCCGTCAGCTCCACCTTCACCGCTTCGCTGACCTGAGAGGAAGCAATCTTTTCTTCATCGTCTGAAATGGCCTGGGCGGTCACATAGTAGGTGCCCGCCTTTTCCACGGTCAGGCTGCCTTCGGCGGTCAGGTTAAAGGGTTGGGTGCCTTCGGCAGACGCGCCGGGAGGGCCCATCATCGGCGCTTCAAAATTCATATGGCCAGTGGTCAGGCTGTAAGGCCAGATGTAGCCGCCTGCCGGATGATTGTCAATCACCAGTTCGTTGGTAGCCACATCCTGGGACGCCACCAGCTCGGTGCAGGCTTCATCAGCGTACAGGCTGAAACGGACGGTAGGCATATACTGGAATTTCTTCCAGTTGGAAAGGGTGTAGCGGTCGAGGGTGATTTCCACAGTGTTGCCGTCAGCCACCACCAGCATTTCGGGGCGTTCCAGGGTGCCGCCTACACCGTAGAAAGCTTTCAGAATGATGGGTGCAGGCGCGGTATAGTCGGTGCCGGAGGCCGTGAAGGTGACCAGCTTCACATTGTACAGGCCCCAGCCAATGGCGGAAACGTCTACCTTGCCGCTCTTTTCGCCCACCTTGCCGGCGTTGATGCGCTTGGAGGAGGACACATAGGCGTTGGCTTCGGTGCCGTTCACCACGGGATAGACCCGGACGAAATAGTAACCGGCGTTTTCATCATTGGAAACGAAGGACAGCTTGCCGCTTTCCGTATCGAAGGCAAAGTCCGTAGGCGCTTTCAGCTCGTCCGCAGACGCCGCGGCGCACAGGCCCAGGCACAGAGCGATGAGTAGCAGAGCAAGGATTTTTTTCATGCGATTGCGCTCCTTTCCTTATTCAATGATGGAGGCAGTTTCCTGATTGGAATACAGATCCACGCGCTCCGGTACCTGGAAGGGATTGGCGCCAGGCATATCCATTTGCTGCGGGTCTTTCCACAGCTCGGTTTTCGCCACGCTGTATTCGTCGGAGAAATCCGGGGCAGTCTCCTCGTCCGTCAGCACGATTTCCATAGCGCTGGATACCTTGGAATCCAGGATCTGCTCATCCTTGGACAGGGCCTGGACTGTGACATAGTAAGTCCCGGCGGGCAGCTGTTCGGAAGTGGTGTAGGTATAAATATCGTTGGTGAAGGCCATGGTGGTGCCGCTGCCGCCAAACATGGGGCCGGGGCCGGGCGCGGCCTCCTCCTGGGTTTCTTCCTCGCCTTCCTTCACATTGGTCTTATACATCCAGCCAGTTCCCTGGGTCTGGCTGTAACCCCAGATGTATTCGATGCCGGGCGGGTTCATGCCCAGGGTAGCCAGCAGATCATAGGTGTCAATCACATCGGAAAAGGCTTCCTCCGTGCATTCCGCGTTTTTCCAGAAAGTGATTTTGATATTGGGCATGTAGTTGAGTCCCAGGTAATCGCACAGCGTCCACCAGTCCAGGATGATCTGCACCCGGTTCTTGCTAAAGAAGGCCATGGCTTCGGGGCGTTCCAGCGTGCCACCCACGCCGTAGAAGGCGTTGAGCACCACTGGGGCGGGGCTGTCGATGCCAGTGCCCGCAGCAGCATTGGCTACCAGCTTCACATGGTAGGGACCCCAGCCGATGTTATCCATCTTCACAGAGCCTTTGATTTCGCCGGTTTTGCCGCCGTTCAGGCGCTTGGAGGACACGGTGTATTCATTGGCTTCAACGCCGGAGGAGGCAGAGTAGATGCGGACGAAGTAGTAGCCGATGTTTTTGTCCACAGCGTTAAAGGAAAATTTTCCGGTGACGGTATCGAAGGTAAAATCCTCGGGGGCGGCAGCCGTGTCCGCAAGCCCTGCCATGGGCAGACAGGAGAGGAGCAGCGCTGCCAGCAGCAGGATGGATAGAACTTTTTTCATCTTTCATTTGCTCCTTCTATTGATTGAAAAGCTGCGCGGCGTTTTAAGCCGGGGTTTCGCCGCGCAGCAGGTATCAGTTCTTATTCAGCATTATTCAGGGTGCTGGCGTACTGGTAGAGGGCATTGCGGATGTTGTTGTGCAGCATGTAGCGGCCATAGACATAATCGGTGGCGTCGCCATATGCGGCAACGGTGGCGCGGGCGTCAATGTACAGGCTGCGGGAGAGCATGTTGCCGTTCACACAGAGCATCGCAACGGGGGTATTGTAAGCGTCGCCGCCCATACCGTCGCCGTCAGTGATCAGCAGGCCCTGCCAGCCCCATTCGTCGCGCATGATGGTTTTGTACATGCCATAGTGGAACCAGGTCATGCCGATACGGTTCAGAGAACCCATCATGCCGTTGCAGCCGTAGTCCTCACAGGCGATTTCATAGGTCTTGAGGTAAATTTCACGGATGGCCTGTTCGTTGGCCCAGGTGGTGTTGCCGCCGCGGTTGGTGTCGCCGTCGTTCAGGGCCGCGTGCTTCGCGGTCACATTGGTGCCGGTGGCCTGGATGCCTTCGATGGCGCTGCCGCCGATGTGGCCGGAGATGAAGCCGTCCTCGGAGTAGTATTCAAAGTTCCGGCCGCCAAAGGGGCTGCGGTGGATGTTCATGGCAGGCGCATACGCCACGCCGACCCCAGCCAGGATGGCCTGATGTCCGTAAGTCACGCCCTCAGCGCGGGCCAGGCCGTTGTTCCAGGTGGCGGCGATGGTCACAGCGCAGGGGAACCAGGTCGCGCCAGCGAAGGTGCCGTTGGCGGGTTCGCCGGGGCCGTCCTGAGCCTTCTGAGCAGGCTTGCCCACGCTGTCCACAGCGCTGACGTTCCAACCGGAGTTACCCTGGATTTCAATGGCTTCGTCGATGGTGGTCATGGAGGCCAGCTTATCAAAGAGCTCCAACCCTTCTTCGGTGTAGATGTCCACGCCCGCCAGATCCTGCACGGTCAGGATGTGGGAAGCGCCGGCAGGCTTATCCGCGGTCACCACGGGATTGCCGTTTTCGGTGGTCTGGCCTTCCGCCACATAGTAAGTCATTTCCCAATCGGGATCAGGAAAGGATGCTGCGTCCACGCCGTCGGGGGTCTTTTCGGCGTAGGGCATCATGTTGCTGCCATGAGCGTAGAGGGTTTCGGTGATCTGGGTCTTGACGCCATTCTTGTAGGTTTCAAAGGTGTATTCGATGGCATTGTCATCGGTCAGTGCCAGCACGGCTTCGATAGCATCGGTCACCTTTTCGTTAGGGGTTTCGTCGCTCTGGTGGGCCATGATCTGCTTCATGCCGCCCGCGATGTCGCCGCGGGAGAGATAGCCGTCCACCATGTTTCCGTCGCCCGCGGTCACGTCGTCCAGGGCGTTCACGGCCACGATCTGATCCCGGTCACGCTTTCCAGCGTCGGCTTCGTTGTAGATGATGGCGCTGTCCAGGATCACCTTCAGGCTGTCGGAAGCCCGGTCGCCCCACTGATGGGCGTCCTTCTGGACGTTGAAGCTGTATTTGCCGTTTTCCAGCACATAACAGCCCTGGCCGAAGTTGTCAAAGGAAGCCAGATCATCGGTAGCAAAGGAGATAGTCACTTCCTCGGAAGCGCCGGGCTCAAGGATGCCGGTCTTGGCGTAGCCGATCAGCACCACCTTGGCTTTTTCCAGACCGCGGCCCTTGATGCCGAAGTTTTCGGTGTCAGTAGCAAAGGGAGCGTCCATGTACAGCTCCACCACGTTCTTGCCCGCCACGTCGCCAGTGTTGGTGACTTTCACGGTGATGCTGTTCTGGCCATGGGCTGCCAGCGCCACGTCAGAGGCGGTGATTTCTTCCGTGAAGGTGGTATAGGACAGGCCGAAGCCGAAGGGGAACTGCACCACCTGATCATAGCCCGCGGCGGAGCCATTCTTGAAGGTCAGCGCCTTGAATTCATCGGAATCGAAGTAGCCAACGGAATCGGCAGTTTCGTAGTAGCGATAGCCCACATAGATGCCTTCCTCGTACTGATAGAAGGTCTGGCCGTTGGCATTCACATAACGGTTGTCATCTGTGTTGTAGTAGGTGGGATTGGTGGTCATGTCATAGGCGAAGGTGTCCACCAGGCGGCCGGAGGGATTATTACGGCCGGACAGCAGGGTGGCAACGCCCGTGATGCCTGCTTCGCCGGGATGGCCAATCCAGAGGCAAGCATCCACATTGTAGTCTTCGCTGTCGATGAAGCCCAGCTCCATGGGAGCCGCGCTGTTGATGAGGACAATGGTGTGGGCAAAGTTTTCTTTGGCAAAGGCCAGCAGGTCCTTTTCGTTCTGATCCAGTTCCAGGTAGGTGGAGCCGGTCAGGGTGCTGCCGTCGCCGTCATAGTCCATGGAGGGAGAAGCGCCTTCCGCGCCGGAACGGGCGAAGGTGACGATGGCGTAATCGGTGTAGCCGTCCTGCAGAATGCTGCCCTTGCCGCCTTCGTATACATCCTTGGCAAATTCATGGATTTTGGTGTAGCTGGTCCAACCGCCGCCACCCCAACCGTCGGAGGAAGCGGGGGCAGGATCGTTGGCGTTCACGCCGCGTTCGCCGCCGCAGATTTCTTCCAGCCAGCCCCAGGCGTCTTCATTCACGTCCAGGCCGGCTTCCAGCAGCGCGTCCAGCATGAGCACGGTGTTTTCGTCGTCCGCGCCGCCAGCGGAGCCGGTGCCGCCTTCCACGTAGTTGTAGCTCATCGCGCCCAGTACAGTCACTTTGGTGCCTTCTGCCAGGGGCAGCAGGTTGTCTTTATTCTTGAGGAGTACAGAGCCTTCCGCGCCGATCTGCACGGCCACGTCATAGCCCTCAGAGTAGCAGTAATCCGCGTCATAGGTCGCGGCGCTGGCAGCCGGAGCGATGCTGAGCAGCATCATCACGGCAACCACAGCAGACAGGATTTTCTTGCCAAGCTTCATATCATTTCCTCCTTGCATTCTTGGCGGGTATTTCTTCCCACCGGATGATGCAAGTATAAAGGCTTTTCCGTTCGCGGGCTATTGTTTCGGTGCAAGAGGTTCTCTCCCGGAAAAAGTGGCGTGAATACCGGAACGAGCGGTATGAAAAAAAAGAACGAACGGCTTTTTCTTAGCCGTTCATTCCGGATCATTGGCTGATATTTGCCATTCGCTCCATGCAATATAATCAAGCGGCAAGTTCTAAATACCAATCGCTCAGCCAATCATGAAAATATGATGACTGCTTAGAACTTTGAACTGAAACTGAAAATGGAATTACAGCATCACGCCACCGTCGTTCTGCATCAATTCCATATACGCGTCCCGGATCTCCTGATATTTTCTGCGGCTGATGGGCAGCATCTCCCCACTGGTCAGAGAGACTTCATTGTCTCCGATGCGCCGGATGAAGCGATAATTGAGCAGGTATCCCTTGTGAATCCGCAAAAAGCCCTGGGGCGTCAGTTCTTTTTCCAGCTCCTGCATGCTTTTATGCAGCTCCATGGGCGCGTCTTTGCCCAAGACATGGGCCATCTGTGTTTTGCCGCTGCCCTCGATATATTGCAGCTTGTCAATAGCCAGGTACATCACCTGATCCCGTTCCTGCACGATCAGGGTCTTCGGCTGTTCATTGGCCTTTTTATAGGCCATGTAGGTATCAATCACGCCGGACACGTCCTGAATCAACCGATTTTTGCGGATGAATCCCCGTGGATTGGTGCGTAGGGCATCGAAAACCAAATCTTCACGGTTGGAAATGTAGATAATATCAATCAAGTTTCCTTCCCGCCGAAGCCGCTGAGCCAACTCCAGCCCCGTCATGCCGGGCATTTCGATATCCAGAAAGAGCAAATCAAAAGAAGTGGTCTGCATCCTGAGCAGCAGTTCCCGCGGTCGGGAAAAGGTTTCGATGGAAGCGTCCACATTTCGCGTCCGCAGCACACCGCGCAGAGAAGAACCGAGCAGCTCCAGCGCCACCTTTTCATCATCGCAGATCGCGATATTCCATCTGATCATGCCTCTTCCTCCACGCTTTTTCTTCCGGCATTTCCAGCATCACGTCTGTGGTAAAGATGCCGCCGCTCATGCTGTACTTCACGGAACCGTTATAGCTTTCCGCGATCCGCCGGATGATCCGGGTGCCGTAGCCGTGCAGCTCCGTGTGGTTGGTTTTTGTGGTTTCCAGGGTCATCCGCCGCTTTTCCGGCAGCGTTTTATCCACGGGGTTGGTGACGCGGATAAACAGATATTCCTGCCGAGGTATAATGGAAATGTTCACCGTCGGTTCCGCCACGCCTGCCTGAGACGCGGCCTCCATAGCATTGTCCAGCAGATTGGACAAAAGGCTGCACAAGTCCTCATCCTTGAAGGGAAGCTTGCGGGGCACGAGGATGCTGGTATCCAAAACGACGCCCTGCTCCTTGGCCGCGGCCATTTCATGATTCATGACCACGTCCACGGCGTAATTACCGCTGTCAAAGCTCTTTAAATACTTCGTTCCCTGGGAGGAAACCCGGTCCAGATACTCTTTCGCCTCCGCTGTTTTCCCTTCGTCCAGCAGCGCTTTCATGTAGAAATTATGGTTCTTGATTTCATGACGGATAGAGCGCAGCTCGTCATAGCTCAGCTTGGTGGCATGATACTTCTCTTTTTCCATTTCCGCCTTCTGCCTGAGCGCGTTCAGCTCCATATTTTTCTTCGTGCCCTGGTCGATGGTATAGAACTGGTAATAGGCCATCAGATTGATAAACCACAGCGAAACACACACCAGAATGTTGAAATTGCGCGCGTTTACGATCGCCTTCGATAAATCGGCATACAGCTCCAACCCGATGATGATCGCCGAAATCACCACCTGCATCCACACATACTTGCCGCCGATGGCGGTGCCGGTCTCAAAAGAAAAATGCCGCAGGAACCAGATTTCCGTAAAAATCATGACCGTCGCCACCAGCGGCGTCAGATACTGCGCCCAGGCAAAATACGATTCGTTCAGGGACGCGAATAATTCGCCCAGCGGTTCGGAAATGGGCAGCATCACCATCACGCTGGCCACAAACATCCAACCCCGCACCAAACATACCCTGAAATCATACTTGCTTCTCAGAATGGTATACCCCGTTACGAAGATGCTGAGGGCGATTCGATCCATCTGCCAGCCGCTTGTCAGCCAGAATAAAAGGGAATCCAAGAGAATATAGCTTGCGCAGCAAACGAGGTACTCTATAAAAAACTGCGCAATCCCTTTTTTATTTTTCGGGAAGTCACGCAGCAGCATGACCGCTGCCATGATCAGCATCGCATTGGTGAACACATATCCATAGCCCATGCCGGGTGAAAGAATAAACTGACGAATATATTTAAACAAATCGTTTGCCCCCTTTCACCTGCCATCTGGAAATCCCCTTATAAAGTATATCAGAAATGTCGATCCTCTTCAAGATAAGCGGAATAACTGGTATGATATGAGGAATAAATGGTTTTATAAGCAAAAACCCCTTGACAACTAATTCGCCATGATACAGTTGATGGCCGGCGGCGGTGTCGCCCTCATCGGCATCACCCTTGTACCTCTGCTCTCCGGCCTGTTCGGTTGATCGTCCGGCGGTGATCGCTTATGGGCGGCATACTCGACAAACTCGATGAATGGCTCCGAGGGCTGCTCATCGAGGGGATCACGGGAAACCTGTCGGGCATGTTCGATACAGTCAATACCAAAGTAGGCGAGATCGCCGGTGAAGTGGGACAGACGCCGCTGGCATGGAACAGCGGCGTCTTTTCTATGATCCGAAACCTCTCTGAAACGGTGATCGTTCCAATCGCCGGGGTTATCCTGACATTCGTAATGTGTTATGAGCTGATCCAGCTTGTGACAGAGAAAAACAATCTGCACGATGTAGACACCTGGATGTTCTTCAAGTGGATTTTCAAGACCTTCTGTGCCGTTCTCATTGTGACGAACACATGGAATATCGTCATGGGTATCTTCGATGTGGGGCAAAGCGTTGTGAACAGCAGCGCAGGCGTCATCATCGGGAATACCTCCATTGATATCAGCAGCGTCATCACGGATATGGAGGCGCAGCTTGAAGCCCTGGGCACGGGAGAACTGTTCGGGCTGTGGTTCCAGTCCCTTTTTGTGGGACTTACCATGAACGCCCTTTCCATCTGTATTATGCTTGTCATCTACGGCCGCATGATCGAGGTGTATTTGACAACTTCCGTTGGACCGATTCCGCTTGCCACTATGACAAACCGGGATTGGAGCCATACAGGACAGAACTACTTGAAATCCCTGTTTGCATTGGCGTTCCAGGCATTTCTAATCATGGTGTGCGTGGGAATCTACTCTGTTTTGGTACAGAGTATCGCCACGGACGGAAATATCTCAGGCGCGATATGGGCCTGCATGGGCTACACGGTCCTGCTGTGCTTCGCCCTGTTCAAGACCGGCAGCCTCTCTAAGAGCCTGTTCGGAGCGCATTAAGGAGGCTTGATAAATTGGCGTATGTAACCATTCCAAAGGATTTGACGAAAGTAAAATCCAAAGTGCTGTTTGGACTCACCAAACGGCAGCTTATATGTTTCGGAGCGGCGGCACTCATCGGAGTACCACTTTTCTTTTTGCTCAGACGCACGGCCAGTAACAGCGCCGCCGCGTTCTGCATGATTATCGTCATGCTCCCGTTCTTTCTGCTTGCCATGTATGAGCGGCACGGCCAACCTCTTGAGGTGGTGGCCGGACAGGTCATCCGCTGTATGTTCCTGCGGACGCAGGAACGGCCTTACCAGACAAACAATTTCTACGCAGCCCTGGAGCGGCAGGCCCAGGCGGAAAAGGAGGTGAAAGCCATTGTTCAGAAAGCGAAAGCCAGAGCCGCAGGCACGGCAGACGGCAAAACCCACGGTAAAGCTCACCGCCGCAGAAAAGCGTGAGATCAGCCGTATTCTGGAAACTGCCAGAGGCGACGGCAAGGTACATTCCGCACAGGATACCTTACCGTTCCGCCAGATGTACCCGGACGGCCTGTGCAAGCTGGACGATCACACCTGGTCGAAGTGTATCGAGTTCGAGGATGTGAATTATCAGCTTGCAAAACCTGACGACCAGACGGCGATTTTTGAAGCCCTCTGCGATATGTATAACGCCCATGACGCTTCTATCGGGATGCAGCTCTCCCTTGTGAGCCGCCGCATGAACCGGGAGGATTTTGTGAAGCGTATCGAGATCGCGGCGCAGGGAGATCACTTCGACCATATCCGTGAGCTTTACACGCAGATGCTCCGCAAGCAGCTTGAACGGGGCAACAACGGGCTTATCAAAACAAAGTACCTGACTCTCACCATCGAGGCACGGGACAGCAAAACCGCGCGGGCACGGTTTTCCCGGATTGTCATGGACGCCCTCAACCATTTCAAGGTCATGGGTGCTCTGGCG
>OGYO01001859.1_pt1 | contig 11471 bp, 11 predicted proteins | sample 1576561 | NCBI WGS metagenome assembly OGYO01 (sample SAMEA3541507, study PRJEB24748) | human gut metagenome | biome: human gut; feature: human-associated habitat; material: faeces | place: China | collected 2012 | reverse complement strand
GTAGGATCTATTTTGCTCAATTACGCCTGTATGGAGAGAAGTTATGAAGAGTGCGATTTTATCAAATGCAGCCTGTATGATGTCACTTCATAACCATCCAAGTGGAAGCTTAAAACCATCAAAGGAAGATGTCAAAGTTACGGATATGATGCATCAGGTAGGAAATCTCTTACAGATTCCGCTTGTAGATCATATTATTATCGGTAAGAACAAACAGTTTTATTCCATCCGTGATCAGGAGGACTATGATATACCAAAGCCTTCTTATATCAGTGATATCAATCAATTGAAATGGCCGCAGACAATGCTTAAAGAGGAACAGTTTTACCAGGATAAGAGTAATGCTTCCGAAAACAAAGCAAGGAAGCTTGAAGAAATCATGGATGAATTGGAGCAAGGGGTTCAGTCTATTTTAACAAGTGAGAATTACATGAATTATTTGAAGTTTTTAAGTTCCTTTCACAGTTATAGTCTGAATAATACAATTTTGATCTATCATCAGAAACCAGATGCATCTTTAGTAGCCGGATATCGAAAATGGCAGTCCCTAGGACGGCAAGTACAACAATTCCACGCTTTAAGGTATACGAAGGGTGAGGAATATGGTGGAAGATATGAGCTCATTGCAGGAAATTGTTTGATTGGTCCAACTTCAGAGAATCCATATCTTACGAAGCCAGCTGTAAGTCAGGCGATTAAAGATGCGAAAAACTATTTGGAACAAAAAGAAAAGAGTCATGAGAAGCAGGGGAAGCATTTGAAAATCACAGAAAGATCAAAAACACTTCCTACCAAAAAAGTGAAAGAACAGGAAAGATAAGGAGTGAATGAGAATGAATCAATATGTAATCTATAGAGTGAAGGATACGGAGATTGGAAAGAAATTAAAACACATGCCTTATAACGAATTAGGGGAATTAGTTCAGGAGGTAAAGGCAGAGAATTATGAGCAGATCTATTTCGGATTGTTGGAAGATAATAAAAAGCCATATCAGCTGCGAAAGGATTTGGAAAAGCAGATTGAACCGGGAAAGAAATTGGAGGTCGGAGATGTGATTGTAACGAATCGAGAGGGACTTGCAGTCTCTCATTATGTGGATACCGATACATTGCTTACTCTCCCGGGATTTATAAATTTGACCGATTCAGATGCAGTAATCAAGGGTGATACAGAAGATTATGAAATTGAGCAGTATCCAGGAAAATGGAGAAGCGTGGATTATCTGATCTTTGAAGGAAAAAGCTATTTTCTCATGGAAAATCAGAAATATGGGAAAGATGCAGCGGCACTTGTACTGAATCAGTATGGCAAGGTGATTCTTGATGAGTGTAAAGATGGCTTTGATCAGGATACGATCGATAGGATGAAATCAGCTGTCCAGAAGTTCAATGAACAGGAAAAACAGAAGGGAGCTACCAAAGAACGGATTTCGGTATGGCAGAAATACTTTATCAATGGGGAATACCTTCGATCTGCAGAAATGGCAGAGGAACAGAATTACAATATGATCGATGGAAGAATCAACAATCTGCTACCGAAAAAGGAGAATCCAGAAGTACCAAAGAAGAGGAAATCTGTCCTTTTGCGTTTGTATAAACACCGCTGTGAGGTTGCAAAGAAACAGGGAAAGCCAATGCCGAGGCGGTATCAGGGGATGGAGATGGAGCGGAATCGTAAATAGATAAGAAATGACAAAGGGTGTGGGAGAAATCTCATTGCCCTTTTTTGAAAAAGAGTTGTCTGATATATATAATAACCAAGTGAGAATTGTAAATTTTGCCGAAAATATAAATGAATCGTTGATAATATTGTGCATAAAATGGAAAAATGATAAAATCAAAAATGTGGTGAATATAAGACATATTATTTTCGAGGAATAGAGTGATTTAGGGAATAGTATGTTTTTTTAGTATGTTTAATTAGTAGATCCGATTTCGTAAGTTTAAGATCAAGATATAAATATGGAAGGAGCAATATGAAAATACGAAAATATGTGAAAAAAGATATTAAAAAAGTAACCTCAATTTTAATTTTACTACTAGGATTATTGACTATTTTATATTTGTCAGAAATACAAAGTATATCAGGATATGTTGTACAAATTAATTATCCCAATAATATTGCTATAAAAGACGAATTTGAGAATGTATATTGGATAAAGCCATTTGGAGATTTTGAGGATAAATATGAGATAGGGGAGGAGGTAAAAGTATATTATTATCCGAATTCAGAAGATGGCTCCAATGAAAATACATTATCCCATTCTATTGTATTCAGTAGATGATGTTGTTATTTATGAAGGAGGCAACTAAATCAGAGCTAAACAAAAATTTAAATTGAGTGCTACTATTATAGGAATATGCTTTTTGTTACATGGAATACCTGTATTTGCAGCCGAATCAAGTGAAATGATAGAGTTTGATTTAAAGACTAATGAGATGAAGACAGTAGAAATTGAGGAAAAAAATAGTGATTCAGTTGACTCATACATTCCAGAGGGAATCAGTACTGGAATTCAAACATATGGAGCGATTATTGATGGTGATGATAGGTATAGAATTCCTGCTAGTTTATCAAGTACAACTTTCCCATATTGCTCTTATGGTGTTGTGAGTTGTACTAGGCCCGATGGAACAAGTTCATTTGGAACAGGATGGCTTTTTGGTCCGAACGATGTGGCAACAGCTGCGCATGTTGTATATAGTCAAGAGAATGGTGGATATCCTTCTTCTATTATTTTTTATCCCGGGGTTAATAACAGTGGATCAATAGTAGGGGCATCTTATAAGGCAACAATTGCGGTGCTACCGGCAACGTATCAAAGCGAACGTGATGCGACGAAAGATTATGCTTTTTTCATAGTAAAATAGAGCGGCGTATACCCCCTGATAGATAATATCGAAAAAACTCTAAAAAGGGATCATTACGACGCTCTATGTTTGAAAGCCTTAGCAACAAAATTAAATCTGCTAAAAGAATAGATTATGGTTACAGGAATGATGAGCACTTTTTTTCCTGATTATTATTCTGAAACAAGTCTTTTAATTGCAGTCTTATAGATTTCTTTAGCAAGGATCAAATCAGACAAATAGATATATTCATTTGCCTGATGTTCTGTCAATTCTCTACCTGGTAGCATAGGGCCGAAGGCAACAATTCCATTCATTGCTCTTGCATAGGTTCCGCCACCGATGACCGTTGGTTCGCTCATGTCTCCGGTTTCATCGCGATAAGCGGAAAGAAGAGTTTGGATAACAGCACCGTTCTTGTCCATATAAACATGAGGTTTATTTGTAATAACCTCTACCTTAACATCACTGAAACCATTTTCTGAAAGATGACTATTAATGGCATTTACAATGTCTTCGAGATTGAAGGTTACAGGATAACGTAAGTCAATGTATAGAACAATATCATCGCCAACAGTTTCAATCTTACCAATGTTGTAGCTTGCTGGACCACTTGCTTCATCTGAGACCTGTCCGCCAAGACTTTCGCCGTTATATTCTAGCTTAATAAATTCGTGGAAGAACTCAATAAGTTTGCAATCTGTAACAACTCCACTCAGTTCATTCATCATCTTTGAAATGGCGTTTTCTCCGTCCTCAGGAGTACTTCCATGGGCCGCCTTACCTGTTACAGAGAGAGTCTTTGTTTCTCCATGAACAGAGTATGACGCAGTGCAGCTGTCGGGAACCATATTTATGGCTGTTCCGCCAGAAACATTGTTGAAGCAAGTATCGGACTTCTTAAAAGCAATTTTTAGTCTCAAACCCGTAGCTCTTGCATATTTCTAGAGCTTTATTTAGGGCCATGTGTACACCTTCTCCAAAAGGATAAGCGCTGGACAAGTCCTTTTCGCACACACTGTTGATATTAATTATAGAACGTAAATCATCAATCATCTTTTCCATTTTTATCACTCCCTTAATTCTCCGTGATAGTTCCTCGCAATAATTTCTAAAACAAAAGCCGATCATATATTATTATACAACCGGCCCTTGTACATCTTCAATTATTTTTCAAATGGTTTGTATTCAACATCAAATCCAAAGTGCTTAGGTCCGAAGCATTCCAAACCTTCTGGAGTAGTCCAGATTTCAGGGGATGGAAGTGCAATTACTGTCATCTTATCACCAACTTCAAAATTAGGTGTAGTCATTGGATTTCCTTCTCCGTTAATCATGCAGATTAGGTCTGGAGCAATTACATCAACTTCGCCATTGCGGTATGAGATGATGTTTTCGTTCTTTAACCAGATGCGATATGCTTCGTCCGTATAATCTCCTTCGCCCTTTAGATGAATTTCACCAAAGTTGAAGCCATCTCTTGTTTCACAAGTGTAATCTGAAATGTGGCCTCTGAATAATACTTTACCTTCTTTATCATCACAGATAGCAGAAGCAACATCTCCGCCAGCTTCCTTTGTTTCTCTAAGAACTCTACCGATTTCCTGAGCGTAAGTAATTGCACCAGGAATTAGAGAATTCTTGATAACCTTACCAACGTTTGCGTGATCAGCTACACCTACAAGGTTGTCGCTTACAACAGCAATAGCTCTAACGATATCTTCAGCTCTTAGGTCATCCGCTACATTCTGAATTACAATTTTTTCACCAAATTTTGTAGCTACGCCCATAGGGAAAATAGGAACGTTCTTTACATAGTATGTAGAATGCTGCAGTTCAGGAACTGAACGTCCGGCTGGGTCAGCGTCAATAAGAGGTAAATCCATTAACAGTGCAACGTGAAGAGCCTCAGCTGTATTTTCTCCACCTAATTCAGTTGAGCCAATTGCATACATTTTCTTACCTAAAGATTCCTCTAGAGCCTGTACAGCTAAAACTGCGGGAGCTGTTTCGCTATGCTTCAGATGAGCTAATCTAGGATCAGGTTTAGCTGATGGAGCACCGCAACCATAAGGAGTAACAACATACTCGTCATCTGGAAGTTCATCTAAAGTGATTAATTTTAGAGTTTTTCCCTTTTCGAAATGTTCTTCTAAAAGAGCCAAACCGTCAGCAAGTGGACCGCCACCACCGGTACCAAGCACTGCACATCCGTACAATAGATCGATCATGTCCTGTTTGTTTAATTCTCTCATTTTTCTGTCTCCTCTTTTTTTGTGATAATTTATGCTATATTTTCGGCGTTATCTCTTGATGCAGATGGAATAAAGCGCTCTGCAATAAGATAGATAACAAAACCTATAATGATACCAACGAATTCAATTTTAACTAGTGTATAAGAAATAATTGCACCTAATGCCCAAGCAATTACACCAGCCCAGTTTACACCGTCCTGTGGTCTAAAGTTCTTAGCTTTACCTTTTCCTACAACCCAGTAGTCAGCAAGAATTACTCCGCCAACAGGACAAACAACGTATGATAGTAAGCTTAACACTCCCTCAACGTGTCCCAAGATACCCAGGTCGCATAATACAATACCAACAATTCCTGAAATTAAAGTAGCTTCTCTTCTTCGGTTATCTTTAAGCTTAAGTGCCATAACAATGTTAAGACCTGCGCTGTAAGCATTTGTTGAGTTAGTTGTCCATGTTGAAATAACAAGTGCAATGATGCCCAGGAGTGGAAGTCCTACTTCAATTAGAACCATACTGATATCATACTGTCCTGATAGCTTTGTAAGAACGATTCCCATAATCAGAGTTATTACACCCATTGGGAATACACCGTAGAATACAGATTTAACAGTGTCTTTTCTGCTTTTCTGGAATCTAGTATAGTCAGGACCAGTGATTGTACCTACAGCAGTGAAGTTAAATGATAGTGCTACACCTGACATGAAGCTCATAGATTGTACAGTTCCTTCATCGTTAAGGTTTCCTGTTCCGTAAACCTTAAATGCTAGGAATGTTCCGTAGCACATAATGATCATTAGTAATGGAATAGAAATCTTGTCTAGTTTTTCTAGCGCATGCACTCCATATACTGCAGTCAGAAGCATTATGATTCCCCAAATTGTGTTTGAAACTACAACTGGAATATCCCATCCGGTCATAGCTAGCATTGCGTTACTGAAGGCTTCTCCACATACTCCATTCTGGATTCCAAACCAGCCAATCATGTTAACAGCAAAGATTGTACTTACGATAAATCTAGCTCCGCTTTTTCCAAAGCCGGCCTGACAGCATGTGCAGGATGCTAGTCCAAGGTCACAGCCTATCATTCCCGTTGCAACCATACCTACTACTACAATTAAGTAGCCTAGTGACCCTGAAATAATTGCTGGCCATATAGGCATTGCTTCCGCTAATAACGCTCCCAATAGGAATGCAGGAACGCATACACATATGCCGGCCTGAACGAAGGCTAACGAAATCCAGTCTTTTCTGTCTTCAGCAGAAATCGCCTGCAGAGCTGTGACTTCTGCTTTCTTATCTTTATTTTCGTTTGTACTCATAATGGGTACCTCCTTTTGAATCTTCTCTATGATAGCACACATTATTATAAATGATAATTATGCAGATGACAGAATTATTTATCAATCATATTGTGCTTTTGCACAAAAGCCTTGTTTATGACTGTGAGTTTTGATATCATAAAGGAAAAAATTATACTAGGAGGAGCCATGAGTGTTACGGTTCAAGATTGTTTAAGACTACCCTCTTTTCATTCTGCGAGAGTGATTGCAGGCAAGAATGGACTGGGTAGAATAGTATCATCAGTATCTGTAATAGAAATACCTGCAAAGTCTGTAGAGGCAATTAGTGTATTCAATCCCAATGAGTTGTTAGTCACGTCATTTTATTCAATTAAAGATGATCCTACTAGACAATGCGAGGAAATGAGAAACTTATATGATGCTGGAGGCGTTGCACTAGTGCTGTTTTACGTGGGTGACGTCATCCCTCAGGTGTCTGACGAGTTGTTGCAGACTGCAGACGTTATGAACATACCTTTAATTCTTATTGAAGACGAAGCAGAATATAGTGTTAGTTATAGTGATGTAATTAAAGATGTAATGGGGGCTGTTTTCTACGATCAGGCATCTACGGATTCCTTTTCAGACACTGTGGAGAATAGATTGAAGCAGATTCCTTACAATAAAAGAAGCATGGAAACCCTGCTAAATGTAATAGCTGAAACTTATAACTGTAACCTTGTGCTTTATAACAAAAACGGTTTATATTTCACATCTATATATAAGCCGTCCTTTGGACAATTTGGTCCAGAATTCTTTTTTAATGCCTTCGCTGATGGCTCAACGGACCTTTTCTGTAGAAGCATAATGTTGCAGGATAAGTCATTTTATTTGTATAGAAAAGAGTTCCCCCACGCAGGAAATACCTGGCTTACATTATATGCTTCAAGCAACGAAAACAGCATTAGTGAACACAAGCTAGATGAAATTTGTGCATGCACAAATTTCTTCTCAACCTTATGGGGCTACACCCTCGATATGCAGAATTATAATACTGTTATTACTTTGATCTTGAAATCATCGCGCGTAATAGGAGAAAAATTCCTTGAAGCTAGTGGTGTGCCTTTTTCTAAGCTTTCAACTATTCTTGTAGTAGAATCGGAAAAAGACAATTTAACAGACATTCTTCGGCAGATTGAAGGCATATTGAAGGAAAGTGAAAGATTCTACGTTAAGGATATTATTGACGACAGACTTGTAATTCTAAGTTCTATAATGGTTTCCCAAAAGGATGATGGCATTATAGCTACGGAAATAGAGAAATGCATAAACGAGTATGAGGGAGCCTTGTTTTTCTTGGAGTCTAGCAAAAATCTAACTTCAATGAGGAAAATATACTCAGACTTTTGTGCAAATTCAGCAGCAATGAGCAAAATTTTCATCCACCGAAAATTTCGCGACATGTATGATGTTATATTTTCGCAGGAAATCACAAATCTAGCTATAAATAGAGGCAATCGAAACGATCAAATCAAATCCATAATAGAAGCCTTAAAGGACGACAGTGACAACCTGATGTCAGCAGCAGCGTCTTGATGCTGTCCTTTTTCTCCACGTCGAACACGTAATCATCGGTGTAGAACGGGTTGAACGAAATCGGTTTCTCCTCCGTGTAGGTGAAGTACACGCCGTCCGCCCCGTTTGTCTTGCACCGGATCATCTCGCACAAGCCCTGATAGGAGTTTCCCGTGTCCACCAGCACCACGTGCGTACCCTGCTCGTAGTATTGCCTCACGAGGTGGTTCATAAAAAAGGATTTGCCGCTGCCCGAAGGACCCAACACGAACTTGTTGCGGTTGGTCGTGATACCCCGCTTCATCGGCAGGTCGCTGATGTCGAGGTGCAACGGTTTTCCCGTAAGCCTGTCCACCATCTTGATGCCGAAGGGCGAGAGCGAACTGCGGTAGTTGGTTTCCTCCGTGAAGAGGCACACCGCCTGCTCGATGAATGTATGGAAACTCTCTTCCGCCGGGAAGTCCGCCGCGTTGCCGGGCATCGCCGCCCAGTAGAGCGTCGGGCAGTCGATGGTATTGTGGTGCGGCACGCACTCCATGCTTGCCAGCTGGCTGCCCACATCGTTCTTGATATGCTTCAGTTCCTCCGCGTCATCGCTCCACGCCATGACGTTGAAGTGCGCCCGTACCGAGGTCAGCCCGTAGGAATGGGCTTCGTTCAGGTACTGGTCTATCCACTCGCGGTTGATGCTGTTGCTCCGGCTGTATCGGGATAGCGACTGCATATTCCTTGCGGACTTCTCGAACTTCTGCAAATTTTCCTCGCTGTTGTCGATAATCACATACTGGTTATAGATGTGGTTGCAGGAAAGCAGCAGCCCCACGGGGGAGGCGAAGGAGAGGCGACAGTCCGAGCGGTCGGTGGAGAGTTTCTCGTAGCGGATGTCGGTAGCCACCTTTCCTGGCATATCCTCCGCGTCGGAGAGGGTGTGCAGGCACAGGCGGTTGTCACCGATACGCATTTCTTTTGCCGAGAGGTCGATGTCCTGCAAGGTCGTGTCGCCTTCGGGCATGAGCGAGAAGTAACGCTCTATCAGCCCGGCGGACTTCTCCGTCCCGACAATCTCGTCGGTGGAGAGGCGGCGCAGCCTCACAAAGCCGCTGTCGTTCATGATGCGCTCGAACTGTTCGGCGGCCTCCATGAACTTCCCGGCGGTTTCCTTGTCCAGCTCCTTCGGGATGATATGTCCCCGGCACAGCGTACTGAAGTTGCTCTGCATACGGTTACGTTCTTTCGTCGTCTTGGTCAAGTAGAGATAGCAGGAGTGTTTCAGGTACGGACGCTCGTTGAAGTGGCGTTCAAAGGAACGGCTCAAGAAACTCATGTCGTCCTTCTGTAACTCCGGCATATATTTCTCCTTGATGAACCAATCCTGCTTATAGGAATAAATACCATTACAACGTACAGATACATCAATATCAAGACCGATATTTCTGTCAACTACCCGGAATGGGATTGGATTTGCTGTTCCGAATTTATTATCTACCAGTTCTTTTGTATTAAAATAATAAACCCTCTGGTCTTTGCCTGTATCGCCGCCAAATGTAAAACGCTTCTTTACTGTATCAAAAGTCCTGTGGATTCCCTCTCCCAGACTTCCGGCAAAAATACTTGGTTCTGTGGATGCATCATAGGTAAACTGTCCGGGTTCTGCACAAACCTCCACAACCTTTCCCTGTTCTACGATGATCATACACTGACCATCTGCAACAGCAATTCCGGAACCGCTTGAAATAATATTATCACTGCCTTTTTTGTTGGAAGAACGTCCGCCTACTCTCTTCTCACCCTTTACAACCAGAACATCTTTATCTATTGCATCGCAGTAAAAAAACTCCTTCCACTGATCTGCCATTGTTCCGCCGACTGCTCCGACGGCTGCTCTGGTAAGTCCCATAAAATTTTTCTCCTTTCTTTCCTTTTGTTTCTGTTACTTTCCCTTTACTATTTTATCTTTACCTTTTTGGAAAGTTTCGCTTTGTTCAAAAGCTTTGCATACTTTTTCTTCTGTGCTTTCGGCACTTTGACCGTTGCTTTTTTATTTATGTTTTTGAACGCATTCTTTCCAATGGTATTGATCTTTTTACTCTTAATAGTAACTTTTTTCAGCTTTCTGCAATTTGCAAAGGCATTCTTTCCAATCTTTCTGACATTTTTTCCAATTGTCAGACTTTCCATCTTCTTGTTGCCTTTTAATGCATTTGCTGCCACACCGGTTACTTTCCATGTTTTTCCGGATGCCTTGATCTTATCAAAGATCTTCACACTCTTCTTTGCTTTGCCTTTTGCAGTCATGTTTTTCACTTCAACCGTATCATTTCCGGTAACTTTGTAGTTAAAGATACCGGATGCATCTGCGATCACGCTGCCGATTGCCGGGATCTGGCTGTTGTTATTTCCATTATTACCGTTGTTGTTGTCGTTATTATTATCCGGTTTCTTTGCTTCCAGTGCTTTCATGGCGATGTCTAATGCATCTGCTGCATCTTTCAGCTGTTTTGCAGTTGCTGTTTCAGAAGCAAATGCCATTTCTGCATCCCTTTTTGCTTTTGCAAAATTTGCCCAGCTTTCTTTTGTGTAATCTGCTTCTTTCTTTTCTGCCGCCTGTGCAATCTTTGTCTGTACTTCTGTTTTGCCGGAGGCTTTTACTTCATCGAGTTTGCCCAGTGCTTTCTTTAAAGCATCGTCTGCTTCTTTGATTTCCAGTTTGGTTACTTTTTCTTTCTGTGCAACTTCTTTTGCAATAATATCATGATCTCCTATGATCTGGGCCGCAACTTCTATGTCACTGTTGACAAAATCTACAGATTCTTTATAAGCATCCATAAAATCATTTACTTTATCTGCATGATCCTGAACAAACTCATTGTTTGCGATCACAACTCCTGTCACAAGTTTACTTCCGTCATCCATGGAATCTTCCCACAGTTTATTCAGATCCAGGGCAACCTTCAGCTTATCGTTTTTCATCAGCGCTGTAGTTACAAAAGGCTGCGGAAGAAGTCCGACTGCTGTCTGATCCTGCACAAGTGCGGAGACTACCTCTGCGTGCTCAGATTTAAATTCAACAGTCACATCTTTTTCAGGGTCCCCGCTTCGTGATAGGCGATCGTCCGTTTTTCGGACGGGATGATGATCTTGTTCTTGCGTTCCAAGCCGCCGATGATCCGGTCGATGGCGCTGAGGAAATCCTCCTTCTCGACCTGTTTCTTATTGTTGCGGGCGGCGATCAGGGCCGCCTCGTTGCAGACGTTGGCGATGTCGGCGCCCGAGAATCCCGGAGTTTGGCGGGCCAGGAAGTCGCGGTCGAGCTTCGGATCGAGCTTCAGGTTTTTCAGGTGCACGTCGAAAATTTCACGGCGCTCTTTCAGGTCGGGCAGTTCGACGTTGATCTGGCGGTCGAAGCGTCCGGCCCGCAGCAGCGCTTTGTCGAGGATGTCGGCCCGGTTCGTGGCGGCCAGCACGATCACGCCGGCGTTCGTTCCGAAACCGTCCATCTCGGTCAGCAACT
>OGYO01001856.1_pt1 | contig 11473 bp, 9 predicted proteins | sample 1576561 | NCBI WGS metagenome assembly OGYO01 (sample SAMEA3541507, study PRJEB24748) | human gut metagenome | biome: human gut; feature: human-associated habitat; material: faeces | place: China | collected 2012 | reverse complement strand
GAGTGGGGATCCATTTGTCATTTATCAAGACCTCCATTGCAGTTCCGCAGTGCAGGCCGCCATAACTGTTTCCTTCCTCATACAAAACGTCAAAGCGATTTGTGGAGGAGTCATATATAAGTATCCCTTTTTTCATGTGGGCTTACCTCCTGACAAAGAATTTAAAAACATTTTCCCATAGTCATATTTTATGAAATTAGTACAAACCGCATCAGTGTCAATGCAGTTCATTTTTACTTAGGGGCGTTCATGAAAAAAACCGCAAATTCACCTTGTGTTGACCCTTCAGTTAACCCATTTACTCACCCATTTACTCACCCATTTGTCCCGGTTAACCCATTTTTAGCCCTTATAAAATGGGTTAACCGAGGTCACATACGGCCAAAAACAGCGAAAGGCTTCAAAAGCAATCAGACGAAAAGGGTATAAGAAAACCCCGGAAAATGCTGATTTTCCGGGGTTTTTGAGCTTTTGAGTTGTAAATTTGCGTCCGATCAGCGCTTGCTGAACTGCGGAGCGCGACGGGCGGCTTTGAGGCCGTACTTCTTCCTTTCCTTCATGCGCGGATCGCGCGTGAGGAAACCGGCCTTCTTGAGAGCGCCACGGAGTTCGGGATCGGCAACGATCAGCGCGCGGGATATACCGTGCCTGATAGCGCCGGCCTGGCCGGTGGTGCCGCCGCCGTGTACGTTGACAACTACGTCAAACTTTGCGGCGGTGTTGGTCAGCTCAAGGGGAGCGCGAACGATCATCTTGAGCGTTTCAAGGCCGAAGAAATCTTCAAGATCTCTCTTGTTAACGGTGATATTACCGGTACCGGGGAGCAGACGAACCCGGGCAACAGACTTTTTACGCCTGCCAGTTCCGATATACTGGGTGATAATAGCCATAATTCAATCTCCTTCCCGCTTATTTAAGCACGAGGACTTCGGGCTTCTGGGCGGCGTTGTTATGCTCCGGACCCGCGTATATACGAACCTTGGTGAGCATCTGGCGGCCGAGGGGGCCCTTGGGCATCATGCGGCGAATAGCTTCATAAACAGCAAATTCGGGCTTCTTATCGAGAAGCTCACGATAGCTGACTTCCTTCAGTCCTCCGGGATAACCGGTATGATGGACATACTTCTTGCCGTCGAGTTTGCGGCCGGTCAAGGTGACCTTGGCGGCGTTAACGATAATTACGTGATCCCCGGTATCAACGTGGGGAGTATATATGGGCTTATGCTTTCCGCGAAGGATAGCGGCTACCTGAGAAGCAAGACGGCCGAGCACCATTCCGTCTGCGTCTACAACGTACCACTTCCGCTCGAGGGTTTCGCCCTTTGCCATATAGGTTTTCATGGCGTTCCTCCTATGGTAGTTTAATGTTCGCGTCGCATTGAGATTGCAGTTAAGCTTCCGGGGCTGTGGCCGCAAAACACCGATCCTAACGAACACGCAGGGTTAATTGTACCCAATCATTCCCTTTGTGTCAAGCGGTATTTCTCTTATTTTTAAGCTTTTTTCAGTTTTTTCTCTCAAAACCGTCATTTCGGACCGTGCCTAACGCATATTGGGGAAATTTATCTGCCTTATCGCCTCGTAAAGCACTATCGCAACCGAGTTTGAAAGGTTGAGCGAGCGGCGGTCGTTGAGCATCGGTATGCGCACGGCATCCGCGCTGCGCCGCCCGAGCAGCTCCGGCCCAAGACCCGCAGTCTCCTTGCCGAACACAAGAAAATCACCGTCGCGATATTCTGCATCAGCATACGAACGTGTCGCATGGGTTGAAAGGAGAAAGAAACGCGCGTCGGGGTTCTTCTCCTCCACCTCCTCAAACGAATCGTAATACGTTATGTCAAGATACTGCCAATAATCCAGTCCGGCCCTTTTCAGGTGCTTATCATCCACGCTGAAGCCAAGCGGCCTGACAAGGTGCAGCCGCGCACCCGTGACCGAGCAGGTCCTTGATATATTGCCGGTGTTTTCCGGTATTTCAGGTTCAACCAATACTATGTTTAGCACTCGGCGCCCTCCTAAAAAAGCAAATGATACTTTGCTATTTTAGCCCGCCGTGCCGTATAGGTCAAGCTTTATCGTCCGCGTTTGCCAATATGGCCTTTATTTTATCGCTGTAAATATCGCAAAGTTCCTTGGCGTATTCCTCGCGGAAGCTCTCCGCCCGTATGCTGCATCCTTTCAGCCCCTTGTTCGGCCGCACAAGCACCCAGCCGTCGTCAGATGCTATCCTTACGCCTTCAATCAATTCCATGTCCTCATCACGTCCGCTTTCAACAAGGCTCCGCAACACGCGGCCTATCTCCCTCCAGCTGCATTTTACCTCGCCATGTTCCTTCGCTATTTCCGGCAGCAGAGCCATTATTTCATCAAGCTTGCCTTCGCGTTTAAGTGCGCACAGCCTTATTGCTGCCGCCTCGGCCTCAAATAGTTCATCCTGCCAAAGCCCGCGTTCCATTGCCGTGTGCTCCAAGCCGTGCCCTGCACGCGGCGCTTTTATCAGCTCCACACTCTCGGTTGATATAAGCGTACATAGTTCCTGCGGCATGTCTGCCGCAACTACCTCCGCCCGCTGGCCCGAGCGTGCCGCTGCAATCATCAATACGGTCTGCACTTCATCCTCGTTCAGCCGTCTGTCATTGGCTATTGCCCATATTCCGCTTTCGCCGCGGCCTATGCAAAGTCCCGCTTTGAGCCGCGTCATAAGCGCTGGAAGCTTTGTATCCTCAACGTCCTCGCTGAAGCGCACGTCTATACCCGCGCGTATAAGCACGTTTGCCACCGCGTCAAAAAGCGGCCTGTCGTGCGCTATCAATACGCACGCCTCATTATCCTCATTTACTGCGCCGTGGCCAATTTTAGACCTAAGCGAAGCTTCATACGCCCTTGATACGCCGTTCAGCCTTTGTATTATGCCAAGGCGGCTGCGCGTAACGCTCTGCCTGTCGCCCTCGCGGAAGCCGTTCACGAATTTTCGCCTTGTTTCATTTGTTATGCCAAGGCCGAACCCGTCCATAAGCTCCATGCTTACCATATGGCGTTCGCCTTCCTGATGAGCTATAAATATGCCGCCGTCGAACGCATAGCCGCGTATAGCGTGGCTCAATGCCGAACGCGAGCATACGCCCGCATCCCATACGTCAACGCCCTGAGAGGCCATGCCTGCCATAACCGCGTATTTGAGCATAACGCATTGCTGCGCGCCGTCCGTTGCTATTGCAAACTCGGCGGGCAGTTTGGCCGTGGATGCAAACGCCGCGCCTATGCGCGCCGCCTTCTCCGCACTCAGTTCCCTGTCCGCATATCCCTCTTCCGGCTTTTCTTCCGCGCATGCCGCGCAGTCTCCGCGCCATATTATATTTTCGCGGTATTCGCCTTCCGCTTCAAGCCGCTTATACGGCCAAAGCTTTACCCCCTCGCCCACTATCGAACGCGCGCCTATGTCGCTCCCGGCGCCCACGACCGCGCCTTCGTATATCACGCTGTCGCGCCCCACCTGCACGTTTTCGCAAAGTATTGCTCCGCGCAGCTCAGCGCCTTCCCTAAGCCTCACGTTCGGCAGCAGTATGCTCCGCTTTACGCTGCATCTTTCGTCTATCCTTGCGCCCGTACATGCAACGCTGTTCGCGCCGAAGTATGCCTTTGCGCCAATCTCAGCATCGCTGCCAACATAGCACGGCGCTGCAAGCACAGCCCTTTCTGATATCTTTGCGCCGTCCTCTATATATACGCCTTCCCTTGTTCGCCTGGCTGCTGTTTTGAATATACACTTCCCGCTTAGCATATCCGCCTGTGTGAGCGCATACTGAGTAAGGTCGCCTATGTCGCTCCAGTAGCCTTCCGCCTCATATCCGAATATCTTCATGCCTGTGCGCAGCATGCGCGGGAACAAATCCTTTGAAAAATCGTATTCCGCGCTTTCCGGTATCATGTCCAGCACGCTTGGTTCTATTATGTATATGCCTGTGTTCACAAGGTCGCTGAACACCTCTGCCGCTGATGGCTTTTCTATAAAGCGGCTTATGAATCCGTCTTTATCCTTCAGTACAACACCGTATTCCATGGGAACCTTCACCTTTTTCAGCAATATGGTCGCCGCCGCGCCGCTGCGCCTGTGTTCGCGCATGGCATCAGTCAAATCAAAGTCGCACATTGCGTCCCCGCTCATTATAAGCACGCTGTCATCGGCCTGCTTCAGGGCGTTCTTTACCCCGCCCGCAGTACCCATCGGCTTATCCTCAACGGCACACTCCGCCTTTATGCCGAACGCGCTGCCATCGCCTATATAGCGGCGTATAACGTTTGGCAGGTACCTCAGGGTAAGTATGGCCTCGTCAAAGCCATGCTTCTTAATAAGCTCCATGCAATATCCAAGCACGGGCTTGTTCAGCAACGGCACCATGGGTTTTGGCATGGTGCAGCTGAGCGGACGCAGGCGTTTCCCGTCCCCGCCCGCCATAATAACGGCTTTCATAAATAAAAAATACCGCCTTTCCTCAGAAATGAAAATGCGGTATTAGTGTGGCTCTTTTTATGTTTATTTAAGCATATCCATGCTTAGTAGAAAAAGGAATTTCCGCCGAATGTTGCATAATATACCCTTTTATCCCACGATGTGCCTTTTTTTGAGGAGCGGAAGTACAGCACATCTTCCGGCATAAAGCGGTCTCCGTTTACGAATATCTGGTTCACGGCCTCAATGGTTTTGCTTACCGGCACAACCGCGCGCAGCTTATCCTCATCTCTTGCAACTGTGAACTGATTCTTTTGGAATATTACGCCGCTTACGCTATCGGGAAAGCGTGAGCTTGCGATTCGGTTATATATTACGTTGGCAACCGCCGCACGGGCTTCAACACCGCTTCCCTTTGATTCCTCCTGAACCACCTGTGCAACAAGCAAAAGCTCATCCGCGCTGAATCCGCCGCCGGAGGAGAAATAATCGTTGCTGCTCACGCCGCTGTTTGATTCGCTCCCGCCCGTGTTTTCCGGTTGCTTTGTCGGCTCCACCGTAGGGGACGGAGTCTTAGTCGGTTTGGGCGTTGCAGTCGGCTTCGCTGTGGGCTTTGGAGTGGGCGTAGGCGGCGCACCGTATTCAACAAATTCGGCCAATATAAAGCCATATGTGCCGTCGTACTTTACCTTGAGCCAATCCCCGGATTTGCCAACAACCGTGAATACGGCGTTCTCTTTCAGTTCATCTATTATCTTATAATCAAGCCCGGGGCCTTTTCTGAAATTGGCAGAGCCCGCGTTTAGATACGCTGCCTTTTTCTCCAGATCCTTAACTTCATACTTCGGCGTAGGGGTAGGCGATTTGGTAGGCTTCGGCGATTTTGTCGGTTTCGGCGTTGAATCCGCAGTCGGTTCAACTGTCGGCGCAGGCGTAGGCTCCGCAGTCGGCTCAACTGTCGGCGTGGGCGTGGGTGCATCGGTAGGCTCCGCCGCTATTGCAGGCGTTGCCGTAAAATGCGGCGTATATGTCGGCGCGGCAGAAGGCTGCACCGTGGGCGTAGGCGTACCAGGCGCCGCTGTATCATCAGGTATCTCCATCGTATCTATCATTTGCACATCCGCGCTGAAGTTACCCGTTTGTGACACCGCCATGCAGCCCGCAAACGCCAGTATGGATACCAATATAAATATGCCCGCCGCATGCCTTATCATAGAATGAACCTGCCAAGATCCTCGCCGTTAAGCTCGGAAGGCATATGTTCCTTTACATAGCTTGCATCGACCACTACCTTAACCATGGGATGATCGCCGCCGGCATTGAATGAGATATCCTCCAGCAGATTTTCAACGATGGTATGAAGCCGCCTCGCACCTATATTCTCGCTCGTTTCGTTCGCATTATATGCGTAGCGCGCTATTGCGTCCAGCGCATCGTCCGTAAACTCAAGCTGAACATCGTCCGTGGCAAGCAGCGCTTCGTATTGCTTGGTTATGGCGTGCTCCGGCTGATGCAGTATGCGCTTGTAATCATCCACCGTTAGCGGATTCAGATTGACCTTTATGGGGAATCTGCCCTGAAGCTCCGGAATAAGATCGGATATTTTGGAAACATGGAACGCGCCCGCCGCAATGAACAGCATAAAGTCCGTTTTTACTGGGCCGTATTTTGTATTCACCGTGCAGCCTTCAACTATCGGCAGAATATCCCTCTGCACGCCTTCGCGCGAAACATCCGGCCCGCTTGCGCGGTCGTTTCCGGCTATTTTGTCGATCTCGTCTATAAACACTATGCCGTCCTGCTCGGCTTTCTCTATGGCCTCGCGTATGACCTCGTCCATGTCTATAAGCTTTTCGGATTCCTCCTGCGTAAGTATGCGCCGGGCCTCGCTCACCTTAACGCGGCGCTTTTTCTTATTCTTGGGTATAAGTCCGCCCATCATTTCGTTAAGGTTTATGTCTATGCCCATAGCAAGCATGGCGTCGCTGCCGGTGTTCTGCTGCTCCACCTCAATCTCTACAAGCTCGTTTTCAAGCAGTCCGTTTGAAAGCTGCTGCGCTATTTGCTGCCGCTTATTAAGGTGCTCGGTCTTTTCTTCTTCGCTCAGCTCCTTATCCGCGTCTGCTTCCGGCGCGCCGCCTGAGCCGAGCAGAAGCTGTATCGGGTTAAACGGCTTCTGCACCTTTTTTCCCGCCGTGGGCATAAGCAGTTCAATAAGCCTTTGCTCCGCGGCCGCCTTTGCAACGGTCTCAACTGCTTCGTAGCGTTTTTGCTTACATAGGCGTATGGATGCCTCCACAAGGTCCCTCACTATCGAGTCCACGTCGCGCCCAACATAGCCCACTTCGGTAAACTTTGTGGCTTCCACCTTTACCAGCGGCGCATCGACAAGCTTGGCAAGCCTTCTTGCTATTTCCGTTTTGCCAACGCCCGTGGGACCGACCATTATGATGTTCTTTGGCGTTATCTCCTCCCGCATTTCCGGCGAAAGGCGGGAACGGCGATATCTGTTCCTCAGCGCTATCGCTACGGCGCGCTTCGCTTCGTCCTGACCTACAATGTATTTATCCAGCGCTTCTACCGTTTCTCTTGGCGTAAACATTATATTTCCTCCATGGTGATATTGCTGTTTGTATAAATGCAGATATCACTTGCTATCTTTATTGCCTTGGTGGCTATTTCCGCCGCGCTCAGATCCGTATTTTCCTTCAGCGCCTTTGCCGCGCTCAGCGCGAACATGCCGCCGGAGCCTATGGCGGCTATGCCGTCGTCGGGGTCTATTACCTCGCCCGTGCCGCTTACAATGAGCAAATCCTCCTTATCGGCAACTATAAGCATTGCGTTAAGCTGGCGCATAACTTTATCCGTGCGCCATTCCTGCGCCAGCGATACCGCCGCGCGCTTTAGGCTGCCGCTGTATTTTTCAAGCTTAGCTTCAAATCTTTCAAGGAGTGAAAACGCATCCGCCACCGTACCGGCAAAGCCCGTAACAACGCTGTCGTGATATATCCTGCGCACCTTTTTCGCGGTGTGCTTCATTATTGTATTTTCGCCGAACGTAACCTGTCCGTCGCCGGCAACGGCGCATTTGCCGTCCTTTTTAACGGCCACTATTGTGGTTCCAAGCATCTGCTGCATAATTATTTACCGCCTTTCAAATATCCGCCCTTCACGTTGCGGCGGAATAAAGCTTTTTATGATAATACCATATATCCGTGCAAAGTGGGGCGAAATTCACAATGCTTTACATTTTATTCGCATTCGGTTGCCGTTTTTGCGCCATTCAGGCCAGTTCTTTCCGCAATCGAATCAATTATTCCAAGTGAGCGCTCGGCTATGAGCGTATATCGCTCCTGCTTATTCCTTGGGGCGTTGGAAAGCCCTTCTATTATGCCGAAGCTTATGTTCATCGGCTGGAAATCCGAACCGTTATAGCAGGAGACATAGCGTCCCAACGCACCTATCGCCGTTTTTGAGCCGAAATCTACGCTTTGTTCGCCATTAAGCTTGAGTGCCAGATCTATGCCCGCAAGCATCCCGCTTGCAGCGCTTTCAATATAGCCCTCAACGCCCGTCATCTGTCCGGCAAAATACAGCCCCGGCTTAGCTATGCATTCAAACCATGGCGTAAGCTTGCCCGGGGAGTTTATAAACGTATTCCTGTGCATCACGCCATAGCGCACGAATTCCGCGTTTTCAAGCCCGGGTATCATGCCGAACACGCGCTTCTGTTCACCGAATTTAAGATTAGTCTGGAACCCAACTATGTTATAAAGCGTAGCTTCGTTGTTTTCCTTTCTGAGCTGCACCACGGCATAAGGGCGCTTGCCCGTGCGCGGATCAACTATGCCTACTGGCTTCAGCGGGCCGTAGGCAAGCGTCATCGGTCCGCGCTTTGCCATCACCTCAACGGGCATGCAGCCTTCAAACACGCGCGGTGTTTCAAACTCGTGCAGCGGCGCGGTTTCGGCAGTAATAAGGTTATTTATGAACGTGAAGTACTCCTCTTTGTCCATCGGGCAATTCAGATAATCATTGCCGCGTTCATAGCGCGAGCCTTCAAATATTTTGCTCATATCCAGCGATTCCGCACTTATAACGGGCGCTACCGCATCGTAAAAATGCAGTCCTTCGCCAAAGAAAGCCTCTATCGCTTCAAGCATAGCGCCATCCGTAAGCGGACCCGTGGCAACTACTGCCGGTGCATCCGGCAGGCTTGTCACCTCGCCATGTTCAATGGTTATGTTCTCGTGTTCGCTCAGGCGCTTGGTAACCAGTTCCGAGAATATGTCCCTGTCAACGGCCAATGCGCCGCCCGCGGGCACGCGGCTTTCCTCCGCGCACTGCATTACTATTGAACCAAGCCTTCGCATTTCTTCCTTCAAAAGACCGGCTCCGTTTTGCAGCCTGTCCGAACGAAGTGAATTTGAGCATACCAGTTCGCAGAACCCGTTCAGCTTATGCGCCGGAGAGAATTTTTCCGGTTTCATTTCGTATAATGATACGGCAATGCCGCGTTCAGCAAGCTGATACGCGGCTTCGCATCCCGCAAGTCCTGCGCCTATAACAGAGACCTTCGGTTTATTTTTCGACATCGTTTTCCGTTCCCTTCTTGACGCTTCTTTCAATATAGCCGCAATCCTTATTGGAGCAGGCCACATATTTGCCGCGCGGGCCAACCTTGTTTACCATTATTGCGCCGCATTTGGGGCAGTTTTCGCCGCTTGGCATATCCCATGATACAAAGTCGCACTCAGGATATTTTTCGCAGCCGTAGAATACCTTGCCGCGCTTTGTTTTGCGCTTTATCAGTGCCGCGCCGCACTTGGGGCAGGGAACGTTTATCTTTTCCACTATCGCCTTTGTATTGCGGCATTCGGGGAAATTGGGGCAGGCAAGGAACTTGCCGAAGCGGCCCATTTTATATACCATCATCGCGCCGCATTTATCGCATACAACATCCGATACTTCATCGGGCACGTTGACTTTCTCTATCGTTTCGGACGCCTTTTCAACATCCTGCATGAACGGGCCGTAGAACTCCCGCACAACGCTCTTCCACTCGCATTCACCGTCCTTGATATGGTCAAGCTCGCTTTCCATATCCGCCGTAAACTTAACGTCCACTATGTCCTTAAAGTTATCCTTCATTATTTGGGTAACGATAAAGCCAAGTTCGGTTGGGTAAAGCGTTTTCTTTTCGCGTTTAACATAGCCGCGCTCGATTATGGTCGAAATTGTGGGCGAATATGTGCTCGGCCTGCCTATGCCCTTTTCTTCAAGGGTCTTGACGAGCGTAGCCTCGGTATAGCGCGGTGGCGGCTGGGTAAAGCGCTGCTCGCTTTCTATTTTATGCGCGGTAAAAACATCGCCTTGGTGTATTTCCGGCAGCGTAACGTCCTTTTCCTGCACGTCGTCGCGGCCTTCTATATAAACCACGGTATATCCGTCGAACATGGTGCGCTGGCCGCTTGCGCGGAATGTGCAGCCGTTTGCATCAAATGAAACGGTATTGGTTTCATATACCATTTCCGTCATCTGGCTGGCCATAAAGCGCTCGTATATCAGCTTATAAAGCTTAAACTGCTGATTGCTCAGCGAATCCTTTACCTCCGCCGGGGTAAGCTCAACATATGACGGGCGCACGGCTTCATGCGCGTCCTGCGCGCCCTTGCGGCCCTTGTATATATTCGGCTTTGCGGGAACGTAATCCGCGCCGTATTTGCTGCCTATCAGCCCCAGTGCCGCCTTCTGCGCCTCTTCCGATACGCGCACGGAATCCGTCCTCATGTAAGTTATAAGTCCCGTCACACCCCTACCCTGAAGCTCTATACCTTCATAAAGCTGCTGGGCAACGAGCATTGTAAGCTTTGCCGTGAAGCCAAGCTTTCGTGAAGCTTCCTGCTGCAGGCTGCTTGTTGTAAACGGCGCGGGCGCATGGCGCGTTTTTACGGCGTTTTTAACATCCGTCACGTTAAAGTTTGCACCTGTTGCCGCATCTACCACTTTTTTTGCATCCGCTTCGCATTTAAGCTCCGTCTTTTTATCGCCGTAGCCATAGAACTTTGCATCGACCGCCTTCTTTATTCCCTTAGCCTTCAGGTTTGCACTCACCGTCCAGTATTCTTCAGGAACAAAATCGTTTATCTCCTGCTCGCGGTCGCAAATTATGCGCGTGGCTACGGACTGCACGCGGCCTGCGCTAAGTCCCTTCCTTACCTTTGCCCAAAGTATGGGGCTTATTTTATAACCCACCAGTCTGTCCAGCACGCGCCTTGCCTGCTGCGCGTCAACAAGGTTCATATCTATGCACCTTGGATGCTTCACGGAATTTTTGACCGTGTTCGCGGTTATTTCATTAAAAACTATACGGCAGTTTGACTTAGGATCAAGCTTGAGTATATGCGCAAGGTGCCAGCTTATGGCTTCGCCTTCCATATCAGGGTCGGTCGCGAGCAGGACGTGCTTAGCTCCCTTGGCTTCGCGCCTTATGCGGTCCAGTACCTCTCCTCGTCCCCTGAGAGTTATGTACTTGGGCTCAAAGTCATTCGCCTCGTCCACTCCAAGCTGACTTTTAGGCAAATCCCTTACATGTCCGTTCGATGCGACCACCTTATACTTGCTGCCCAAAAATTTTCCAATCGTCTTAGCCTTGGCCGGAGACTCGACTATAACCAGATTATCTGCCATTTATATACCCCCTCCTGGGATCAGTTTACTTCGTTTTCCTTACAGGCTAAAAAGCCTGCCCACAGATTGCTTAATTATTCCCGAAAATTCCATCGCTGTCAAGGTTGAATTTAGCATACCTGCATCAAAACCCGTAAGTTCCGCCAATTCGTCATATGTTCTTTCCCCTGCCATAAGCAGCCTGTGTATCAATTCCTGCTCAAATGAAAGCTCCGCAGGAGTCACTGCCTTGCGTTCCTCTGCCATAGGTTTTATGCCGTATTCTTCAAGCACGTCCTCCGCGCTGAGCGTTATTTTGGCAAGCCCTTCGCGTATCAAATTATTTGTGCCCAT
>OGYO01001852.1_pt1 | contig 11489 bp, 7 predicted proteins | sample 1576561 | NCBI WGS metagenome assembly OGYO01 (sample SAMEA3541507, study PRJEB24748) | human gut metagenome | biome: human gut; feature: human-associated habitat; material: faeces | place: China | collected 2012 | reverse complement strand
TACCTGCGTCCGTTTTGACGAACGGGCGATAGCGGATGCTATCTGAGGATAAGTTCGTCCTTTGATCCGGGTGTCCATTGAGAGAGCCGTCATTGGGCACCCCGAAGAAAAAGATGTAGTTTTTCCCCATCCCACTCGGCACGGTGCAGAACCTGCCTGATTTTATCGCGCTGAACGGGAACCGGCTCCTTGCGAAACTCGTTTCCAAAGCTGCCGTTCCAGATTTCACAGATCGTTTTATACACTCGTTCCTGATCTTCGGCCTTGCTGGTTTCCGCTTCCAACGCCTTCAGTTTTTCGTTGATCTCCAGAAGTTCGGCGGTCAGCTGAAACACCTGCTGTCTGTAAACCTCAATTTCGGGACAGCCGTCGCCTTTTTCCATCATCAGAGCGCCCATCATCCCATACAGTGTATGCTGCTCTCTGTCAATCTCCTGTTTCCGCTTTTCCCATCGTATTTTTTCGATCCCGGCCTCTTTTTTTTGAATGCCGTTTGGCCGGAGCTTTTCGATTTGAGCGGCCAGATCCGTGTTTGGCACAAAGGCATCGTCAAACGCCTTCAGCACGGCGTCGTCCAGCCGTTGCCCCATCACGGTCCTGCACGAACAGGCCTTGCTGGTATACTTCTTTTGGGTTTCGCAAACATAGAACCAGCTTGCAGCGCTGGCCCCTCTGCCTTTTTTATTCTGCGGTTTGGTGTACATCCGCTTCCCGCATTTGGCGCAGTACAACAGCCCGGACAGCAGCGCGTAATCGTTGGTGGCGCTGGTGAAACTGTTATACCGTTCTTTATTGGCGGCGATCCTCCGCTGAATCCGAACAAACCGTTCTCCTTCGATCGTTCCCTCATGCTCTCCGACAGCCAGAACCCATTCTTTGACTTCGCGCTGAATAGACCCTTCCTTTTTTTCGGAATGGCGATTGTACGGCATGATGCCATGCCGCCCATCCCAGAGAGCCGCCTCTCCTGCCACTTTGGAGCCACGCTCTTCAAAATAGCTTCTTGCAGCTTCATCCGCCGCACAGTACACGGGATTTGACAAAAGATTCCTGATAAAAAAGTCCGTTGTCCTGCTGGCGTTTTTGTCCAGCAGCCGCCGTTCATGCAGATAAACCTGTACAGCATGAAAAGAGCCAAATTCCTCGTACTTTTCAAAAACAAGGCGGACGATCTCCATTTCGTCGTTCGGCACCAGACGGGAGTAGCTTTTTTCGACGCCCAGTTCCTTATTCTGCATGATCCGTTCGCCGGAAAAACTAAAGGGTGTCTTTCCGCCCAGCCAGCGGCCGGTATAGGAAAGCATCAGCATATTATCCTGAACGCGCTCCGCGATCGTTTCCCGTTCCAGCTGGGCGAAAACGGCGGCGATCTGCATCATGGCGCGTCCCATGGGGGTAGTGGTATCAAAACGTTCGTTGATACTGATAAAGCCGATCCCGCTGCTTTGCAGCTTTTCGGTAATGGTCATAAAATCAACAATATTACGGCTGATTCGGTCCAGACGGTACACTACGACCTGCTGGAACTCTTTTTTCTTCGCATCCTGCATCATGCGCAGGAACTCCGGGCGTTTTGTATTCTTACCGCTGAAGCCCTCGTCTTCATAGATCAAAAACTCGTGTTCTTCACCGGGGTCGTTGGCGTTGATGTAGCTTTTGCACATTTCGACCTGATTGCCGATACTCTCGCCTTTATCTGTCGTTTTGCTTTTGCGGCTATAAATGGCGAATTTCATACCAGCACCTCCGAGGTCATTGTAACACTCCGATCCGGGGCAGGCAACAAAACTGACTTTTTTTGCCTGTATTCCTCCAATGTCGCCAGCCGGTTTCATCCGGGCGGCGCTCAGAATTTCCGCTCTCCATTTTCGGGGATGACCGGCTTTGGGATAGAAAACAGCTTCCGCTCATTTTCGGAAAAGAAGCGCTGCTTATAATCCGTCGGGGAAACGCCAAAATGTCTGGAAAAAGCCCGGCTGAAATAAAGCGGATCATTATATCCGCAAACAAACGCCACTTCCTGAACCGTCATATCCCCGGTCTGCAGGAGTGTCTCCGCCCGCTCCATCCGAATGCGGATCAAATAGGAATACGGCGTCATTCCCATGCACATCCGGAAAAGATGGATGAAGTGATACTTGCTCAGCCCGCAGCGTTCCGCCAGTTCTTCGGTTTGAAGGGGTTCAAAATAGTGACGATTCATATACTCCACAATGGAAAGAATTCTCTGCCTGCTGGAGCTGGCGACGGAACCTTTCCGCTGCGCCATCTGCCGTCCAAACAGGGCCATGGCCTGACGAAACTGCGATTCGACAACGATTCGGTACATGGGCTCCCGATGCAGAATCTCGACGACCATGGATTTCAGCAGCGCTTCTGCGGCAGGGCACAGGCCCGGAGAAAAAAGATTTCCCTGACCCATGCCGCATTCCTCCAGCAGCGACGCCGCCTCGGTTCCGGAAAAATGCACCCAGCGGCATAGCATGGGTACCTGAGAATAGGTACGATAAAACTGTGGAACCTGCGGACGGTACAGCACGATTTTTCCTTCGCCCACCGTCTGCCATTCTCCGTCCAAAAGATAGTCCGCGTGACCGGATACCATATACAAAAGCTGATAATCCAGCCGTCCCGCCGGGCGGCGCACCAGCACGTCCTCGTCGGTGGGCCGTCCGGAGCGGCGAGTGGTATTGATGCCGCAGCTATTGATCTGTAGGGGCACATTGGCAGCAACATTTGTCAGATCGCGTTCACTGTCGTAAATAACGTACACAGCCGATCCCTCCTCTTCTTAAGAATAGAAAAATGCGAAAACAATGTCAAGGATAGCAGCAATATTTTCCATGTATTCGCAAGATATGCTATCGCTCCTCTTCCGGCCTCCTGCTATAATGAAACTGCCAGCTGGAACTACTTGAAAAGGAGCTATATTCTCATGAAAAAATTCGCTTTCATCGGCGCGGGCAGCTACATCTTTACCCGCAATCTGGTTCGGGATCTGTTTACCTTTCCGGCCTTTGAGGATTGCCACATTGCTCTGATGGACATCAATCCCCTGCGGTTGGAAAAAATCACCGCATGCGTGAACAAAATCAACGCCGCCTTCGGCAATAAGGCGACGGTAACCTCCACCATGAACCGGGCGGAGGCGCTGGAAGGCGCGGACGGCGTGGTCTGCACCGTGTTCAACGGCGACATCGACATCTGGCGCTACGACATTGAAATTCCCAAGGAATACGGTGTGGACATCAATGTGGGCGACACCCGCAGCGTGTCCGGCATTTTCCGGGCCCTGCGCAATATTCCGCTGATGCTGGACATCTGCCGCGGCATCGAAAAATACTGCCCAAAAGCGGTATTCCTGAACTACACCAACCCCATGAGCATGCTTTGCAAGGCCATGCAGGCCAACACCAGGGTGGAAGTGACCGGCCTGTGCCACAGCGTTCAGGGAACGGCGAAGATGCTGGCTGAATGGATCGGCGCTCAGCCCGAGGATATGACCTACACCTGTGCGGGCGTAAACCATCAGGCTTTCTACATCGACCTGCGCTGCAAGGGCGAGGACGCCTATCCCATGCTGCGCAAGGCTCTAGAAAACCCCGAAATCTGGAACAAGGAGCAGGTACGCAACGAAATGTTCCGCCATCTGGACTATTACCCCACCGAGTCCAGCGGTCACAACAGCGAATATAGCGCATGGTTCCGCAAGCGCCCCGACCTGATCGAAAAATACTGCACCCACGGCACCGGCTGGAATCCCGGCGAATACGCCTATTCTCTGAATCTGCGTCTGGAGCGGGAAAAGACCTGGGTGAAGGAACTGGATCAGTGGATCAATGAAGAAGAAGTGGACAAAAAGCACAGCGGCGAGTATGCTTCCAACATCTTCAACGCGCGCTTCGGCGACGGCAAGCTGTTCAAATTCAACGGAAACGTGCTGAACCGGCATCTGATCGACAACCTGCCCGAAAATTGCTGTGTAGAAGTCCCAGTGCTGGCTTCTCAGTACGGTATGGAGCCGATCCATGTGGGTTCGCTGCCGGATCATCTGGCGATTCTGGTAGGCACCACCGCGCGCATTGAGGATATGGTAGCCGAGGCGGCTGTGACCGGCGACCGGCGCAAGGTTTTCCAGGCGGTATGCATGGATCCGCTTTGCAGCGCGGTCTGCTCGCTGCAGGAGATCAAAGAAATGACCGACACGCTGTTTGCAAAGAACAAGGATTATCTGCCCGCATTCCATCTTTCCTAAAAAACACGACGAACGCCGCTTCCTTCCGCAGCAGAAGGAAGCGGCGTTTTTTGCAAAATGAATTGTACGGCTCACCAAAAAGCATTTCAGAAATCGCTCCTTCCTGGATCGTTCGATCTTGGCGTCGTTTTCCGGCATGGCAAAAGCTCCTGCTTCAGTTCGTTTCCGTTTCTGAAACAGGAGCTTTTTTGCCGTTCATTGATCAGAATGTCATTTCCGTTTCATCCGCCATTTGAGGGAAAAGCTAAAACCGGCTTTCTCAGCAGCGATGAACAAACGGCGCGACCGGAAGTCCGGAAAGATCAAATACTCCGGGAACAAACCAGTTTTTCTGTCCATAAGCGATAGCCGTCCCGTTTCCCGTGATGGATGCTCCCGGAAAAAGAAGCGTATCGGGCGACTGCTGCTCCGGCCTGCAGTTCTGCAGGCCATCAGCTGCCCAAAGGCAGGGCCTTTCCCCTTCCCGCAGTTCGACAGGGCCGTTGAAATGCAGCTGGATTCCTTCCGTCGTCCAGGTATGACCGACTGGTCTGGCGGCATGCGCCTGTGCCGGGATCCCATACACGTCCTCTAAGGCCAGCCGGCATAGCCGGTCGGCAACGGGTTCCTTGTACAGGGGATGGATGTTGCGTTCCATCCCCACATCGGCGAGTATCGCCATGGACACATGGGCATATTTTTCCATGCAGCGCTGCTGCTGAGCGCGCAGGCAGGGCCAATCCGGTTTTCCTCCGTACATGGACGCTTCAAAGGGAGCAAGCTGGCAGGTCAGGAATGGCAGCGCAGGCTCCATCCATGCGTCGCGCCAGCAGTCCAGCAGTCGTCCGAAAAGCTTTCCATACCGTGCAGCCTCTTCCGGATAAAATGCGTTGGCTTCTCCCTGATACCATAAAACGCCGCTTAAGCCATACGGCGCCACGCGGGCCGTCATATGATCGAACAACGCCCCGGGCATTTGCGGATCGCCTTCGCCGCCCAGAGGGATAAAAGCAATATGGCGGTCTTCCCGGAGAAAATTCAGTGGATCCTCCAGATTGTGAGCAATAAAGTCCGGCTCATTCTTCATGGCCTGACGGACCGTTCTTTCGTATTCTGTCAGCAGTTGATAAGCGCGCTCGCCCAAAGCGTCTCGGACGGCCAGATATTCCTCCAGATCCCGCCGGGTATCCTCGCGTGCCTTGAGTTCTTCCGTGGGAAGCCAGCATTGAATCTTGGTTCCTCCCCAGTTGCATTCAATGATCCCGACCGGCATTTGCAGGCGCTGGGCCAGCCTGGCGGCAAATACATACCCGATGGCGGAAAAGGTTGCCGCGCTGTCCCTGTCGGCACGTTGCCACGGAGTGTCTTCGTTTTCCGACGGATAAAAATGCCACCCGGCCTGCCGCCTCGCCTGACAGCGCCGCGGAATCCTTTTCAGCCGCACTTGCGTGCGTTCTGCTGCTTCCGCCCAGGGTTTGGCCCCGGCCATGCACATCAGCGGCTGTTCCATATTGGATTGTCCCCCTGCCAGCCAGACCTCGCCGCAAGCCACGTCGTCCAGCAGGATTCGTTCTTCCCCGCAGAAAATCTCCATCTGTGCGATGGTTCCGGCGGACGGCGCAGGGAGCCAGACCAGCCAGCTTCCTTTCCCGTCCGTTACGCACGTTCTTTCCGCCCCGGACAGACGCACCGTCACCTTGCGGCCCGGCTCTGCGGTTCCCCAGACGGGGTTCAGACGGGAGTGACGCAGAACCATATGATCCGAAAACATGCCGTCTATGGAGAAAGCCGTCATGCTTTCAGCCTCCTTACGCGATATGCTACGCCAAGGGGCGTATCCACAGGTACGCTTCCATCCTCTGAGGCGGTCAATACCAGAATGGGATCATCGGTGCCGACGGGCGACGCTTCAAAGCGGGTTCCTGCCGGGCAGCCGCTTTGCCAGCGGACGTCCTCGTAAGGCTCTTCCTGACAGCGGTAAAAGACGACGCTTTCATCTGCCCCGGGAAGCATGGCGGTTCCGTTTTCAACCCAGCGCTTTCCGTCGATCGTTACGCGGCAGGCTTCCTCCTCAAACTGTACGGCAATTTCAGCACCGGAGGCATAGCGGACGATTTTCCAACCGTTTTTCTCTTCATATTCACAGGCCATTTCATCCCGAAGACGGTTCAGCGGAACCTGAAGCATGAAATAAGCGTCCGTCAGTTCCTTGATAGGGGTGGCAGCGGTCACGTCATTGCAGTAGAAACCGCCGTACAGCAGGCCGTCAAGGATATTGTGCAGGCAGTCCGTATGAGTCCCGCCGTAATCCGCCTTGCCATGTGCCAGAAACGGTGCCATGGGGATACGCCGGTCGCCTTCATACAGGCTGCGCGGCACCCGCTGCATATGCCAGAAGTAGGAGATGCCGCCCACAAACGGAAGGCCGCAGGCTTCACTGGAAACATCCAACCCCCGCTTGCGGAACTGCCCGACAATTCGAAGCCTCGCCTGCAGATCTGCTTCCTTCCCGGAGGGCTCTCCCGCCCGGAAATCGATCCGGAATACCGACGCAGTCAGCACGTCCAGATGATAGCTGTCCCTCAAAAATGGATACAGGCTCAAAGTGCGTCTGATCCGCTCTTCCGAGCGATGCGCGGCGTAATAGGGCATGGAGTTCCAATAAGCCTGCACGCCGTTCCACACGCCGCCCCGCAGCAAATGGCCGGTGTGGTCCCGGGAAATATCATCCCCATTCCACGACGGACTGCAGGCATATGCGTCGTCATAATTATCGTGGAAGCTGAGCAGGCAGTTGACCTTCCGTGCGTCCTGCGCAAGCTCCGCCAGCTTTTCCATGCTCTCCAGCGCAGGATTCAGGGTAAAGACATCCGGATAATTGTCGTCGTGCCCTCCATGCTGGAAGCCTACCAGATAGGGCAGTTGTCCCCCGTTGTCCGTCCGGGCGGCCAGCTGGAAAATCAGCTTGCGGATCTGTTCAAGGTTCGTCGCCGTGGGCTGGCCGGGCGCACCGACAAAAATCTTATAGACCATCTTATCCCGGTATACGTCGCTGGGCTTTCCCGGCAGACTGTCCCGCACGCGTGCAGCACCCAGAGTCCATCCGCTTTCCGGTCGGACTTCATCATGCGATACCATTTCAATGTTCACACAGGGCGACGTATTCAGCAAGAAATCCGTTTCCACGGGCAATACGTCCACGTCCTCCTGATTGGCTGGGTCCCGATCCGGTTTGGCCCTGCGGTAGGAAACGTCCAGCCTCGTATAGCGGCGGCGGAGCAGCGCTCCCATCTGCGCATACCGTTCGCCCTGCGAACCGCCCACAAGGGACGTAAGCTGATCGTCCATCTGCCGGACGCGCAGCACAGCCGTCAGCCGCTTCGTATAAACGACCGCCGCGCTTCCAAAGGAGTCCAGGATCCAGTTATACCGATGATCGGTCTGGCCGTCTGCGCAGACGGCCGGATCGATCAGACGGCCGCCATGGGAGGGAAGCGCCAGCCGGGACAACGGATCGTTTTCAACAGCTGCGGCAAGGCCGTTCAATCGAACGGTTACCAGATGTGCCTCCGGCGTTTCCTCTACCTCCTTCAGTGAAATGCAAAGGCAGTCGCCGCACAGTTCCGCTTCCAGAGCAGCTTTGATCCAACCGGATTTCACGGGCAGTTCCATTCTCCAGACGGCGGCATTTTCCGTTTTTTCAAGCCTGCATTGCACGCCGGGGTCGTTATCCGCTATTTCCTTCCATTCTCCCGTCGCGGGTTCGTAAATGCCCCAAATGGAAGGAAGTCCGGCGGGATTCGCCGCCAGACGGCTGCCATTTCGATCCCGCAGTTCCGTCAGGCCCGGTCTTTCCGAAAGCCGAACGAAATATTTTTCATTCGATAATACGAACATCTGATTTCCCCCTTTTTTCTCAATCGGTCCCTGAAATTGCGGTCATTATAGCAAACCGATCCGTCGTCTGTAAACGGCGCGCCCGGAAAATGTGTGTTTATTCTACCTTTCATCTGTGATTTTTCGGTTGCGGCAGAGAAATATTGCCCGTATACTACTCTCAACAACAAACCGAGCGGAAGAAGGCGTTAGTGTGAATACGGCCAACCCTACTCAGATTTCCCGGCGAAAAAAAACTCTTTTCTTTCGCTGGTGCCAGCAATGGCAGCTGCAGCTGCTTGCCCTTCTCGGGCTTGGTTTCATCATTCTGTTCTGTTATATTCCCATCTGCTGGAACGTCATTGCGTTTCAGGATTTCAAAATCACCAAGGGCGTTGCAGGCAGCCCATGGGTCGGTCTGAAGCATTTTCGGGAATTTCTGTCCGACCCTACCTTTTGGATGTCACTGAAAAACACGCTGGGAATGTCTGCCACCAAATTTATTGTCAATACGCTGGGGCCGATTCTTTTTGCCGTCATCCTGAGCGAACTGCCCAGCCAGCGGCTAAAAAAAACGGTTCAGACCTTTACCTATCTGCCCCATTTTCTTTCCTATGTTGTTGTCGCGACGCTGGTCAACACCATTTTGGGCAACAGCGGCATGCTGAACCACCTGCTGGAGGCTCTGGGCCTGCCGACGGTCCATCTGCTGGAGCAGGCCAATTTCTTCTGGCAGTTGGGGACCTGGCTGGATTTCTGGAAAGAAACCGGCTGGAATTCCATCCTGTATCTGGCGGCTATTTCCGGCGTGAACCCGGAACTGTATGAAGCGGCCACTGTGGACGGAGCCGGAAGGATCCGCCGCATCTGGCATGTAACGGTGCCCGCCATCCGGTGGACGTTCCTGATGCTGCTGATTCTCAATATGGGCAATCTGCTCTCCGGCGGCCCGGTAGGCTCCAATTTCTCTCAGTCCCGGCTGATCGGCAACGCTTTTACCTACACCAAGTCCTATGTGCTGGATCTGTATTCGCTGGATATGGGCATGAGCAATATGCGCTATTCCTTTGCCACAGCCATCAGCCTGTGCAATTCGATCGTATCCATGATCCTGTTGCTTTCCGCCAACAAAATTACGGAACGTTTGAGCGGCGAAAGTCTTTTCTGAGCCCTGCCGCCGGAAGGAGAAAGCTATGAAAAATCCTAATCGTATCCGAAAAACGGCGGAGGATTATGCCGTCAATGTAATCTGCATCGTCTTCGGCGTTCTTCTGGCGCTGGCCTGTATCTACCCGATCTATTATACGCTGATCAACTCGCTGAACGAAGGCACAGACGCAGCCAAAGGCGGGATCTATCTCTGGCCCCGGGTCTTCAGCCTCAAAAACTACGAGGTCGTCTTCCGGGATAACGATCTGCCGCTGAGTTTTCTTCTGACCGTCGTGCGCACGCTGCTGGGCACGGTGCTGGCGCTGGTTTATACCACTGCTGTCAGCTATGCCCTGTCCCGCCGGGAGTTAATCGGCCGGAAATTTTACCTGATGACCGGGATGGTGACCATGTACGTCAGCGGCGGCGTGATCCCTACTTATATGCTGTACCGTTCGCTGGGACTGGTCAACAGTTTCTGGGTCTACATTCTACCCAGCATGTATTCCTTCGGCAACGCTATCCTCATGCTGAATTTCTTCAAGAAGCTGCCGGATTCGCTGATCGAATCGGCCAAAATCGACGGCGCTCAGGAATTCACCATTCTTTTTAAGGTCATTCTGCCGCTGTCCAAACCCCTTCTGGCGACGATCGCCCTGTTTGTAGGCGTCGGCCATTGGAACGACTGGTTTGCGCCTGCATACTTCGTTACCAATAAAAAGCTCATGACCATGCCGGCAACGCTGATGCGTCTCTTAAGTGAAAACACCGCTCTGCAGAAAATGAAAGAAGTCAACTCGGCTGTCAGCGGTGTGACCGCGACGCTGGAAACCGTGCGCTACGCCACGCTGATCGTTTCCATCGCCCCCATCACCATTCTTTATCCCTTCCTGCAGAAATACTTCATCCAGGGCATGATGGTCGGTGCGCTGAAAGAGTAACTTCTGCTTTCCAAACACCGATTTCTTCGCTTCGGCGAAAAAAATAGAAAGGTGGTATCTCCATGAGAAAAATCCTGGCAATGCTTCTGGCTCTGACGCTGCTTCTGTCCGCAGGCAGTGCTCTGGCCGCGACCCAGTGGGGCCCCACGGAACCCAAAAGCTGGCTTGAGAACACCTCCCCCGTCACGCTGGATGTGTACGTCAACATGAACTGGTGGTCCGCCGACTGGTCCGACCCGGTGGCGCAGAACATCACTGCCCAGACCGGCGTAAGCTGCAACGTCATCACCCCTGTGGCCGACGACGACACGCAGCTGATCATGATGCTGAACTCCGGCGACGTGCCCGACATCATCATCACTGAGCTGTACAAGACCGACCTGCTGAACATGATGATCGAATCCGGTGTGGCTGCTCCTCTGGACGAGCTGGCGCAGAAATATGCCCCTGAAATGTTCACGAACTGCGATCCCGACGTTTGGGAAAGCTACCGTCAGGACGACGGCCACACCTACTGGCTGACCGGCTTCGGCGTTTCCGATTATTACATGGAAAAGGCGCTGGAATACAATCGTCTGGTGCAGGCCAATCAGCGGGTCCTGCTCATTCGGGAGGACTATTATCAGGAGATCGGCAGCCCCGACATCTCCACGCCCGAAAAGTTCTTCGACGCGCTTTGCAAGATGCATGAGAACCATCCCGACAAGATCGCCTATTATGAAGGCGACTCCAACGTCTCCGCCGCCAACAATGCGGACGTGGGCATGCTGTCCGTGTACTTCGGCGTTCCTCCATATGTGGAGAACGAAGACGGCACCCTCTCCATGAACTACAGGTCTCAGGAATGGCTCAACGCCGTGACCTACGCCAACAAACTGGCCCGCGCCGGTCTGTACACCACCGATTCCTTTATTGACGACGACGCTACTCAGCAGTCCAAGAAGTTCAACGGCGATGTGATCTGCTACTCCTGGACCGCCATCGAACATGGTCTGAGCGTAGAAGACAGCCGCTATATCGTCGTGGAGCCCTGGGATACCTACCGGGATTATCGTACCTCCACCGGCTGGACCGTGGCGCTGATCAACGCCAATTCCGAAAAGGCGCAGCGCGCCATCGACTTCATGTCCTTCATGAACTCCTATGAAGGCCTGCTGGCCTACAGCGGCTTCGCCGCCAAGGACGGCGAGACCTATTCCGGCGATCCCATGGTAGGCCCCCACTATTACATCGACGAAAACGGCAAGCCCTGCCAATTCTCCGAATTCACTCAGGCTCTGACTCAGGAC
>OGYO01001850.1_pt1 | contig 11492 bp, 9 predicted proteins | sample 1576561 | NCBI WGS metagenome assembly OGYO01 (sample SAMEA3541507, study PRJEB24748) | human gut metagenome | biome: human gut; feature: human-associated habitat; material: faeces | place: China | collected 2012 | reverse complement strand
TGAGCCCCAACCAGGTAGGAATCGCCGCCGAAAAAGCGGCGCTCGACACCGGTATCGCAGCCATCTACCCGGCCGCCGAAGGCGTTCCGGAGCTCAAACGCGAAACCTCGCGCTTCGTAAAGGCCTTCCTGAACGTAGACATCACGCCGGAAGCCTGTATTCCGACTACCGGATCGGTCGCGGGATCGTTCGGCTCGTTCATCGTCACGAGCCAGTGCTCGCCCGGCAAGGATACCGTGTTGTTCATCGACCCGGGATTCCCGATCCAGAAATCGCAATTGAAAATATTGGGTGTCAAATACCGCCAGTTCGACATTTTCAACTATCGGGGAGCAGCGTTGCGCGACAAGCTGGAAAGCTTTCTGAAAGAGGGAAATATCTCGGCGATCATCTATTCGAACCCGAACAATCCGGCCTGGATCTGCCTCGAAGAGGAGGAATTGCAGATTATCGGCGAGCTGGCCACGCAGTACGACACGATCGTGCTCGAAGACCTGGCCTACTTCGCGATGGATTTCCGACGCGATCTGAGCCGTCCGTTCGAACCTCCTTTCCAGGCGACCGTAGCGCGTTACACCGACAACTACATGCTGATGTTGTCGGCCTCGAAAATATTCAGCTATGCCGGCTTGAGAATATCGAGCAGGGACTTCTTCTGTGCAAGATATTTGGCATTGGCAGTGTTGGTACCGATAGCGATTCAGATTGCGCATTTTGCCTGCTAATGTTCTGCCGTGCGGCAGAGAGATACTTGCGTTTGAAATTGCTGCCGACCTTGAAGACCATTGCTCCCGATTATGTTGTTGCAAGAAAGCCGCTCAAGGAGCTTGAGAGCCTTAACCTCGGTCAATATAAAAGGTTAATTGAAAAAAGAGTGAGCAACTGGCATTTTCTGTTCAAGTCGAAAATGCTGAACTGACGCAGGCCTCAAAGGGGGACTGGTGGAGGATGCTCGGCGAAACGTTGGATAAATTCACTAAATTTCGCAATAGCGCCTGTCACACCGATCGAGAAGAGATGATTAGCGCGGGCGAGGTCTGGCTGGCGCTTCGATGTCTTTTCATTGCTTTTCAGCTTGATGAACACGGCCATAAGAGTGTGGAAATCATGCGAGAGGGCGTTGTCTACGAAGCGGCTTTTGCGGGGGCCGAACGTTTGCCGGCCTGTTACTCAATGGATCAGGCGGAAGCTAAGGGCTACGCCTCGATTTCGAAAATACTGAGAGAGGGCGGCTCAGGGATTGGGTCTGTAAAAGCTAACAAAATGTTGATGGAACAAGGATATCTGCGACTTTACGATGAGGGCGAAGAGGCTCTACGACAATGCAAGGTTCCGTCCGATAAAGGCTTTGAGCTGGGCGCAATCATTGTGTGCGGAGAAAAGAACGGCGACGTATTCTACTACGCTCAGTATCCCCTGGCGAAAGCCAAGGAGATATGCGATCTCATTGAATCTGAGTCGTGATTTGGCCAAGGCTAAGTGCGCTTTATGGTTTAACCCGCAATCTAACGCTATATAGCGGTAGATTGCGGGTTGCTTTTTATCTCTTTTCACTATTCTGCAGGTGTCAGTTGTTCGAAGGGAGATTCAAAGATGCTTGAGTCCAATTGTATTTATATTTGCGACGAGTCGAATGAGGCGGATCTCACGTGCACGCTGTTGCAGATGAAGCAGTTGGTTGACGAGGCCATTGATCTTGCCTATGAGTTCGAGGTCTCCTCTGTTGCTTACAAGGGAGTTGTTGACGACTTGTTGGCCACGTGGGAGTCGTTGTGCTACTGCAATGCCGCCGTCCACGAGCTTATTCAATCTGTTCTGCTTGATCGTAATGAGACCCTGCGATTTGATGAATTGCAAATGCGTAGTGATGAAGTATCCGAGCGGCCAATATGTCGATAACAACATTTGTTTGTCTCTGAGGGCAACAGTCTCGTTCAATCCCTCGAAGACAGTGCTTTTCTTACATTAGCTTGCGATCGCAGCCTTCTTTGAAAGGAAAATCATGAACACTTCTATCCAAATTGCGTCCAGTGTCGTTGAGCCTGCACCCCGCACCAGCAAAGGTGAGGTCGTCAAGCTCGTGCAGGGCGCGCTACTCATTGCCATCGCCGCGATTGCCGTTGCCGGTATCGCCTCTGTCGCCGCTCCGTTTTGTGTCTGGAAGGGCGAGGTCGCGCTGTTCTTGAACGATTCGTTCCATACCAACTGCTCCGTTTCTGAGATCGCGGAGTACGCGTCAGCGGCGCCCGGGTCCGATTGGGCGTCGCTGCTCGTGGCAGCGCTCGTCGCGGCGTACCCTGCCTACCATGCCGTCTGGCGCGTTCGCGAGGGACTTGGGCTCAGCTGCGAGGCGTCGGTTTTCAGCAAGCGCGTGTCGCGCCTTCTTGCTGCGGTGAGCGCCTGCCTGCTGCTGGCGATGCTGTTCATGGGCTATGGAACGAGTTGGCTCATCAACGGCAGCGCGATGGGTGACCAGAGCCTTGTTGAGTCGGGGCACAATGTATGGGTTGTTTCCATCATGATCATGCTGGGCTGCGCCCTGATGTGCCTGTTCAAGTGGTTTCTCGCCAAGGGCCCCGGGCGCAATTTCGGCAGCGGCTTCGCTATCGAGCTTGTCCGCCTCGCCGATGTCCTGCTGAAGCGCGCGAGCTCGAACCTGGTCCTGTGCTATGTGGCCGAACTGCTTGCCTGCCTGCTGGCGCTGGCCTTCGCAGCCGTGGCCTATGTCGTCGTGAGCGTAGCCATCGCGCTTGCGTTCGCAGCCGTGGCCTTGGTTGTGTGCCTTGCCGGGATTCCCATTATCCTTGCTGTCTCGTGGCGTAGGTAGCGGGGGTGTTCCCGATTGCCCGCGGCGTCTGCGACCCGGTACTGCTCCGTGGTCGACGACTCGGTGTGGCTTCACTGCGATTCGTCCGTAAATGACCGCGGGGCGATCATGCGAGTTCTTGTCATAGCGTGAGAAAAACTTGCAGATTGGCGCGAGGGCGACAACTTTCCGCGCGAGCGCGGTTTCGATATCGCTTGTTAATGTGTCCGCACGGCAGCATAAGCTAACAAACCAATATGAGTGATTGGAGACAAAATGTATCCGGACTATGAGTGCAACAACAATCCCATGGGCATTACGGATGAGGATGGTCCGTTCTTGGTCATGGAGGCGGAGCTGTTTTACAACGATGAGCTGAACGATGAGTTCAAGAAGAGCAGGGCGCGCTATAACTATTCTTGCGCAAGTGCTGCTACGGCACTTTTTTACTGCAAATCGCTTGCAGACAAGGACGACAATCCTTGGTATGTAAGCTGGGAAAAGGCGGTCGAGCAGTATCCGCTGGAGAAGCGTGAGAGCGCAACGATGCTCTATTGGGTTGAGCCGACCGATCCGTTAACGGCCCTCGATGCCCGCTACCCCCAATACGACCTTGAGCCATATGTAAGTAAGGCCATCCGCGTCGCCAGTTCATATTTGGTGGAACTCGACGATAGTGCGTATTCGATTGATCAGTTGGATGTTGAGGATGTCGACAACTTGCTTACTGCTGCCTGGTTTTTGATCCAGAAACTCCAGGAGGGCGGTTGCATGCATGACCCAGATGCCCTGGATAAGATTGAAGACGCTACGTATGACGCCTATACAGCGGTCAGGAAATTGATTGAGGACGAAGAAGCGGCCAGGGCCAGTTCGAAGTCTGATGAGAATCTCTAGCCGCTGCATTGAACGACGCGCCTGATCGGTAGGCTGTCGGAAAAGACCGGACAGCCTACTGACCCTAGTCGCTACATCGTTTCCTTGCTCGCGGCGTAATGTTCCGCCTGCTTAAGGACGTCCTCGTAGGCGCGCTGTTTTGCTTCGTACTCTTGGGCATAGCGCTCCTGTTCCGCTTGCCCGGGAACAGGCACGGTCATGCCTCGGGGCTCTTTGGGAGATAACTGTGCAAGCGAGTCTCCGTGCGAGGTGTCCCTGATGCGTGTCGCCCTTGCAGTGATCGACGTTGAAGAGCGTGAGGCATTGGAGTGCGATCTTAAGAAGCTACTCGCTTCGTGCGAGTAGTCGCGGACTGCTTCTCGTTCCTTTCTTTCTTTTCTCAGGCGGCATGGATGCCGCCACCTCAACCGCCCTGCGTGAGTTATGTCCGCATGGGGTGGTATTCAACACATGCAACAACTAAATCGGAGGTTTGACCATGGCTACGTGGGAACTGAACTGTCAATCGAATCCGTCGTCTGCGGACGACAAGGAGCTCGCTCCCTATCTCGCACGCCAAAAGGCGATGCGCGAGTTTTTTGAGCGCGCGCTGTTTGTCCCCAAGGATCAGGACAACAACGGCCTGTACTTTTTGGGTGCCACGACGGGCTCGGGCAAAAACTACACCGCCGAGCAGGTCACGGCCGACCTGATTGCCGGCGGCTGGGATGAGTCGGGCTGTTTTAACAAATGCCCCGGTCGCCGCACCTTGGTGTTTGTAGTTCCGGGTAAGGACAACCGAGACAACTACATTGCAAGCGTGCGTGAATTGCTGGTCGATCAGGGCATGGATTCCAAAGATGCGGAGCACATGGTGTTCGATCTTCCGCGCGCGGGCGAGAACATCAAAAACTGGATCGATACCGCGTTTGATAAGGGCAGCATAAGGCCGCGCGATATTTCCTGCCCCTTTGGGGCGAAGGACGAGGCTGTTCATCGCGACATTACGCACGCGTGGAACAGCGCAATGGAGATCGCCGATGATCTTTTGGGCATTTTGGACAAGAAAGATCGTCTGGGGAGTGTTGCCGATCGCCTGACTCCTGGGCTGTGGGACAAGCTGGCGTTGGCAGACGCGAGCTTGCGCCGAGCGGTGAGTCGTGGGCGCCAGAGCATCACGCGTGGCTTTGAGGAGATCCCCCGGATTTGGCCCTCCGCATTGCTCAACGATGAGCGCACGCCACATGTGATTGCGTGCACGCCGCAAAAGCTCGTCAACAGGATCGACACGGTGACGGGCGCGGGTGTGGTGTTCTTTAACGCAACGGTTGCCAACGAGTACCTGTTTATCTTTGACGAGATTGACCATGCGAAGGCCGATATGCTGTCGATGCTGGCGGCGGACCATATGAAATTCCAGCCCGATGAGATGCTGCGCATCCTTGACCGTCATTTTAACGGTGGCGTGGTGGATCCTCTGCTGCTGGGAAATCGAGACCAGTGGATGGCGGTCTATACACATGCCTCGACCGCGGGCGAGCACGAGGGGTCAAACGCGGCAACGGGTAGGGTTTCGCGAACGAGCGTGGACGAAGCTGCCGAAGAGATTGCCAAGAACGCGCGACGTATTCAAAAGATGATCGCTGCGTGCATCCAAGATATGGAGCTGCAGCAGCCTTTTGCCCTGTCTGACGAGGCGAAAGAAGAACAGCTCGCTGGTCGGCGTCTGTTTGGTAGCGACGATATCTCGGTGGGTGATGGCCTGTCGAAGCCTCTGCGCTATGAGCTCGATGCTCGCCGCAACCGCAACATGATTACATCCCATGCTGCAGATGAGCAGCGGACCGTCAACAAGGCGGTGCGACGTGCGCGCGGTCTCGTCAGGATGGTGGTGGGCCATCTTGCCCGCTGCGCCACGCTTATGGACAAGCTGTACTACGGCAGCATTTCGTACAAGGACGATCTTTCGCGCAAGAACATCATCGATGCCCTGGGCATTAGGAATGACCAGACCAACGAGAAATACTTCTGGAATTCGTTGATGCTGGCGCTGTTCTTTAAGGATCGTAAGAACGACGAGATCGATGCCGTTGACGATTCGATGTATGCGCGTGGTGTTGACTACCTGGTGATGGAAACTACCATCGACCATATGTTTACAACGTACCTGACCAACCATGGCATTGAGCGCATGCCCGAGGCGTATCTGGCGTCCATCGCCGCCAAGGCTCCTTGCGTGTGTATGAGCGCAACCTGGAGTGCGCCGACCGTTAAGAACTTTGATTTGGATTACCTGGACGAAGTGCACGGTGTGGTTCGTAAAGATGCTTGGATCGGCGAGCTCAACCAGGAGATTGTGCGACAGACCAAGTTGTTCAACAAGCAGGCTGCGACGGTGTATGACGTTGACGTTGTTTGGGTTGACGAGTCCAAGAAGCTTGCCGGCATGGCGGCCGTGGCCGGCGGTGCCTATGGCGGCGGTATCGTGTCGCCCGACGAGGTGTACGAGCATGCGATGGAATTCTTTGACCAGATCGGCGTGAGCGAAGGGCTCGCGGTGTGTCTGCGCCGAAAGATTGCCGACAGGGTGGGCATGAGCGACGCCGAGAACATCGAGTTTGAACTAAAACGTCTGAGCAAGACGCTCATTGCCGTGAGCGCGTGGGCGCGTGGTGTGGCGCGCAGCGAGAAGCAGGCGGGGGCCATCTTTACGACGCGTCACATGGGAAACCATGGCGACTTCAATAGTTTGGCGCTGGATCTGGCTCGAGAAATCGTTGCCGAACTGGTGATTAGGAACGTTAAACATCCCGAGGCCTCGTACGAGAAGTCGCTCGAGGAGGCCAAGGATATGGTGCCGTGCTTTAATGCTTCTGGATGGGAGGAGGGTTGGCATGGCGCCCAGAGTCGCCTGAAGGGCGGCGAGCCGACCCTGATGTTTATCAATCTTGCTGCCGGCGGCTTTTCCAAAAACCTCAAATATGAGGCGCCGGAGAGCCTGCGTGACACGGTGCGTCAGGTGGATTGCGGCTTCGATAACGCCGAGCGACATCCCAAGATGGACCTCGACTTTTTGTATGTGGAATCGCCTACGAGTCGTTTGACCTGGGGAGTCGATATTAGCTCAAAGAAGTTTGACCAGCAGGCGCTGCTTGGCGTGGTCGAGCAGGAAGAGCTTGTGACGCGCGGAGAGATTCCGTTTATCCAGAAGCGACATCGTGTGCGCACGGTACTGGCGGGCGTTGGCGGAAAACTGCCGGTGCGCGACACCCTCTCTTACCAGGTCGAAGGTGCGCGTATTGTGGCACAGGCGGTAGGCCGCTTGATGCGTACGAGCGTAAAGATGCCCCATGTGCAGGTGATGCTCGATCGCGAGATTGCTGGCGACTGCGACTTCTCGTTCCTGCATGATCTGCCGATGGGTTACGAGCTGGAGCAGGTGGTTGGTGCCTGCGCGGCTGTCAACAATCACATGGCGGACAAGAAGCAGCACGCTGCTAGCAAGCAGCAGAACCTTGCTGCCTTTAGGAATAACCTGGCGAAGGAGAAGCACGAGAGGCTGGCATGGAAAGTCACTTCGCTCGACGCGCGCAAGGAAGATCTCGCTGTCTTTGACGATGAGCGCGACTTCTACCTGCATCATTTTTGCCTGCCGTGGGAGGATCTCGCGAGCTATCCGGCGCGTCGAAGCACCGCGTTGCGCATGCCGCACGTCGTGAGTGGCTATGCGTATGCAGAAGGCGGGGCGTGCAAGGTGCCGCACTTTGAATTTCCCAACTACGATGGCGAGCCTGTCGAGCAAATTGCAGCCCGTCTGGAGGAGCGCTGTCGCTATAACGAGGGCTTTAAGGGTGCGAAGGTTCGCCAGGTAAGCCAGGCAGCGGCCCGCGTGCCCGAGCTGCTCTCGGTTCGCGAGGTGCGCGAGCGCTGGTCACGCGACGGGGTGCCTGCGACGCTGCAACCGGCGGCAACGGTGCACATGACGCCCTACATGTTTCAGACGGTGTACCTGGGAGAACTGGGAGAGTCTGCCGGTAGGGCCATCTTCGAGGCGTATTACGACGGGCGCTATTCGCTTGCTCGTGGTGATGCTGCCCATGCCGAGACGGGCGGCGATTTTGAGGTGCTCGATGCCGCCGGCAACAAGACCGGGGTGTGGATTGACTTTAAGCACTACCGTATCGGCGCCTATGAGGCCTACAGGCGCAACGGCGGCGAGACTACGGACGCCGAGCGCTTTAAGGCCAAGGCTCAAAAAGTTGGGGCGAAGCGCCTGTTGATCGTCAATGTGTTGGCCGATGAAGCGGCGCTGAGGCTCCGCCAAAAGCCAATCGACGACGAGGGGATGGTGTTCTCCTTCCCCTATATGGCAGCTGATGGAGTAATCAGCCTGGAGATGATGGAGGCGATCGGCCGTGCAATCGAAGCATAGCCAGCCGTGCGGTCTGGGAGACATCGCCGTATCCGAGCTCGTGTTGCAGCTCGATGCGGCGGCTGCCGAGGAGCGTTACTCGGTCTTTTGGTGCAACGTCGGCGATGCGGGCAAGCATGCCGTGGCAAACTTTATGACCGATGTGTGCCAGACGGGCAAGGTCGTCGCGCTCACGCAGCTTGCAGACAACCGCGTCTTTCTGATGGTCAAAGCGGGCGTGCAGACGGGCGACCTTAATGCTTCGCTTTATCAGGAGCAAGTGGTTCCGATTAAAACTAATTGGAACGAGTTGGACGATTACGTTGCGCTCCGTTTGCTGTTCAACTCCTGCTCTCAGTTTGAGGGGATTGAGGACGAAGTTCCCAATGACACCGGGCGCCTGTATGTCATTAGCGCCAAGGGTGCCCGCCGCGATGCTGTCGAAAGCGACGGAAGGGGACCTGCCAAGATCGAAACGGTTGAAATCGTTATCGATGAGGATTGCACCTTCGATCTTAAGATTCGGACGTTTACCAAGCGTCGTGTGCTTATTGGCAGGGCACAAGGTGACGAGAAAGAGCTCGAAAAGATTAAGGGCCAAGTGGGCTACAGGCTATCGCCCGTGGCGACGATGGTGCTTGCCCACGAACAAAAAGACGAGTACATCCTGCGCCGAGCCAAGGGCGACAAGCCGTCCAAACGCCGCGATCTGACGTTCTCGGCCCAGGCAGACAAGGTCGCCTATACCAAGAAGGGCATTCTGTATCGAGAGCTGCAGATTCTCGAACGCCGTTACAGTGACTTTGCCCGGGTGACGCTCATGGAATACCCGCGTAAGAGTTTCTACGAGGTGCTCAAGGGTGATGAGTACGCGCGCGTGGTTGCGGAGCGCATGGCGGGGCAGCGGATCGTGGTGTCGTTTGCGCGTAATGGGCTTGCCGAAGTGGCGCGCCGGCTGGCCGATCGACTTAACGATTCCTCGTGGGGCGTTCGCGCATCGTATGGCGGAAGGACCGTGGATTCGCAGGCGCTGAACCTTGTCGTTGTGCCCAATGAGGTTGCTGAGGACGACGGCTATGCCTTACATGTTGGCGTGGTGGAACAGCACGTGACGCCGGATGTGTGCGAGCCACTGTTTAAAGTGGCGCCAAGGCAAAAGGATCGCAATGCGCAAGAGGCGATCCTGGGCGCCATGCTCAAAGAACTGCTGGTAAAGCAGGATGTTGTCGACGAGCAGGTGACGGCGTTTGATCTTGACGCTTTGGATATTGAGTCGGTGACGGTGTGTGGCTTAGTTGATGTGCCGCATAAAGCAAAGGACAAGATTGAGCTGGATTCGCGTATCGCTACGTTGGCGATTGGCGCGGATGGGGACATGCGCTATGCCTCACATTCGGCAGAGGATGGTCCCGAGGACGAGATGGAGCTCGATCTGCTGACCGCGGACGGCAAACTCGATAAGGGCGCCTACGTCTTTGACGTGCATGCGAACGGGCGGTCTATGCTTGCGCGCGTGCGGGATACGGGACTGACGACGTTTTCCAACAACTTTATGGCTCTGGTGGGCGAGCATCAGCTCGCGGGCAAGGCGGGGCGTAAGAAAGAGATTTTCGAGAGCTACAACTCGCCTTATTACGGCATTGGAACGTTCGAGCGCGCGAGCGGGACTTGCTATTTTGTGGGCGTCAACAACGGCACCCAGGAGGATATGGCGACTGCGATTCACGTGCGTTCGATTGAGATGCTCGGCGGTGATGATTTATCCGAGTTGTTGGTTCAGCTGGCCAACATAGGCCTTTCGCGCTATAAGGCTCCGTCCGTGTGGCCGATTCCGGTCAAGTATCTCAACGAGTGCGCTGCGCGTGAGGGCGCAGTGGGGGATGGCGGTGGCGGCAAGTGATGGTGTTGCGCAATTATCGCTCCTAGAACTTTTTGAAATTATGCTTGCATTGTAAAAAAGGAGAACATATACTGCAGCTATAGCACATCAGATGGGGTCTCGAAAAGAGACCAAGCAAACGAGTTTTCAGTTTATGTTGAGAGGTACTTGAGCATGACCAGCAGAATTTTCCCCCTTTACAACGACAATACCGACCATATCGATTTCAATACCATCTGCGGTTACAGTATTTGTTCTAAGGCTGAGAACTACATGCTCGCTCAAGATGATTTAGAGCTTAGCTCCGAAGATTATGAGTACCTGAATGATATTGAGCGCGAGCGGGAGTATGAGCTCGGCATCCGCTGATGGATGTGGGCTTGTCTCCAACTCCTCCGATTTAATTACCCCGTTATCACCTCTTTTTAGCGGGGCATATTGGATCGATTATGTGTGTCAAACATCAGCTCATCGTGGGAAGGAATCGGCAATGAGCAAGAACGTGAATAAGAACATCAATGGCGGCGCTGCGGGTAAGGCGAAGGCCGCCGGGCGCATGGCGACGGTTGCCGCGGCGACGATCGCCATGACGGGCGGGTCGCTGCTGTCTCCGCTGACCGCGGTGGCACAGGGTGCGAACGGTGCCGACGCTACTGGGAAGCCGGCTGCGGTGCTGTCTCCGTTGACGAGTGCGGCCGCTGCTAGTACTGGCGCGGGCACGGTGTCGGCGGCGCAGAAGGTCGCCAACCTGCAGGCTGCGGTCGATGCGGCTCGTGCTAAGGCCGCTGCCGCCAAGGCCGATTTGGATGCGGCCGCCGCTCCTTACGACGTCGCCGCTGCCAACCAGCAGCAGGCGCAGGGTGCCTACGACGCGGCCCATGACGCAAGCGACGCTGCCGCTTCTGCGGCTTCGACCGAGCTGGAAAAGCAGATGGGCGCTGCGCAGGACAAGGCCGATGCAGATGTGAAGGCGCTTGAGGACGCTCAGGCTGCGCTTGGTGCCGCTAAGAAGAACCTGGCGGACAAGGACGAAGCTCTTGCCACCGCCCAGAAGGCGTCAGACGATGCTCAGGCTGCGCTTGAGGCTGCCCAGGCTGCCGCATCCGATGCCACGCCCGAGGCCGTGGCCGCTGCCCAGGCTGCAGCTGATCAGGCTGCGAGCGAGCTGGCGCAGGCCAAGCAGCAGGCGGCTGACGCTCAGGCTAGGCTTGCGGGTGCCCAGGCTGGCGTTAATGCCGCCGCGGCTAAAAAGCAGGACGCACAGGACAAGCTTTCGGCAGCTCAGCAGGCAAAGGATTCAGCCGATGCGGATGTGGATGCCGCTCAGGCGAGCTATGACGCCGCCAAGGCCGATCTCGACCGTGCCGAGCAGGGTGCCGCGGGCCCGGAGTACGAGGCTGCCAAGGCCAAGGTGGACGCCGCCGCTGCCGCGCTGGACGCCGTCAAGTCGGTCCAGGCGCAGCGCGAGGGCGAACTCGCTGCTGCCTCGCAGGAAGTGACCACTGCCGAGGGCTTTTTTA
>OGYO01001847.1_pt1 | contig 11501 bp, 10 predicted proteins | sample 1576561 | NCBI WGS metagenome assembly OGYO01 (sample SAMEA3541507, study PRJEB24748) | human gut metagenome | biome: human gut; feature: human-associated habitat; material: faeces | place: China | collected 2012 | reverse complement strand
TGATGAAGAAATTGAAGATGCTGCAGCTCATAACGAGACAGATGATAAGGCAATACTTGCTGCAAGAGAAAAATTCAATGAATTAGAGAAAAAATTCGATAACGAAATAAAAGAAGAAAAAGAAAAAGTTATTGAAGCAGGCGGTTTAAAAATAATTGGTACACAAAGACATGAATCAAGAAGAATTGATAACCAGCTTCGTGGACGTAGTGGACGTCAAGGTGACCCAGGAGAATCTAGATTCTACATTGGATTAGACGATGACTTAATGAAAATTTTTGGAGGAGATATTGTAACAAAAGTTTACAATACATTAGGCGCAGACGAAGACATGCCAATAGAAAGTAGATTAATTTCAAAGGCTGTTGAAAATGCCCAAAAGAAAGTTGAAGGAAGAAACTTCAGTATAAGAAAGAACGTTCTACAATATGACGATGTAATGAATGTTCAAAGAACAGTAATTTATGAGCAAAGAAGAGATGTTTTAGACGGCATGAACTTAAAAGAAAGCATACTAAAAATGATGGATTCTGTTGTTGAATTAATAGTAGATTCTCACATAGTAGACGGAGAAGAAGTAAACAAAGAATCAATTGCTCAAGACATAGAAACAAACTTAGGAATAAGTGATGTAGCTGCATTAAAGGCAGAAAAATTCGACAGAAATGCCTTAGTAGACGAATTAATAGCAAAAGTACACGAAATATATGCTTCTAAAGAAACAGAATTTGGTGAGGAAAATTTAAGAGAACTTGAAAGAGTTGTAATGCTTAAAATAGTTGACCAAAAATGGATGGATCATATAGACAACATGGACGAATTAAAGAAAGGTATTGGACTTCGTGGATATGGACAACAAGATCCAGTTGTACAATACAGACTTGAAGGAACAGAAATGTTTGACGATATGATAGAAGATATAAGAATGGATGTTGTAAAAATATTGCTAAACATTCGTAAAAAAGAAGGTCCAATAGAAAGAACAGAAACAACAAAAGTAACAGGAGCAAGCCTTGAAGATACAGCAATCAACTTAGTTGATGGTAACATATCAGAAAAAGAAGGCGGAATGAACAAAACAGTTGTAAACGAAGGACCAAAAGTTGGAAGAAACGATCCATGCCCTTGTGGTTCGGGTAAAAAGTATAAGAACTGTTGCGGGAAAAACGCATAAATAAAAATATGGAATAAATAGAGTGTATCCAATAGATATACTCTATTTTACTAAATTGTTGAATTTTATTTATAAAACGAGAAGCTGACTAATATGCTTTAACTGTAAAGAAATATTTGACAGTTAAAAAGAAAAACTCACCCTTCATTGGGTGAGAAAAGAATACATTCTTTTTTATGAGCTTTTACTTAGAAGGCCTGCAACTTTCCACACAAGCACAGATATCCGCCTGACTCATGTTTTTGAAATTGCCAGTAGCAATTTCCATGTTCAGGCAAGCAGAATTGTACATCTTTTCTGCTTCAGAATCTTTCTGAGTGGTAGCTTCGGGCTGATTCTTTTTGAAAAAACTCATATTGTCCTCCTTGGAGAATATCTCCATTAGATGTGTAAATTGCGAACTTATATATTATATCACTTTTAATGTTAGTTGTAAATAATTTTAAATTGCTATTTTTAGCTAAAAAGCTTACAAATCCAGAAAAATGTGATATAATCTAAGCCTAGGAATACTATTAAATAAAGGAAGTACTATGAAAAAGATATATAAAGAACCAAATAAATCAGAAATAGAAACAACAATAAATGTATTATATAGTGAGAATACTCTTTCTATATGTACTAATAAGGTAGATTTACAGAAAAAATTAAATAAGCTATTAGGAGAACCGGCAAAAGAATATAAAATAAAAAGAAGTATTGCTGGAAGTACTTGGAATATATCTTTAGATGATAAAATCAAAATTCAAAAAATTATATTAAAGGCGAATATTTATGATATATAAAAATGAAAAAATGTAGAATAATGTCGAAAAAAGAAGATGAAAAATGTAAAATAATTACAAATACATATTGATTTGATTACCAGAAAATGGTATATTAGCAATTAGGTGCTATGAAGCACTGGTTGAACATTCACATTTTTATAAGTTAAGGAGGTACCCCTTATGAAAAAGCGTATTCACATGGCAGAACATATTTCTAACCGGGAGAGAGAACGTCCGAGAAGAATGTTAGCGCTGACTGTTGCATCTGCTACTCTTTTTGCACAGGTAGTGGGTGTTTCTGCTTCGGCTGCTGAACCTTTCGAACGGAACATCACTGATGGACCTTACATCGTTGAGATTTCTGAGCTCGAAGATACGGAAGTAGAGCAGAAACTTGTAGAGGACTCTGACAAAGAGAAAGCGGGAAAACCCGCAGAACCCTCTGATGAAGAGAAAGCGGGAAAAACCGCAGAACCCTCTGACAAAGAAAAAGCAGACAAACCTGCAGAGCCTTCTGATGAAGAAAAAGCGGAAAAAACCGAAGAATCCTCTGATGAAGAGGAAGCGAAAAAAAACGAAGAACCCTCTGATGAAGAAGAAGCAGACAAACCTGCAGAGCCTTCTGATGAAAAGACTGTGGAAAATTTTGTGGATGATTCGGGTGAAACATCTGTAAAAGAGAATTTTAAACCCGAGACAGATCCGTCTAATCAACCGACTACTTCTGAGGGCGTGTCGTCTAAGTACGACATTACTTTTGAAGATGGCGTCTTCAAAGTCTATTATGACATTGGAGAGGATGTTGACGGTGATGTTGTTATTGACCTTTCTGAGGTTATTGATGTACTCAATGAGTATTACAGACAGGTTACTGGCAACAAGGATGGTGAGTACACCTGTGTGCCGTCCGATTCTAACAAGTTTGACATTGAGATTACCACATCTAATGGTCATACTTACCGGTATAAGGATGGGTCTTTTAGACTCGAAACGGCAGATACTTCTTCTAATGAAAAGCTGACAGATTTTATCGGCTTTGACGGGCAGAAGCTTTCTGTCGAAAGTATTGGAGCGATTGCAAAGTCTGCTCCGATGCAGGAACTTTTCGGAGTAAGTTCGTCGTCTAAAGTAAAGCTCAATCATGTTCTTAACATGTATAGCTATCTTGAAAAAGCTGGTTATACTGGCGAGACGGCTCTTACCGACTATCTGTTGGATTATTACAACGGAAAGCTTGGGAGTAGCTACGAGAACTTTACTGACCTTGCAAAAGAACATCCTGAGATGGTTGTTGATATGCAGGGAGGGATGGCTGATGATCAGTATTCTATTACTGAAGAGCAGTACAATAAACTCTTGGAAGACTATCCGGACTATTTCGGAAAGTATTCTACGGTAATGAAACGCAACAATGGCCAAGTTCTTATTCAGATGAAGTGGCCTGAAGAAGAAATTGCTTCGGCAAGTTATGAACTTTTCTACAAGGAACTGTTGAGCTTCTATTTTGGCGATAAGGCTGGACAGGAAGCTTTTGCAGATGGTAGCCAAGGCAAGTGGAACGATAAGGACATGGGACTGAAAGACTACATGGATAATACCAATGAAGTCTGGAGTAGAGTAAATGACTATATGAAACAGGCAACTACTGCAGGTCTCAATAAAGATGAGGCAAGTAAGTTGGCTATTTCTATGGCATTTGGCGTCGATGGCCCTTGGACTAATAACTCCTATCAGGGATATAAGTACAACTGGTATAACTCCATTACCTTGGAACAAGTTGATGGAGATGTTACCATTAATAAGGTGGATTCTAATGGCAACCTTATTAAGGAGCCGGCGACATTCCAGCTTTACTACTACAAGGTCGAAACTGTGAACGATAATGAGGAAAAGGTAACCTATTATTATGCCATCGATGAAAATGGTGATGGTTATTTTACCACTGATGAGTCAAAGGCAGCAGCTTTGATTACTGAAGATGGTTCTTGTAAAGTTAGATACCTGGTACCTGACTATCAGTACTATCTGAAGGAGCTCAAGGCTCCCGATGGTTATGAACTCAGTAAGGAAGATATCATGTTTAATATCGTGTCTAAAGAAAACACGACAATTAGCGTGTGTAACAAGATTATTGAGGTTGTACCTAATCCAGATCCGGATCCAAACCCTGACCCTGACCCTAATCCTGAGCCGAGTCCTAAGCCTGACTTTGAACCGGAGGTTACTCCCGAACCTACTCCCAATCTCGAGCCTGAGATTACGATTGACCCTGAGCCTGAAGTACCTGCTGAAGAGACGATTGAGAATATTGATTCTCCTAAGACTCCTATCACTGCGCCGGTGTTTAATCCGGAAGTTCCGAAGACTGGCAATGCTTCTAACAATACTGATGTTGTGTTGCTACTGATTTCTATAGCAGGCATTGGCACATTGGCGGTTACTAAGAAGGAGAACAAATCTAAGTAACTTATAAAATTCTTATAACTCTAATAATATAGAGTCATAATACAAACTGAGCCCAGTTCATATGAACTGGGCTCTTTAAATAATAAAAAATTAATTAATTTTTTTAGCTACTACAACTAATCTAGAATTTTCTTGAACATAATCACATGTTACTAATGTAAGCAATTCATCTCCATATTCCAATGAAATGTTACTATCAAAATACGAATTCTTTTTTAATTCATTTACATATTCATCAAAATCTCCTTTGCTATCCAAGTTAGAATGTTTATAAAAAAGATATGCACCATCAGGTATTTTTGCTTCATCATAATAAACTATTTCATTTGCTACAATGGAAATTTCGTAAATCCCTTTAGATGTTAAAGTATTGAATATAATATATCGATGGGTTTTCCAAAATTCAATATCTTTATATTTTAATAAAGAACTAAACATTGATGCGTTCTTCATATTATGCCCATATATAATGGTATTTGTACTGCTGGGTGTAAGAATAAAAGGAGTACCAGATTTCGAATCTTCCTTATAAAAATTCTTGTACAAATACAGTTGAGGGTCATATGGAGAGTACATTACCGGATAGTCTATAACTGTATAATTAATTTGAAGCCAACCATATAAATCCGGATTTTCATTGTGCAATTCAGAATACTCTGATAAAATGGCAGGGGTTGCGTTCTCGGAATTTGTATTTGATACAGATCTATCAATGGAATGTTCATCGTGTACTTTCTCTGTAACAGAAATGTTTTCGGACAATTCTTTAAAAAGTTTATCTTCTGTATATTGAGTGTACACTTTTAGAATTACAGAAGAAAGTGATAGTATGAGCGTGATGGGTAATACTATAAGTGCGATAGACCGAATGAATCTGCGAGTTTTTTCTGTGATTTTCATGATAATCCTCCTTAATTGAGTGGAAATTTTTGTAATAGATAATTGCCTATTACAAACTCTACCATAATATGACAAACTATACCATATTTTACCAATAAAAACAACGAAAAAACGCTAAAAAATAGGATAATCGTATCACAAAAAGAACAATAATTCGACATAATAAGACATAAAAAGATAACGAACATATGTTTACAAACGGCTAAAAATATGATATACTTTTTGTCAGAATGATAGAGTTGAAAATAAAGAGAGAAGGTTATTTATGGAAAGGATATATGCTGCAATAGACTTAAAATCTTTTTTTGCATCTGTAGAATGTAGAAAAAGAAATCTAGATCCACTCACAACAAATTTGGTGGTGGCGGATAATACAAGAACTGAAAAGACAATATGCTTAGCTATTTCGCCAAGTTTAAAGGCATATGGACTGCCTGGTAGAGCAAGACTTTTTGAAGTTGTGCAAAAAGTAAAAAATATAAATAATGATAGAAAAAGGTGGGCTTTTCAAAATATTTTTACAGGAAAATCTTATGACGATATAGAATTAAAGCAAAATAAAAACCTAGAATTAGACTACATAATTGCACCTCCACATATGGCTTCATATATGGAGTACAGTGCCAAAATTTATAACATATATTTAAAGTATGTTTCTCCAGAAGACATATTTCCGTATTCGATAGATGAAATATTTTGCGATTTAACGAGTTATCTAAATACGTATAAGCTTACTCCTAGGGAGCTTGTTACGAAAATAATACATGATGTATACGAAACTACTGGGATTACTGCAACTGCTGGAATAGGGACTAATCTCTTCTTGTGTAAGGTTGCCATGGATGTTATGGCAAAACACGTTGACCCTGATAAATATGGAGTTAGAATTGCAGAATTAGATGAGAAGAGCTTTAGAGAAAAGTTATGGAATCATAAACCAATTACAGATTTTTGGAGAGTAGGTAAAGGCTATGCAAAAAGATTAGAAAAATACAGAATGTTTACAATGGGAGACGTAGCAAGATGCTCAGTAGACAATGAAGAATTATTATATAAATTATTTGGTGTAAATGCCGAATTATTAATTGACCATAGTTGGGGTTGGGAATGTGCTACTATAAAGAGTATTAAAGAATGTAAGCCAGCAAATAGAAGCTTGTGTTCTGGTCAGGTACTTCATTGCCCATACAATTATGAGCAGTCTAGGCTCATAATCAAGGAGATGGCAAATGAAATTGTTTTAGACATGGTGCAGAAACATTTTGTTACAGACATGTTGGTTCTTACGGTAGAGTATGATGTGGAAAATTTAAAAAATGCAGAATTCAGTAAGAATTATAATGGAGAGATAAAAGAAGATAGATATGGAAGAAAAGTTCCGAAACCGGCACATGGAACATTTAGACTAGATAAAAAAACATTTTCTACGAGAATAATTAGTGAAGGGTTTGTTCATTTGTATGATGAAATAATAAATAGAAATTTGTTAATAAGAAAGATATATTTAACTGTTGGAAATTTGACGGATGAAAAAGAATTAAAACAGGAAAATCAATATGAACAGGTAAATTTATTTACTAATTATGGAAAGTTAGCAGAGAAAGAAAAAGAGGAAAAAGTAAAATTAGAAAAAGAGAAAAAAATTCAAAATACTATTATAGATTTAAAAAATAGATTCGGTAAAAATGCAATAATAAAAGGAATGGACTTAGAAGAAGACGCTACAACAATACAGAGAAATGGGCAGATTGGAGGTCACCAAGAGTAAAATGAAAATATTTTGTAGAGCGGAGGTATGGAACTATGAGGATTGAACATAAATACGATGACATAATAAAATTGGAGCACCATGTTTCAAAAACACATCCACGAATGAGTCTAGAGGCCAGGTCTGCACAGTTTGCTCCATTTTCTGCTGTAACAGGCTATGAAGATGAAGTAAGTGAAGTAGCTAGAGTAACTGAAAATCAAATAGAAGTAACAGATGAAATACGAAATGATATAAATAAAAAACTAAGTTATATTAAATACAATCCCAGACAACAAGTATCGATAACTTTTTTTGTGAAAGACACAAAAAAGCAAGGTGGAAAATACGAAACAATAACAGGATTAGTAAAAAAGATTGATGATATAAAAAACATTATCATATTGAATGATGGTAAAGTAATAAGAATGGAAGATATAATAGAAATTATATTATAAAGCTTTAAAATTGGATTTTAATATGGTATAAACAATATATTAGAAATATGTTATAAGAGGTACAGTATGTCGGAAATTACGAAAAGAGCATTAGCTACATCTTTAAAGAAGTTGCTGTCTCAAAAAGAATTAACAAAAATATCTATTAAGGATATAACAGATGATTGTGGAATACAGAGGCAAACTTTTTATTATCATTTTGCAGATGTATATGATTTGATAGAGTGGATATATACTAATGAGGTTATTAAACCAATTATTCACGATAAAGATACATATGAAAAGTGGCAGGAGGGATTTCTTAGTATTTTTAATTATGTGCAAGATAATAAGGATTTTGTGAGAAATACATATAACTCAATAAGTAGAAAATATGTAAACAAATTTATATATGAACATACTGATAAATTATTGAAAAATGTAATCGATGAAGAAGCGGAAAAAGAAAGCATAAAGGTACAAGACGAAGATAAAACTTTTATAGCTACATTTTATAGATATTCATTTGTAGGAATAATTCAGAATTGGATAGAAGAAGGCATGAAGGAAAGTCCAAAAGAAATAATAGAAAAGTTAAGTAAAATTTTAGATGGAAGTTTTAAAAAAGCTTTGTATAATTTAAGAAATGATAGGTAAAATATTTACTGATTGTTTAATAAATTTTTGACAATTATATAAATTTGTAAAATTTTTTGACATTATGAAAAAACTGGTTATTGAAAATTACAAATTTTTATTTTTATAATAAATTTATTAAAACTAAGGAGGTAAAATTTATGTATTATAGTAGTGGAAATTACGAAGCTTTTGCAAGACCTGTTAAACCAGAGGGCGTTGATGATAAATCAGCATATATTATAGGCTCTGGACTTGGAGCTCTTGCTGCAGCTTGCTTTCTAGTTCGTGATGGACAGATGAAAGGCGAAAAAGTTCATATTCTTGAAAAGGACTCAATTCCAGGAGGCGCATGTGATGGATATAAGTATGACAATTTAGGATATGTTATGCGTGGCGGGAGAGAGATGGATAACCATTTTGAATGCATGTGGGACTTATTCCGTTCAATTCCGTCAATAGAAACAGAAGGTGTAAGTGTTTTAGACGAATATTATTGGCTTAATAAAAAGGATCCAAATTATTCTTTAATGAGAGCCACTGTAAATAGAGGTGAAGATGCACATACAGATAAGAAATTTGGTTTGTCTGATAAAGGTGCAATGGAAATATTAAAATTGTTCTTTACTCCAAATGAAGAACTATATGATAAAAAGATTACTGATTTTTTTGATGATGAAGTGTTAAATTCAAATTTCTGGTTATATTGGCGTACCATGTTTGCCTTTGAAAATTGGCACAGTGCATTGGAAATGAAGTTATATATACAAAGATATATACATCATATTGGCGGATTGCCAGATTTTACAGCATTAAGATTTACAAAATATAATCAATATGAATCTATGATATTGCCAATGATTAAGTATTTGGAAGGATTCGGAGTTCAATTCCATTACAACACAAAAGTTGAAAATGTTGAGTTCGACATCCAAGAATATAAGAAAGTGGCAAAAAGAATAATATATACTACAGATGAAAATCAAAATTCTATAGATTTAACGGAAAACGATTTAGTATTTATTACGAATGGTGGATGTGTAGAAAATGCAAGACTTGGAAGTCAAAATACACCAGCTCCATTTGACTCAGAAATAAAACCAGGTGGTGGCTGGGATATGTGGAGAAAAATAGCTGACCAATGTGATGAATTTGGTCACCCAGATAAATTCTGCTCAGACCCAGAACAAACAAATTGGATGAGCGCAACAGTTACTACTTTAGATGGAAGAATTCCACCTTATGTAGAAAAAATATGTAAGAGAGATCCATTTAGTGGGAAGGTTGTAACTGGAGGAATAGTAACATGTAAAGATTCTAACTGGTTATTAAGCTGGACATTTAACCGCCAGCCACAATTTAGAAGTCAACCAAAAGACCAATTAGTTGGCTGGATTTATGGATTATTTACAGATAAGCCAGGAAACTTTGTTAAAAAGCCAATGAGAGAATGTACAGGAAAAGAAATTTGTATGGAATGGCTATACCATATTGGAGTTCCAGAAAATCAAATAGAAGATATGGCAGAAAAAAGTGCAAATACAATTCCATGCATGATGCCATATATAACAGCATTCTTTATGCCAAGAAAAGATGGAGATAGACCGCTTGTTGTACCAAAAGGAAGTGTAAACTTTGCATTCTTAGGACAATTTGCAGAAACTAAAAGAGATACAATATTTACAACAGAATATTCTATACGTACAGCAATGGAAGCCGTTTACACTTTGTTAAATGTAGATAGAGGCGTGCCAGAAGTATGGGGCAGTGTGTATGATATAAGAGATTTGTTGAATGCAACTGTAAAACTTAGAGATGGCAAGAAAGCAACAGATATGGATATGAATTTACCACAAAGAATGGCAGTGAAAGAACTTCTAAAAAAGATAGAAGAAACAGATATAGAACTTATTTTGAAACAATATAATGTAATATAAAGATTAAAATGCTAATATGCTGGATGAAAAAATCTTGCATATTAGCATTTTGTATTGATTTTTAATTGACATTTTATGTAAAATATAGTAAAATATAAAATTGTACAAAAAGTTGTTGAATACCAAAGTCAAATTGACAATGGCAACTAAAGTGCACGGCAGATGTTATACTAACAAAAGAGAGGTTAGGAGTATGAAATTGAAAATGTTTTTGTCAGATTATCAATATCGGCAGATGATATTAAAAGAAGTAGCAATGAAAATTACAGAGTTACCAATCGTAAAACAGGTTTATCATCGTTATCAGATCAGTAAGTTTAAGAATGAAAACAAAAATTTAGATGGTTGGGAGTGCTATGTAAAGCTGCTCCAGATTGAAGAGGATAACAGACGATTTCTTTTTAATGTAGCTCTTATAAGACTGAAAGAATGCCTGAAAGATGAGAATACAACACCTGAAAAACTCGAGGACCAGAAAAAGTTGGTCCTGTCTTACTCACTTATCCAAGAAGAAAGGTTTAGTGGATTCAAGACATGGATTGAAAATGTAGAGGTTGGTGAGAAAGATCTTTCTATGTTAGACAATGCCATGAATGGCTTGCTAAAGTAAAATAGCCACTCGAAGATAATCCTCTGCAACAGACGAAGAAAAAATTATGTCTGGTGCAGGGGATTTTTTATAAAAGGAAACAATAAGTGATAAGAAGTTATAAAATTAGAAAAATCTATTTACTTTATATGCTTGGATATGTTAAAGTATAAGTAGAGTAAAAAATAAAAGAAAGGAATTTTAAAATTATGAAAAAACAAACAATTATCGCAATAGTTATTGCAGTAATCGTAGTTCTTGCAATTACAATAGGAGTAGTTGTAGGAAACAGTAAAAAAACAAAAGGAGAAAGTAGTACTATAGAGACAGCTTCTCAAATGAAGGCAATGTTTAAATCTATTTATAATAAATTAGGAGATGAATTGCCAGATTTAGAAACAGCTAAAATTGATGTAAGTGATGCCGTAGCTGTAAAAGATTATACAGGTTTGCAATCAAACGAAAATGTAGAAACACTTGTTGTATCTGAACCATCAATGTCTTCACAAGCATATTCAGCAGTTGCAGTAAAAGTAAAATCGGGTGCTAATGTAGAAAAGATGAAACAAGAAATGCTAGACAATATCGACATGGCAAAATGGATTTGTGTTTCAGCTAGTAACTTATATATAACAAACAGCGGAAATACAATATTTATGGTAATGTCAGACGAAGACTGGGCAAAACCAGTATATGACGCATTTAAAGAATATGTAAATAATAATATAGGAAAAGAATTAGAAAAGGTATCTGATGAGGAAGATATAGAACTACCACCAGAATTGCCAGCAGTAATGTAAAAATTTCGCCCAATAGGGACGCCCCTTTTTGGGCGGAATTTTTTTAAA
>OGYO01001846.1_pt1 | contig 11504 bp, 10 predicted proteins | sample 1576561 | NCBI WGS metagenome assembly OGYO01 (sample SAMEA3541507, study PRJEB24748) | human gut metagenome | biome: human gut; feature: human-associated habitat; material: faeces | place: China | collected 2012 | reverse complement strand
AACCAATCTTATTCAATACTGCGATTTTATCAAATTTACTCATCTTTTTATTTACTATTTACAATGTACAATGTACAATTTACCATGCGGACTACTTGTACAATGCTTAATTGTCATATTACTTAATATATTATACTTACCTCTATATATTATACTTTACCATTTACTTTATCACGCATAGTGAGTATAGATTTTACTACAATCTTCAAAAGCTCCTTGTTTTCAAGATACAAATCCTGCAACAAATCAGGTTTAACAAGTTCCAATTCCATTATAAGCTCCAACCAATAGGCCGTTTCATCAAGTTCTTCCTCTACCATTTTTAATTTGTTTAAGAAATCCTTGTCTGATTTTCCAACACAAGCTGCCCGATAATTGGCACCGGGAGAAGTACCGGAACGGACAATCTGGTTGCCAATAGCTCTACCTGCTGATGTATTAGGCAACTTGTCTACCAGCCTTATTATTCGTACCGCAAACATCTTCAAGCGGTTTTTCATATCATCTCGATTCATCAGCAGCACAAATTGTACATTGTAAATGATAAATTGTAAATGAACTTATCTCTGCACTCGTCCGCTTGCATCCCCTCCTGCCAGCGCTTCTACCTCTTCTGTGGAAACAAGGTTGAAGTCACCGTTGATAGTGTGCTTCAAGGCGGAAGCGGCTACTGCAAATTCGAGGGCGGCACCCTGGTTGGGTTTTGTCAGCAGGCCGTGAATGATACCACCTGAGAAAGAGTCGCCGCCACCTACGCGGTCGATGATAGGATTGATGTCGTAACGCTTTGACTCGTAGAATTCCTCGCCGTTGTAAATCATTGCTTTCCAGCCGTTGTGGGTAGCGGAGAAAGACTCGCGCAACGTAGAGATTACGTATTTGAAGCCGAATTCCTTCGCCATCGCCTTGAAGATTCCCTTGTAGCCTTCAGCGTCCGTCTTGCCGCCTTCCACGTCTGCATCGGGCTTGAAGCCCAGACAGAGTTCAGCATCCTCTTCATTGCCGATGCAGACATCCACATACTGCATCAAAGGCTTCATGATGGACTGGGCTTTTTCTTTGGTCCAGAGTTTTTTACGGAAATTGAGGTCTACCGACACCGTAACGCCGTGACGTTTGGCAGCCTCGCAAGCCAGGCGGGTCAACTCGGCGGCCTTGTCGGAGATGGCGGGAGTGATACCTGACCAGTGGAACCAGTCTGCACCTTCCATGATGGCATCGAAATCAAAGTCCGCCGCATCTGCCTCGGCAATGGCAGAGTGTGCACGGTCATAGATTACCTTACTGGGACGCATGGAAGCACCGGTCTCAAGATAGTAGATACCTACACGGTCACCACCACGCGCAATGAAATCCGTCTTTACGCCATACTTGCGCAATGCGTTGACAGCCGACTGGCCTATTTCATGTTTCGGCAACTTGGTTACAAAATAAGCATCATGTCCGTAGTTGGCACAGCTGACAGCCACGTTGGCCTCTCCGCCGCCATATACCACATCAAAAGAGTCGGACTGCACAAAACGGGTGTTTCCCGGAGTAGACAGCCTCAGCATGATTTCACCTAATGTAACTACTTTCTTTCCCATAATCTTTCTATGTTTTATTTTAATATGAAATTAATTTGTTTCCTTTCAATTTATCATTTCGAGGTATAAACAGAACCTAAACACCTGAAACTATGGAGAGTAAATCAAAATAATATTCGTTCTTCATAGTCTTCGTGTACGGGCACAAAGATACAACAATTTTTGAAATACAAAAAATTATCATATATTTGTATCGAAAATATTAAGATTATAATTGTGTGCGAGCACAAGAAGATGTACGATGGGACGATTTACGATTAGACGATTGAGATTACATTGTAGAATCGTAGCCAAAGCAACATCAATCGTACATCGTAAATCGTTAAATCGTAAATATACAGATGGAAAGAGTCAGAATAAAGGATATCGCCAAGATGGCCGATGTATCCGTGGGAACCGTCGACCGTGTGATTCACGGGCGTAGCGGTGTGTCCGAGTCCAGCCGGAAGCGGGTGGAAGAAATCCTGAAACAACTGGATTACCAGCCCAATATGTATGCCAGCGCACTGGCTTCGAACAAGAAGTACGCATTTGCCTGCCTGCTGCCGCAGCACGAGAAAGGCGAATACTGGACAGACGTGGAGACGGGCATACACAACGCCGTAGAGACTTACTCTGACTTCAACGTCGCCGTGCACCTCTCCTACTATGACCCGTATGACTATCATTCATTCGCGGAAGCCTCCGGACAGATTCTGGCACTGGAGCCGGACGGAGTGATGTTTGCCCCCACCGTTCCGCAATACACCAAGCCCTTCACGGATGAGCTGACGCAACATAATATACCTTATATATATATAGACTCCAACATAAAGGAAGAGCCCGCCCTCTCCTTCTACGGGCAGAACTCGCACCAGAGCGGATATTTTGCCGCCCGCATGCTGATGCTGCTTGCCGGAGAAGACGCGCAGGAAATCGTCATCTTCCGCAAGATAAATGAAGGCATCGTGGGGTCGAACCAGCAGGAACGCCGCGAAATAGGTTTCCGCGAATACATGCAGGAGCATCATCCCGCCTGCCGCATCTGGGAACTGGACCTGCATGCCAAGCGCGACAGCGAGGACACACTGATGCTGGACGAGTTCTTCCAAGAGCATCCTACCGTAAAGAACGGAATCACCTTCAACTCCAAAGCATACATCATCGGGGAATACCTGCTGAAGAAGCAGAAAAAAGACTTCAACCTGATGGGCTATGACTTGCTGCAACGCAACGTAGACTGCCTGAAACAAGGAAGCATCTTCTTCCTCATAGCACAGCAGCCCACCCTGCAAGGATTCGACGGCATCAAGGCCTTGTGCGAATACCTGATTCTGAAAAAGGAAATCACAAGGGAGAACTTCATGCCGATTGACTTGCTGACGAAGGAAAATATAGAATTCTATTACAATAAATAATAAGGATGTACGATTGGACGATTTACGATGTACGATTGAAAATGCCATGCCCGCAAGAAAAAGCAACTATCGCAACCGTAAAACAAAGCAAACTTCAATCGTACATCGTAAATAGCTAAATCGTAAATAACATGATGGAAACAAAGTACCTGAAAATCAATCCCGCCGACAATGTTGCAGTGGCCATCACAGCACTCCCGGCCGGTGAAAAACTCACGGTGGACGGAAAGGAAATCACCTTGAATGAGGATGTTCCTGCCGGACACAAATTTGCACTGAAAGATTTTGCGGAAGGCGAAAACGTCATTAAATACGGATATCCCATCGGCCACGCCCGGAAAGCGCAGAAGCAGGGGGACTGGATGAATGAAAACAATATCAAGACCAACTTGTCCGGGTTGCTGGAATACACATACAACCCCGTCAACGTAGACCTCAATACTACAACTCTAAACCTCAATACCGGCGCGCCAAACCTGACCTTTAGAGGGTACAAACGTAAGAACGGCGACGTAGGTGTGCGCAACGAGATATGGATTATTCCGACAGTGGGCTGTGTAAACGGAATCATCAACCAGCTTGCCGAAGGCCTGCGCCGCGAAACGGGCGGAAAGGGCGTGGATGCCATCATGGCTTATCCCCATAATTACGGCTGCTCCCAGTTGGGTGACGACCACGAGAATACAAAGAAAATCCTCCGCGACATGGTGCTGCATCCCAATGCGGGAGCCGTACTCGTGGTAGGCCTGGGATGTGAGAATAACCAGCCGGATGTATTCCGCGAGTTTCTGGGAGACTATGACCGGGACCGCGTAAAGTTTATGGTGACCCAGAAAGTGGGCGATGAATACGAAGAAGGAATGAAGCTGCTGCGCGAACTTTATGCCAAAGCCATCCAGGACCAGCGCGAGGATATTCCCTTAAGCGAACTGCGCGTAGGCCTGAAGTGTGGCGGTTCGGACGGTTTCTCCGGTATCACCGCCAATCCGCTACTGGGCATGTTCTCCGACTTCCTCGTAGCACAAGGCGGTACCAGCGTACTGACGGAAGTGCCGGAAATGTTCGGTGCAGAAACCATCCTGATGAACCGCTGCCGCACCAAAGAGCTGTTTGAGGACACGGTGAAGCTGATTAATGACTTCAAGGAATATTTCCTTTCACACGGTGAACCGGTAGGTGAAAACCCGTCTCCGGGAAATAAGGCGGGAGGCATCTCGACATTGGAGGACAAAGCCTTGGGATGCACACAGAAATGTGGCACGAGCTACGTGGAAGGGGTACTTCCGTATGGCGAACGCCTGAAAGTAAAGGGACTGAACCTACTGTCTGCTCCGGGAAACGACCTTGTAGCCGCCACTGCCCTTGCCTCTTGCGGATGCCACATGGTGCTGTTCACCACAGGACGCGGAACGCCCTTCGGAACCTATGTGCCGACCATGAAGATTTCCACCAACTCCACTTTGGCAAAGAACAAGCCGGGCTGGATAGACTTCAACGCCGGAGTTATCGTCGAGAACGAACCGATGGAGAAAACCTGCGAACGCTTCATCGAGTATATCATCAAAGTAGCAAGCGGTGAATTCGTGAACAACGAAAAGAAAGGCTACAAGGAAATAGCCATCTTCAAGACCGGAGTAACTTTGTAAGGTGAAAATTGAAAGGTGAAAGGTGAAAATTAAAGGCTGATATATGGAGGGCGGGACAAAACCATTTTGTCCCGCCCTTTGTTTTTTATACCTTTGCAGCAAAATTGGCTTATATATTTACGATTTGACGATTTACGATGTACGATTGAAGTTTGTATTGTACAACAACCATTCTACGATTTCAAGAGTTATATCAATCGTACATCGTAAATCGTCAAATCGTAAATCCCCAATCGTAAATCGTAAATTATGTCAGCAACAACCGATACAACCCCTAAAACCAAAGGCGGCTGGTGGGCACTCAGCCCGTTGGCGGTGTTCCTTTGCCTCTACCTGGTGACCTCGCTCCTGGTGAACGACTTCTATAAAGTCCCCATCACGGTAGCCTTCCTCACCTCGTCCTGCTATGCCATCGCCATCACGCGCGGCCTGAATCTGGAACAGCGCATCTATCAGTTTTCCGTAGGCGCCAGCAACAAGAACATCATGCTGATGGTATGGATATTCATCCTTGCAGGAGCATTCGCCCAAAGCGCCAAGCAGATGGGCGCCATTGATGCGACCGTAAATCTGACCTTACATATACTGCCGGACAACCTGCTACTGGCGGGCATCTTCATTGCCGCCTGCTTCATCTCCCTCTCGATAGGAACAAGCGTAGGAACTATCGTCGCACTGACTCCCGTAGCCGTGGGACTGGCGGAAAAGACGGGCATCGACCTGCCCTACATGGTCGCCATCGTGGTGGGAGGCTCGTTCTTCGGAGACAATCTTTCCTTCATATCCGACACCACCATTGCATCGACCAAGACGCAGGACTGCGTGATGAGGGACAAGTTCCGCGTCAACTTCATGATTGTAGTCCCCGCAGCGCTTGTCGTGCTGGGCATCTACATCTTTCAAGGACTGTCCGTCTCCGCCCCGCCCCAAGTGCAGACCATCGAGTGGATAAAGGTAATCCCCTACCTCATCGTGCTGGGCACGGCCGTAGCAGGTGTCAACGTCATGCTGGTACTGCTGCTGGGCATCCTCTCTACTGGAATTATCGGTATCTATACCGGTACCGCCTTCTTCGACTGGTTCGGAGCCATGGGAACGGGCATCACCGGCATGGGCGAGCTCATCATCATCACCCTGCTGGCCGGAGGCATGCTCGAGACCATCCGCTACAACGGCGGCATCGACTTCATCATCTCCCGGCTGACCCGCCACGTCAGCGGCAAGCGGGGAGCCGAATTCAGCATCGCCGCCCTGGTCGGCATCGCCAATCTCTGCACCGCCAACAACACCATTGCCATCATCACCACCGGCCCCATAGCCAAGGACATCGCCCTCCGCTTCCACCTGGACCGCCGGAAAACAGCCAGCATACTGGACACCTTCTCATGCCTCGTGCAAGGAATCATCCCCTACGGAGCGCAAATGCTGATAGCCTCCGGACTTGCCGGCATTTCACCCATCAGCATCATCGGAAACCTGTATTACCCCTTCTGCATGGGAGCATGCGCCATACTCGCCATTCTGCTGAGATACCCCAGGAAATACTCGGGAGAAGGATGAGTTATGGGTGACAAGTGATGAGTTATGGGTGACGTTGTGTGAACATTTAAAAAAACACCCCTCGTGCCAACAAATAACTCATAACTCATAACTCAAAACTCAAAATCTTTTCTTACCTTTGCACTCGCTATTACGAGATAGTAGCATAATTCAAATCATTAACTAAAAACATTTTAATTAAATGGCAACAAAAATCAGATTGCAAAGACATGGACGTAAGAGCTACGCTTTCTACTCTATCGTTATTGCAGACGTAAGAGCACCACGTGATGGTAAATTTATTGAGAAGATTGGTACTTACGAGCCACTTGCACATGTATTACATAACTTGGGATGCAAGAGAGCTATGACAATATATGGAATGGACAGTATTGATGAGATATCACTTAGTGCTGATACTAAGGTATGTGAGTTTAAGGGAGATGAATTTAAGACATATACTATTAAGCCTGAAGAATTTGGGTTAACAAGATGCAAGAAGGAAGATCTTATCGGTGGTGAGCCAGCAGTTAATGCACAGATTGCAAGAGATATTCTTGAAGGTGCAGAAGGTCCTAAGACAGATGTAGTTCTTCTTAATGCAGGAGCAGCTATATATCTTGCTTCAGATGGTATCACAATGAAAGAAGGTATAGAGAAAGCAAGAGAAATCATTAAGAGTGGTGCAGCTAAGAAGCAGCTTGAAAGATTTATAGAAGAGACTAATAAGGAGACAGAATATGAATAACAAACCATACATAACACTTGAAGAGGCACTTGCAGCAAGACAGGAAGGAAAGAGAGGCGTAAAGTTTCTTACAGAGGCGAATGGCTGCCTTAGTGGCTGCTGTTCAGGAGTTACCATATACTCAGAGAAAGAGTTTAATCCGGCTCCGGGGTATCATGATGATCAGGAAGGTTTTTTTGTTCTTGAAGGAGAAGGATATGCAAAGCTTGGAGATTGTGAGTTTCCTATAAAGCCAGGTGATTCATTTATTGCATTGCCAAAGGTCAGACACACAATAAGAACTAACGATGAAAACAGACCCGTCAAGGTTTTCTGGTTCCACAGTGCGGTGTAATATACAATATTAAGAAATATATCGATATTTTATCAACATTTTAACTTGGAACACGATGAAAAATGATGTATAATAAGCGTTAGTTTTGTAAAACAAGGCAGAAAATAAGGAGGAATATATGTTTAAGATTAACGATAATTATTTAAAGCTTCCAGGAAGCTATTTATTTTCAACAATCGGTAAGAAAGTAGCAGCTTATCAGCAGGCTAATCCAGATAAGGAAATCATCAGACTTGGCATTGGAGATGTTACACAGCCATTGGCACCAGCAGTAATTGATGCATTACATAAGTCAGTTGATGAGATGGGACATGCCGAGACTTTCCACGGATATGCACCAGATCTTGGATATGAATTCTTAAGAAGTGCAATTGCAGACCATGATTACAAGAAGCGTGGATGTGATATATCAGCAGATGAGATATTCGTATCAGATGGAGCAAAGTCTGATTCAGGTAATATAGGAGATATCTTCTCAGTAGATAATAAGATTGCGGTATGTGACCCTGTATATCCTGTATATGTTGATACTAATGCAATGGCAGGAAGAACAGGAGATTATATTCCAGAGAAGCAGGCATGGAGCAATGTTGTTTATATGCCTTGTACAGCAGAGACTAACTTTGCACCAGAGCTTCCAAAAGAAACACCGGATATCATATATCTGTGTTTCCCTAACAATCCAACAGGTTCAACAATTACTAAGGATGAGCTTCAGAAGTGGGTTGATTACGCTAATAAGGTTGGCGCTGTTATTATCTATGATGCAGCATATGAAGCATACATTTCAGAACCGGATGTTCCTCATACAATATATGAGTGTGAAGGCGCAAGAACATGTGCAATCGAACTCAGATCATTCTCTAAGAATGCAGGATTTACAGGCGTAAGACTTGGTTTTACAGTTATTCCTAAGGATCTTAAGTGTGGAGATGTAACACTTCACAGCCTCTGGGCAAGAAGACATGGAACTAAGTTTAACGGAGCTCCTTATATTGTACAGAGAGCAGGTGAGGCAGTTTATTCAGAAGCCGGACAGAAGCAGACAGGCGAGCAGATTGCTTACTACATGAACAATGCAAAGACAATCCTTGAAGGACTTAAGTCAGCAGGATACACAGTATCAGGTGGTGTTAATGCACCATATATCTGGTTAAAGACTCCTGATAAGATGACAAGCTGGGAATTCTTCGATTACCTTCTTGAGAAGGCTAATGTTGTTGGTACACCAGGCTCAGGATTCGGACCAAGTGGTGAAGGATACTTCAGACTGACAGCATTCGGTTCATATGAGAATACAGTGAAGGCACTTGAGAGAATCAAGGCACTTTAATCAGTAATATATAAGTATTAATAATAAAAATGCTGTGCGTTAACAAGATGATGTTAATGCACAGCATTTTTATTATAATTAATTAGTCTTTTTAGTTTCGTCTTTCTTTTCTGGTATAATTTTTACAATAACAGATTCAGCTCTGTTAGAAGCAACCTTTTCGACAAACATCCAGACATTACCAACAGTGATTTTATCACCGGCTTTAGGAAGTCTGTCAAGTCTTTCAACGATAAGTCCACCAACTGAATCATTATCTTCCGATTCAAGCTTAGTACCAAGCTCATCGTTTAAATCGTCGAGCTTAAATGAGCCATCAACTCTGTATGTAGTATCATTAATCTTAGATAAAGCTTCCTTTTCGTCAGTATCATATTCATCACGAATTTCACCGACAATCTCTTCAAGCAGGTCTTCGGTAGTAATCATTCCTGATGTTGTTCCATATTCACTAAGGACAATGGCAATGCTTGTTGAACTTAACTGCATTTCCTTAAACAGGTCAGAAGTATTCTTCTGTTCAAATGTAAAGAATGGTTTTCTGATAATGTTTCTTATGTTAAATGTATCGTTATCAGAAGGATTGACAATTAAATCCTTGATATTAAGAATGCCGATTACGTTATCAGGTGTATTCTCATAAATAGGAATACGTGTATACATTGTCTGCCTGAACAGAGAAATTATATCATCATATGATGAACTGACATCAGCAAGAGTCATATCAATTCTTGGAATCATAACATCCTTAGCTGTTGAATCACCAAAATCAAATAGGTTATTAATGATTTTCTTTTCGTTAGATTCAATTACACCTTCCTGCTGGCTTACATTAACAATGGTTCGTATCTCATCTTCAGTAAATATATCTTTCTTCTTGTTATTGTCAATTCTTAATAACCATAAGAAGAAGCCTGCAAGGTGGTCAACTATGAATATAACGGGTGTAAGAACAATCATAAGCACCCATATTATAGGAGCATAAGCCATTGCCATATTAGTGGCATACATGTTGGCAGTATTCTTAGGTGTAATCTCACCAAATATAAGAACAAGAAGCGTAAGAACACCAGTAACAATACCTGTCGCTTTATTACCCCATACACTGATTGTAAATGATGTAGCTAATGCAGAACAGCTGATATTGACTATATTATTGCCAATAAGAACAGCAGAGAGCATCTTTGCCGGCTGGTCAATAATCTTAATTACAAGAGCAGCCCTCTTATTACCCTCTTCAACTAAAGACAGCACTTTGATTCTGTTCACAGTGATAAATGAAGTCTCTGCAGATGAGAAAAATGCTGATAAAACCAATAAAATAACAATTGCAATAAGTTGGATAATACTATCCGTATCCAAGAAAAATCCCTCCAGTCTTAAAATTAAAATATTTCTTCTCATTTTACAGTACGTGCATTGTGCCGTCAAGTGCTATTAAAGAAAACAAGAGATAATCATAAGATAACATTTTTGAACATACAATTAATAAAAAGAGGACAAAAAGGGAACCAATGGATTATATAAGGAAAATGGTAAAATCTCTTATTGCAGGATATGTAATAACTCTGCTTTTGCTCGGACTTCTTACATATATTATGAGAAAATTAATACTTGATGAGAAAGCAGTTGATAATATTATATTTGGAATATATATGGCAGGAAGCTTTACAGGTGCAATGCTTAGTGCATGGATGATAAAAAAGAGGAGAGTGGTTACAGGAATTATATATGGAGCAGTGTATATTACAGTGTTATTGCTAATAGCTGCAATAATGAAGAAACAGGCACCGGACAGCAGTGATAATATCGCTATGTCAGTAGCTGCATGTGTGGCTGCAGGAGCATTTGGTGGATTTTTCAGTCCATAATGTGGGAAATGATAATAACAAATAATTATTTTGTGAAAAATTTTAAAAAATAAAAAAGGAAAAATACACGTTTTGTTGAATAATTAAATTGTGAGCTTTAAAATTAGTGTTTCAGTGCGGGAGGCACATACAGATGAACATTAGAGAGGAACAGGAAAAGAGGGAACATCTGATATTCAGCCCATATGCAAGCTTTTCTGATGAGTCAAGAGGACGCGACAGAGATGAAGAACCATGCCCTATGAGGACAATATATCAGAGAGACAGAGACAGAATTATTCATTGTAAGGCATTCAGGCGTTTAAAGCATAAGACGCAGGTATTTCTTGCACCAGAGGGAGACCATTACAGAACAAGACTGACTCATACTTTAGAGGTTGCCCAGATTGCAAGAAGTATAGCAAGGGCGCTTAATCTTAATGAAGATCTGACAGAAGCTATTGCATTGGGGCATGACCTTGGACATACACCATTTGGACATGCAGGTGAGAGAACACTTAATTCTTTATGTCCTATGGGATTTGCTCATTACAGACAGAGTATAAGAGTTGTTGAATTTCTTGAAAAGGATGGCCAGGGACTTAACCTTACATGGGAAGTGCGTGATGGAATATTGAACCATAGAACATCAGGCAATCCATCAACTCTTGAAGGAAAAGCAGTTAGACTTTCTGATAAGATAGCGTATATTAATCATGATATAGATGATGGAATAAGAGCAGGGATATTGAAGGAAAGCGACATTCCGTCAGAATATACGGATGTTCTTGGTAATTCAACCAAGGAAAGACTTAATACCATGATTAGCGATATTATAATGAACAGCATAGGAAAGAATGATCTTGTAATGTCAGAGCCTGTACGTAAAGCAATGACAGAATTAAGAAAATTCATGTTTGAAAGTCTGTATCTTAATCCGACAGCTAAAAGTGAGGAAGCGAAAGCAGATAAGCTGATAACAGAATTGTACAGATACTATGTTGCGAACACAGATAAACTGCCGGATACATATAAGAGATTTATCGCGCTGAATTATCGTCTCTGTGTCTT
>OGYO01001840.1_pt1 | contig 11526 bp, 9 predicted proteins | sample 1576561 | NCBI WGS metagenome assembly OGYO01 (sample SAMEA3541507, study PRJEB24748) | human gut metagenome | biome: human gut; feature: human-associated habitat; material: faeces | place: China | collected 2012 | reverse complement strand
TATCTTTGGTGGCAGTATATACCTTGTCACCTTCTTTTTTAACACTGATACGTGATCTCTTTTTAGGCTGGTTTTCTTTGCGGTCTTCATTTACTTTGGCCGCTGCTACTTTTTTGGTTGCTCCGACTATTGCTTGCTCGTCCAGAATCTTATAAACGAGTTCTTCTTTTTTCAGAGACTCTGTTTTAGTGATACCCAACTCTTTGGCGATTGATTGTAATTCTGACAAGTCTTTGTCGTTTAATTGAATGATGTTATACATATAGTATATGTTATTAGTAAAATATTTTTTTATTGTGTAATCAAAGAACGCAATCGGCACATGAAATGTCTTGAGATCGCAGTTCATAATTTATGATTACGGGATTTAATATGTTATAGATATTATATCGGAACGTAAACGAAACTTGCCAGATTGGCAAATTCTGCGTTTACTGATGCAAATGTAGCTGTTTTTTTTGAAAAACTCTTCAAATAGGAGAAAAAAATACCATATTTTTAAAATTAATAAAAAAAGACGCTTCAAAATATCGGCCTATGTTTCTCTCGGTACCGATGTTAAATGAACGTAAAAAAAAGTCAGATTGTTTAGGCATATCTGTGTTTTATAGCGGAAAAAGTGCTAATTTAGCCCATGAAAATTTGATTTTTATTATTAAAACATTGAATAAACATGAAAAAAGTGATTTTTACAGAAAAGGCTCCTGCAGCTATAGGACCTTATAGTCAGGCGATTGAGGCAAATGGTATGGTATTTCTCTCAGGTCAGTTGCCTGTAGATCCTGCTACCGGTGAATTTGTTCCGGGAGGAGTTGCCGAACAGACTGCTCAGGCTTTTGAAAATATCAAGCATGTATTGGCAGCAGCCGGTTTGACTACTGCAAATATTGTAAAGACTACTGTTTTTTTAGCGGATATGTCCTTATTTGCAGAAATGAATGCTGTTTATGCCAAGTATTTTGAAGGTGATTTTCCTGCCCGTTCTGCAATAGCAGTTAAGGCATTGCCGAAAGGTGCATTGGTGGAAATCGAAAGCATCGCTGCAAAATAACAGCTGTTATTTTGTCTATTGTAGGGGAGGAATATATCCGACCCTATAGTGAATATAAGTTTTAGTCTGGTGACGGTTATAGACTTCGGTTTCATGTCGGGTAAATGGATTAATGAACATGAGGAAAGTAAATTTGAAACAACTCGATAGATGGCAGTGGTCAACTATTGTGCTATCTATCATTTTGGTGATGGCATTTTCTGTATTTGTTTATCGCTATGAACCGTTTCGGAGTGGTTTCGAAATAACAGATCAATTAGGGGGGAATGTGTTTCCGGCTACTATACTTTCTACAGCTACTACGGATGGAGACTTGATTGTTCCTGCCGATTCCGATTATATTGGTAATCCGAAATCAGGTATTGCTATTCGTATAAAAAACAGCTATGCCAATAGTAAATTGCGTATTGAAGTGGCTGAAACTCCTTTCTTTTCTGAATCTGTTTCCGAATTTATTTTGCCTAAGCCCGGTAAGGAATATCTTGTTTTCCCCGACATCATTTGGAACTATCAAGCTTTGCGTGACAATAATCAGGCAGTGCCCGTTAGTATATCTGTCAAGGCGGAACTTAACAGAAAAAAAATGCCTCAGCGATTGAAAACCATTTCTATGCGGAGTATCAATGAGTGTCCGCTTGGTTATGTAGACGATAAAATGAAATTTCACGATACAGGTGAGTTTTTTGCCGCTTATGTGAACGAGGAACATCCGCAGATAGACAAACTTTTGCGTGAAGCATTGGACACGCGCTTAGTCAATCGTTTCCTGGGGTATCAGGGAGATACAAGTCAATCCGAAAATGTGGATAAGCAAGTTTATGCTTTATGGAATGTATTGCAAAAACGTAACTTTAAATATAGTTCCACAACCAATAGCAGTTTGTCGTCGAATGTGGTTTATACTCAGCGTGTGCGTACGTTGGATGATGCATTGGAGTCTTCGCAGATAAACTGTGTAGATGGGAGCGTGTTGCTCGCCTCATTGCTCAAGGCGATAAATATCAATCCTATATTGGTACGTATCCCCGGGCACATGTTTGTGGGTTATTACACAGACAAGACTCACACCGATATGAATTTTCTGGAGACAACAATGATTGGAGATGTGAATTTGGACGATTTCTTTCCTGATGAAAAATTGGATTCTACCATGGTGGGGAAATCGCAGAATCAAATGTCGAAACTTACTTTTGAGAAATCAAAAGAATATGCCAATAAGAAATATAGAGAAAACGAATCGCTTATCCATTCGGGAAAAGTGAATTATATGTTTCTGGAGATAGACAAGAAGACGCGTGCGCAAGTACAACCTATTGGTAAGTAAGTTTGTTATAAAAGGTATGGAATTAGTTTATATTTATCATAGCGGATTTGCCCTGTTGGGCGATGGGTATACTGTTATCATGGATTATTACCGTGACACAGAAGACAAACAGGCGGAAGCTGCTTTGCGCAGGTTGATGAATGAACAGCCTGAAGAACCGGTGGCGGCACCTGAACAGGGAAAGGTGCATGATGAACTTTTGCACCGCCCCGGAAAGTTATATGTGCTGGCCAGCCATTTTCATCCAGATCATTTCAATAAGGAAGTATTGGACTGGAAAACACAGCGACCAGACATTATCTATATCTTTTCGAAGGATATTCTGAAACACAGAAGAGCGCAGAAAGAAGACGCCGTCTGGTTGAAAAAAGGAGAGGAATATGCTGATGAAACCTTATCGGTCAGGGCATTCGGATCTACGGATGTAGGAGTATCTTTTCTGATAGAAGTAGAGAACAAGAAATTTTTCCATGCCGGCGATTTGAATAACTGGCATTGGATGGAAGAAAGTACGGAACAGGAATGGAAGGGATATGAAAAGAATTTCCTTCATGAAGTGGATAACCTGTATGATTATACGCATGAACTGGATGTAGCAATGTTTCCTGTAGATCCGCGTTTGGGACGTGAATATATGAGAGGTCCCGAACAGTTTGTGAAGAGAATAAAAACAAATATTTTTGTACCGATGCATTTCGCGCCCGACTATGGGAAAGCAAATGCTTTCCGTGTTTTGGCAGAAGCCTATGGAACACATTTTATAGAAATAAAATATCCCGGACAGATTATAAAAATTTAAAGAAGTATGAAAGTAAAAGGAAGATTTGATCATTTTAATATTGATGTAACGAATTTGGAACAGAGTATTCGATTCTACGAAACTGCATTGGGGCTGCATGAAGCCAATCGAAAAGTAGCTGCTGATGGTTCTTTTATTTTAGTATATATGGCTGATGATCATAGTAACTTCTTGCTGGAACTGACTTGGTTACGTGATCATCCGCAGCCTTATGAATTGGGCGAAAATGAAAGCCATCTTTGTCTGCGTGTAGAAGGAGATTATGACGAAGTGCGTAAATTCCATAAAGAAATGGGATGTGTATGTTATGAAAATACAGAGATGGGGCTATACTTCATTAATGATCCGGATGATTATTGGATTGAAGTATTACCGGTGAAATAAATAAATATAAAAAATAGGAACTATGAAATACATTGCTCCCGGTGGCTGGTTCTCGCTGGAATATCCTGCGGGTTGGCGTGAGTTTGAAGATACAGAAGAGAGTTTTTTATTTTATGACCCCGACAAATGGAGTGGAAATTTCCGTATCTCGGCTTATAGAGGTGCTGACACAAACTATGGAAAAGAATGTGTCAGTTATGAATTGAAAGAAAATCCGGCTGCTGAATTGACCCTGATAAGAGGTGTGCAATCGGCTTACAGTGTGGATAGCTTTCAGGAAGAAGGCATTTGGTACACCTCTCATTTTTGGGTTATTGATTGTCGTGATATATGCGTGGAATGTTCTTTTACGGTAGCTAAGGGTGGTGATAAAACTGTTGCCGAGAATATTATCGCCAGCATAGAAATACGCCGTGAAAATAAGGCTTATCCTAAAGAGATTATTCCTATTCGAGTGCTTGAGATAGGCGAGGTGAATAGTGCTTATGAATGGGCCTCAAGTACGATAAAGAAACAGCTTACAAAAGACTTCTCTTCGCAGGAAGAGGATATCGAAAAGATTCAGGAAGTAATGGATAGCGGGCGTTTCCAACCTCAACAGCGTATGGCTTGGGAGAACTTCGGTGTGGCTTTTGGCACAATTCTGGTTAATGAGATGGAAGGGATGGAATGGGTGACAGTGATAGACGGAAAGGAAGAATATCCGGCTTTGCAGTTTATGAATTCCGATATGCTGATTGATCCTGCCGCCATAGTATGGAATAAAGCGAAGAAAAACCTTCCTTGTGACCTGAAGGCTGAATTTAAGAAAATTAAGCGCGAAGCGGAAGCTGTGTTGGATGATATTAATTAAAAAAGAGAATGGTTCCATATTTACAGATAGACGGACTTACAAAATCGTTTGGTGATTTGGTTTTATTTAATCAAATTTCTTTGGGGGTAGCCGAAGGACAACGTATCGGTTTGATAGCCAAGAACGGTAGCGGTAAGACTACATTATTGAATATTATAGCCGGAAAAGAAGGTTATGATGAAGGCAGCATTGTGTTTCGTCGTGATTTGTGTGTAGGCTACTTGGAGCAAGATCCTCACTATCCCGAAGAACTGACTGTGCTTGAAGCGTGTTTCCATCACGGTAATACTACCGTGCAACTTATTAAGGAATATGAAAGGTGTATGGAAACCGAAGGTAATCCGGGAATGGAGGACCTGCTGGCACGCATGGAACATGAAAAAGCCTGGGATTATGAACGAAAGGCAAAACAGATTCTTTCGCAACTTAAAATCCGTGATTTCAATCAGCAGGTGAAGCATCTCTCGGGAGGACAGCTCAAACGTGTTGCTTTGGCGAATGTGCTTATCACGGAGCCTGATTTCCTGATTTTGGATGAGCCTACCAATCACCTCGACCTTGATATGACGGAGTGGTTGGAAGATTATTTGAGACGTGGCAATATCAGTCTTTTGATGGTGACTCACGATCGCTATTTCCTTGATCGTGTCTGCTCTGAAATTATCGAAATAGACAATAAGCAGGTTTACTCTTATAAAGGTAATTACAGTTATTATTTAGAAAAACGCCAAGAACGCATAGAGGCGACAAATGCCGAAATAGCCCGTGCCAATAATTTATATCGTACGGAATTGGAATGGATGCGCCGTATGCCACAGGCACGCGGACATAAAGCGCGTTATCGTGAGGAGGCTTTTTATGAGCTGGAAAAGGTGGCAAAACAACGTTTCAATGACGGTAATGTGAAGCTGGAAATGAAGGCGTCATATATCGGCTCGAAAATTTTTGAAGCAGACCATCTTTACAAGAGTTTCGGTGACTTGAAGATTTTGGACGATTTCTCTTATATCTTTGCCCGATACGAGAAGATGGGAATTGTGGGAAACAACGGTACGGGAAAATCCACCTTTATCAAGATTCTGATGGGCGAGCAGAAGCCGGACAGCGGTACGATAGATATTGGCGAGACGGTGCGTTTCGGATATTATTCGCAGGATGGCTTACGGTTTGATGAACAGATGAAAGTGATAGATGTGGTGCAGGATATTGCCGAAGTAATTGAACTGGGCAATGGTAAGCGCCTTACAGCTTCGCAGTTTCTTCAGCATTTTCTTTTTACACCTGAAACGCAGCACAGTTATGTGTATAAGTTGAGTGGGGGAGAGCGGCGCCGGCTTTATCTCTGTACGGTGTTAATGCGTAATCCAAACTTTTTGGTACTGGACGAACCAACCAATGATTTGGATATTATTACTTTACAGGTGTTGGAAGAATATCTTCAGAACTTTAAGGGTTGTGTGATTGTGGTGAGTCATGACCGTTACTTTATGGATAAGGTGGTAGACCACTTATTGGTATTCAAAGGACAAGGTGATATTCGTGATTTTCCCGGCAACTATTCTGATTATAGAGATTGGCGCGAAGTGAAAGAGCAACGTGAGAAGGAAGCCGAGAAGCCGAAAGAGGAGAAAACGGCACGTGTACGGTTGAATGATAAACGCCGTATGACTTTCAAGGAAAGGAAGGAGTACGAGCGGTTGGAAAAGGAAATAGGAGAACTGGAACAGGAGAAAGCAGATATAGAATCTGCCCTTTGTAGTGGAACTTTGAGTGTAGAAGAGCTGACCGAGAAATCGAAGCGATTACCGGAACTGAATGATTTGATTGATGAAAAATCAATGCGTTGGTTGGAACTGAGTGAAATAGAAGGGTAATGAGGTATTGTTTAGTTTGTAGGGGCAGGGTTTGCCTGCCCCTACAGCTGACGATGGGATAGACCGGTTTGGTTTTGACACACTCCTACAGTTTATGATATAAGTGTAAGGAACTGTTGTAACTGTCTGCCTGAATATATCTTATACTTATTTTTTATCCTCTTTCCCATACTTACTGGGACTTACATTGAAGTGCTTTTTAAATACCTCTCTGAAATATTTGCTGTCGCAAAATCCTGTCATTTCTGCTACTTCTGTAATTGAGTACTTTTTTTTCTGCAACAATTGTGCAGCCGTATTCAGACGGAAGTCTCTGATATAATCGGCGGGAGACTGTCCTGTCAATGCTTTCAGTTTGTTATAGAAACTAGTGCGGCTCATGTTATGTAATGAGCATAAAGAGTCTACGGTAAAATCTGTATTATCAATATTATTTTTTATATTGTTTTTTACGTCGGTTATGAACTTCCAGTCCAGTGTGTTGGCTTCAGCAGGCAACAATCCCGGCTTTTCTGAATCCATTTTAGTGGCCATCGCATATCTTTGCCGTAATAAATCTCTGTTGGACAGTATATTGGATATTCTTGCCTTTAGCATTTTGATGCTGAATGGTTTGGTGATATAACCATCTGCACCGGTTGCCAATCCATTTAGAATATTCTTCTCATCGTTTAACGCAGTGAGTAATACGATAGGAATATGTGATGTTTCAATATTTGTTTTAATAGCTGTACATAGTTCATCTCCGCGCATTTCGGGCATCATAATGTCAGAGAGGATCAAGTCAGGCCAAAATTCTTTAACGATAATCAATGCTTCTTTTCCGTTGCTGCAAGCTTGTATGGTATAAGCTCCTGCAAGTGATGTGGCGAGATAACTGCGCAATTCATCATTGTCTTCTACGATGAGAATGCGTTGTAATAATGCGGCTTCAATCATTTCCTGTAGCTTTTCGGGCGTTTCTGTAACTTTCGCTTGTTCGACAACTTCTTTGGCCGGCAGTTCTTGATTCGGCTCTACGATGCTGTAATGACGCAGATGCTCATAACCTTTATAGAAAATAAGTCTGATGTCTGTTCCCTCATGTTCGGTACTGTCGATATTGATTTTTCCTCCATGAAGCTTTACCAATTTCCATACCAACATTAGTCCGATTCCGCTACCGGTTATTTTAGAATTGATGGCATTGCTGCCACGGAAGTGCAGTTTGAATATTTTCTTTTTTTCTTTGGCAGGAATGCCAATTCCTGTATCAGATACCTTGACTTTCCAAGAGTCTTTGGTCTCGGTGACGCAGACGTTTACGTGACCATAATCAGGAGTGTATTTCAAGGCATTGGATATGATATTCTTTAAGATGGAGTCCATCTTTTCTTTGTCAAACCATACTTTTGTTTCCTTGAAATTACTTTCGTAAGTAAAATCTATATTCTTTGTGGCTGAATAAGAATGAAAACCATTGCATAGGTTTTGCATATAAGTATTCAGCTCAAATTCAGCTATGTATAGCTTAGGGGAATAGACTTCGGTATGTTCGAAGTTGATAAGATTGGTGGTCAAACGTAACAAAGCGTCCACATTTTTCAGAGCAGTTTTCATACAGTTGAGTCCGCTTGCCGTCAACTGTGCTTTTTCACTCAACTCTTCTAATGGAGCTTTGATCAGGGTTAGCGGCGTGCGCAAGTCATGTGCGGTATTGATGAAAAATTGAGTTTTTTCATCGGAAATCTTTTTCTGTTTTTTAAAATAGATAATTCTGGTAATGATAAAAAGCAAGAGTATCCCTAGCACTATATAGCATAATATAGCCCAAAAACTGAGCCATGCCGGATGTGCGATTATGACATCGATGGTGCGTTCTTCGAATATGACATTCTGTTCCTCTTTGGACACAGCACGAATATACAGTTTGTATTTTCCGGGTTTCAGATTGGCGAAATGGATTATGTTTTCTGCTCTCGGGGGACTCCAGGTAGTATAAAAGCCTTCCAGTTTCCAGCTGTAAAGCACATTGGATGGAAAGTCGTAGTTGATGGTCGATACTTTTAGTGAGAAAGTATTTTGATTGTGAGACAGTTTCAATACTTTTATATCATCGATATCTTCCGTCAATGGAGAATTTTCTTCACCGGAGAATACAGGCTGATAGGATAGTCGGAAATCACTTAGAATAATTTTGGAAAATTGATAATGAGGAAATTTAATATCCTTGGGAAACTCGATGGCACCGTCTATGCTGCCGAATATAAATCCTTTATCTTTGAGTAATACACCGGCAGAAGCATTGAAGTTGGCAGACATAAGCCCTTGCTCTTTAGTCCAGTTATAGAATAATTTATCTTTGCTGGAAAAGCAGGTGATACCGTTTTCTGTACTCATTATGATATTTCCGTTCACTTCGGGCAGTATGGTAAAGATGCTGTTGGTGAGTAGTGCACAATTATCTGTGTGGAATTGTTTGAAGGTATTTTTGCCGGGGTTATAAATTATTAGACCGGAACCACTGGTACCGACGTACAATAATCCGTTGGGAGCTTGATAAAGAGTATTGATGTAAGTAGACTCTCCGGGAATCTCTATATATTTATATTGGCTTGTGTTCTTATTTTGCAGATACAAACCGGTAGCAGTGCCAATCCACATGTGGTCACTGTCTTTTTCTCTGATAGATGTAATTGAATTTACCCCGGGGTATAATTTTACCTTATTATTTTTTAAGTCAAAGCATTTTAGATTGTAATATCCTCCGGACCAGATATTTCCTTCGGAATCTTTTATCATATCTCGGATGTATTTGTCAGGGCGCATATTGATGGGCGTCAGCAATGAAGGAGAGAAGTACTCCACAGAAAGTGCTTTCTTGTTAATTTTGTAAATACCGGAAGTATATCCACCTGCCCAAATAATTCCGGGAGTAACTTCGCACAAAGCAATGAATATATGGTTCTTATCTTTGAGTTGTTTGTCAAAAGAACTCAGGAACGAATGCCATTGACGTGTTTTAGTATTGTAAAGACTGATACCGTTGCCGGTACCAAACCATAAGTCTCCTTCGCTATCTTCGATGATGGTATGCACATGATCATTAATCAGAGATTGCTTGTTGCCGATGGAATGTTTTATCCAGTGGTAGTTTTGATATCGGTTGTCGACTATGGTGATTCCCGTAGGATAATTGGCAAGCCATATTCTCTTTTCCTCATCCACATAGATATCATTGATGATATTTCCCATCATCTCGTTATTGCTTTCGTAGTTGGTGGTGAGATAAGGATGTATCACGCCACTGTTAGCCTGAATTTTGTAAATCCCCATACCTTCGGTAGCAATTAAAAGTTCATTCTCGTTCAGGGCACTGATTTGGGTAATATTGACATCGCTTAAATCTGTTTCGGAATGAAGAATTTGGCGCGTGGGCAAATCATAGGCAAAGATGCCCTTTTCGAATGTTCCGATAAACAGTCGTTTCAATACTCTGTGATAATAGAGTTCGCTGATTTGCCCTTTGATTTCATCCAATGGAGGAATGGGAATTGGCTGTAACTCATTGTCATTTATACAGCAATAGCGTATTCCCTTTTCTGTCGCAATAAAGAAATGGGAGTTGTCTGATTGTACCATAGAGGTAATGTTGCTGCTCAGTGGGTTGTAAATACGTGAAATTTGATCACTCTGCGTATTATATAGTATAATCGAATCTTTGTCGCACAGCCATATATTGCCTCGATTGTCTAAATAGCTGTATGAAATAGACAAGGATAAGTTGGCAGGTTTATAGGTGGGTATAAATCTGTCAAACTGATGATGATATTCAAATATTTTTCCGGTTTTACCTACAATCCATAAGTTTTCTTTCTCTCGAAACAGCCATGTAAGATGATTTTGGGCATTTCTTTTATTTTCTTCGTCAGCTAATTTATAGTGTTTTATTTCTTTGCCATTATAGCGGTCCATTCCCTCATTGGTAAGAAACCACATATATCCTTTTGAGTCTTTTTGAATGTTGAATATTCTTCGGTTGCTCAGTCCGTCTTCTATCCCTATATATTTGTACGTTTGCCCCATAGCGATAAAAGGCAGTAAAAAGAACATGAATAATATATTCCTTTTCATGCTAATTTTGGTTTTCAAATATGTAAACGCGATAATACTGATATGTTAGTTTTACAAAGTAAGAGAAAAAGAATAGAAGATACAACTAAAATGTATTCTAAATTAAGAAACAGTTTTGATTTTCTTATTTCTTTACTCAGTGACGAAAGTATGTGGCAAGTATTGGATATGTTTTTTTACTTCGAAATCAAAAATAGGCTTTTCCTTTAAAGAAAAACTGGGTGTAAGCCACATTCTAAAAGATAGAGAATAAGCCGAGAAATAGGTTGAAAATATAATTCTTTGGCAGAAAAAAGTGTAATTCTGATTGTTAATGAATTACACTTTTATTATTTTTGTATACATATTATTTCATAATAAAATGCAACTACAGAGTTATGAAAAAGATTATTTTATTATACTTCATATGTTCTTTTTCTATATATGCGCAAGGACGGAATTTTCTTGCAAATGAAAAAACGAATGGAACAAGTACTATAGATAGTTTGTTCTCTTCGGTTAACAAACAATTGTCTGGTTATCCTTCAGAGTGTATATATCTGCAAACAAGCAAAGGAATTTATGAAGCCGGTGAAGACCTTTGGTTCAAAGCTTATCAGCTGGATGTACAAACCTTCGGCTTATCGGATAAAACTAAGACTCTTTATCTGCAAATGATTAATCCGAAAGACAGCGTAGTCTGGCAAGAAAAGTATCCGATAGAGAATGGTATCGTATCCGGTCATGTTTACATCGACGAAAAACTTTCGGAAGGCGATTATTTTCTGGAAGGCTATACAAAGCACTCTTTTTACAAGAATGATACTATCGGAATAACTCCTACCCGCAAAATAAGGATAGTAAAGAATATAGCCCGTTCGGAAGTAACGGAGAGCCTTAAAGATACAGTCTTTCGTTTTGAAACATTTCCCGAAGGAGGGAATCTTGTGTCCGGCCTTTTCTCCAAGTTAGCTTTTAAAGCAACCGATGGTAAAGGGCTTCTTCAAAGAAATGGGAAAATCTGGATAAGCGGGCATTGTACGATCGTTGGAAACAACCCGGTGATCAGGCTAAATTCAAATCTATCGCCAGCAGTGAAGTGACGCCGATATCTTCCCGTTTTGTCGAAGATAATAATGTGTTGTCGGG
>OGYO01001839.1_pt1 | contig 11535 bp, 9 predicted proteins | sample 1576561 | NCBI WGS metagenome assembly OGYO01 (sample SAMEA3541507, study PRJEB24748) | human gut metagenome | biome: human gut; feature: human-associated habitat; material: faeces | place: China | collected 2012 | reverse complement strand
CTAAAAACAAAAAATCCGAACTGCAGTTACTGCAATTCGGTTCGTCCTTCGCAAACGCGGAATGCCTGACAGATGGTCTGGAACAGAGCATCGTAGGCAGCGGCATCTTCGGTTTTTCCAAGGATTGCAGCAGCTTGGCTGACGATATGTGCGGAGTTGGCAAAGTATGCGGTGGAAGTCCATTTTGCAGAAGCTGTCCAGCCGTGCATATCTTTGCCCGGAGCCAGCCAGTCGCCCAGCTGCATGCCATGTTTCCAGATGTAGCGTGGGCTGTCTTCCTCCACGATATCAGCTAACCGTTTTTCGGTATTGACCCAGGATTTCATACTTTCATACTGCTGTTCCAGAACGGAAACGTCACCGGAAGACTGATAGACAGCCCACGGAACCAGCGTTGCGGCATCGCCCCAGAGGGCATCGCACTGATCGTAAATTTCTGCCCAGAAGGTAGAAGTACGGTCATAGATAAAGTTGTTGCTCGGGCAGATCCACGGAACGACACCGACTTCCTTCTGTACAATCGCAAGGTCACCCAGCCATTTTTTCATGAACTGCGTGATGTCCATATTAAAGGCAGCGGTCGGAGCAAAAGCGGCGATATCGCCGGTCCATCCACAGCGCTCGTCTCTCTGCGGGCAGTCGGTCGGGATGTCGATAAAGTTTGCTTTTAAGCTTGTGACAATATTGTGCTGGAGCTGGTTGATCCGCTCATCGGAGCAGGTGAAGGAACCAATCGTTTCCATATCGGAGTAGATTTCATAAGCGCAGATATTTTCTTCGGTTACATCCATGCCTTCTACGGAAATATACTGGAATCCCATGTAGCAGAATTCCGGCAGATATTCGTTGACGCCTTCTTTGCAGGTGTAAACGAGAGTCTGTTTCGCCGTGCGGAGATTGCCGGTGTACAGCTTGCCGTCCTGTACCAGCTCGCCATGGTGAATGACAATCTGCTGTCCCTCTTTTGCAGTAAGAGGTCCAATCTTTACAATACCGGCCAGGTTTCGGCCGAAATCGATCAGCGTGATGCCATCGCGGTCTTTGAAGATTCGTTTTGGCTTTACCTGTTCATGCAGCCGGACCGGCACGCCCTGCATCGGAACGATCTGCGGCGGCACTTTGCCGGTATATTCGGAAGCAGGCACAAACGAATCCGCGGGGATTTTGTTTTCCAGCCGGGCATCGTACACTTCACCATCGAAAAAGCCCGCATGGCGGCGTGGTCCTTCGGTTGTTACTTCGAAAGAAGTATCGGTTGGGATGATCTGCTCACTGCCATCTGTAAGGGTAACATGAAGTTCTGCCAGAAGCGCACGTTTTTCGCCATAGCGGTTTTCCATATTGCAGAGTCCCAGCCGGCCGGCATACCATCCGTCGGCAAGCTCGGCTGTCAGTACAAAGCTGCTTTTTCCGGAAAGAAGAGAAGTAACATCATATTCCTGGTATTGCAGCCGCTGGCTGTATTCGGTGTATCCAGGAGCAAAGTAGGTGTCTGAAATTTTGTGATTGTCTGCAAAGATACTGTATACGCCAAGCGCGGTGGCGTACAGTACAGCACTTTTTACGTTTGCCGGTAAAGTGACCTGTTTGCGGAAAAGATACGGTGCTACTTCGCTGTCCCGGTCAATCTTTGCCGGGCCGGTGATCCATTTTGCTGTAAAATCCATTTGTAAAAACCTCCCACAGTTTATTTTTGTTGGTTCCTCTCATTATATCGTGAATGCTTCAGTCCGCAGTGTATGTCCGAAAAAATCATAGATTTTCCGGACTGACGGGCATTCGCCCTATCCCCTGAAAGTAAAATACAAAGATGCCTGCAAGCAGTCATTTTGTATTCTATTTTCAGGGGCACTGCTCATTGCATATACGCATTATATCATATCAGAAAGTTCATTGTTAAGGTGGAGAAAGAGGTTTGGACAAAAAAGTGTAATGGCAGGTCAAAAGATTATATGCGAATTGCAGGAGAGAATCTGCTATACTATAAACTGGAGATGGTAGACGTATCTGCTGCTCATCATCGAAAAAACGTGAGCGGCTATTTATGGCAAATCAAGGAGGGGAAACATTTTGATAAAAAAGAAGAAAAAACATTTTAATTTTTCAATCCAGATGATTGTTTTTGGAATTCTGATTATTACCATTTTACCGATGAATCTGTTGTATATCCATGCGGCCAGGCAGTCGGTGAAGGCGCTGAACGTGCAGGCGGAGACTTCTGTTCAGAATCTTCTGGCACTGATTGGCACAGACATTTCGGAGCGTATCACACAGACCAACCGGTATATGGGTGAGGTAGTGTCAAATAATGCATACTATACGGCACTCCCACAGCAAGAGTCGTGGGATGAATATCAGCTGAACAAGTTTTTCCTTGGACAGAATCTGATCGATAATACAACCGTATCCACCGCCGCAGATACCTATTTTGTATTTTCAAAAACAAAAGCGGACTATCTGATTGCCCGTCCGGGAAGACTGGCCAATCAGCTGTCCTATGAGAGTCTGAAAAATTTTATTACAGAATATGTAAGCAACAACAAGGCATCCTCCTGGCATCTGATTTGGATTGATGAAAAGCCGTTTCTTATGTGCTGCCACTATGCAAAGGAAACTTATTTTGGCGGACTGATTGAGCTTTCAAATCAGAAAAAAATACTGCTGAAAGGTTTAACGTATGAATCGGCCAGGGTTTTTTTTGAAGAAGATCCCAAAGGCAGAAGTTCGGGAAAGGAAGCAGCGGAAGTACTTCCGGATAAAAATATTGTATGTGTTTCCAAACAAATCCCGGTTTGCCCAAAGTTTTTTATGGTATGTGAGGTTTCGGAAGCGGATGTTATCCAGGACCTGGCTTTCCTCCAGAGATACAGTTATTCCATTGCACTTGGATATCTGATTCTGATTCCTGTTTTATTACTTGTGCTTGGTATCCTGCTTTTGAATCCACTCAAAATTCTGCTTGCGGCAATCCCGGAAATCGGAAAAGGAAATACGTCTTACCGGATCGGAAACCATCACGTTGCCCGCGAGTACCGGCAGATCTACGAAACCTTTGACCATACGCTCGATGAAATGCAGGAACTGAAAATCCAGAATTATGAAATTGAACTGGAAAAACAGAAAGCAGAACTTGAGACAAAACAGATGGCACTGGAGAAACAGCAGGTAGAACTTCAAAATCTCCAGCTGATGATCCGGCCGCATTTTCTGCAGAATACGCTGGGTCTTTTGTATTCTTTAAGTCAGATGGAGGAAACGAAATCTCTTGGAGAGACGATTTTATATCTTTCCGATTATTTCCGTCATATCTACCGGTCCGAAGATCTGATTCCTTTTTCCACAGAACTTACTCTGATTGAAGGATATCTGGCGATGGCAGAAATACAGTTTCCGGAAAGCTTTGAGATCGATTATCAGATTGATCCGGAGCTGGAAGAAGTAAAAGTTCCGCCACTGCTGATCCACAATTTTATCGAAAATGTTATTTCACATGCTTCGCGAAAAGGCGATTATCTGATGATTGAACTTCGCTTAAGGCGGGAGGGCGATCTGGCTGTTTTTGAGATTAAAGATAATGGTATTGGAATTCCCGTTGGAAAGCTGGAAGAAATTAACCAGGGACATCCGATCCGGGACAAGAAACGGATGCACGTAGGCATTTATAATTCCTGGAAAAGGCTGGAAATCCTGTATGGGGGAAAAGCTTCCCTGCATTACGAATCTGCCTTGTTTGAGGGAACAACAGTTACGGTAAAAATTCCGATACCAGAAGAGCAACAGGAGGAACAATAAAATGACACTTTTGATTGTAAATGATGTAGAGATGACGATTAAATTTCTGACAACAAAAATTGACTGGAAAAAATATGGCATTTCCCGGCTTTTTACAGCCTACAATGCAGATGAGGCAAAGGAGATCTTCCGGGATCAGGAGATCGATATCATTCTCTGCGATATTGAAATGCCGGGAGAAGATGGCATTTCTCTGATTCGCTGGGTTCGTTCCCAGAATTTTTCTACCGATATTATTTTCCTGACCTGTCATGCAAACTTTGACTATATTCAGGAGGCGCTGCACCTGGATTGTCAGGACTATGTACTGTTTCCACAGCCGGCGAATAAAATTGGAGAAGCAGTTCAAAAAGCAGTTGAGCGCCGCCAGAAAAAATACGAGTCCATGCAGCTGGAGGAATATGGAAGACACTGGCTGGATGCCCATCAAAAGAGTGCACAGGAGCAGGGAGCCGACAGTGGCAGTATGGTGGATGCTACCGTGTCGTATATTCTGGAAAATATTTCCTCACCGGAACTTTCTGTCAACAACATTGCACTGCAAAATCATGTCAGCCTGAGCTATCTTAGCAGGCTGTTCCGGAAACAGAAAGGAGTTACGATCAGCCATTTTATTATCGATGAGAGAATGAAACTGGCGGGAAAGCTTTTGCAGAGCGGAGACGCGACGATTAATCTTGTTGCGCTGGAAGTGGGCTATACCAACTATCCTTATTTTACCAGTGCGTTTAAAAAATATTATGGCGTAACACCTTCAGAATACCGGGATTCTTTTCCCGGAGCAAAAGAATAAAAATTTTCTGATTGCAGATGGGAAAAAAGCACCGTACATCGTTCCGGTTGGCGGTTCGTCGCCGCTCGGCACCGTGGGCTTTGTCAACGCCGCCTTTGAGCTGGCCGGACAGATCGCTGCCGGACAGCTCCCAGAACCCGATTACATCTACGCCGCCGACGGCACCAACGGAACAGTTGCCGGACTGATGATCGGTTTGAAGGCGCTGGGTCTCAAAACGCAGGTGATCCCCGTCCGCGTCAACGACGAAAGCCGCGTCAACGTCGCCGCCATCTCCCGGCTCATCGATGACACCGTGGCGTTGCTGCGCGGATACGATCCGTCCTTCCCCGCCGTGCACATTCCCGCGGAGGACATTCCTCTCCTCCATGACTTCTTCGGCAGCGACTACGCGCTCTTCACCGAGGAAGGTGTGGCGGCGCTCCGACGCATGAACGCCATGTTCGGCATCGAGCTGGAGGGGACCTACACCGGCAAAACACTCGCGGCGCTGCTCGCCGCGGCGGAGAAAACGAGTGGCAAAACGTTCCTTTTCTGGAACACACTCAACTCCCGCCCGTCGCCTGACGGGCTGGAGACCATCGATTACCGCACGCTGCCCACCGGCTTTCACAGCTACTTTGAAACACCCGTGCAGCCGCTGGACCGCTGACAAGGAGGATAATCATGAAAGTTATCAGCACCCCCAACGCGCCAGCCGCCATCGGCCCCTATGCGCAGGGCTATATTGCAAACGGCATGGTCTTCACTAGCGGCCAACTTCCCGTCGATCCCGCCGCGGGAACGATGCCGGAGGGCATTGCCGCGCAGGCGGAGCAGAGCTGCAAAAATGTCGGCGCCGTGCTTGCGGCCGGCGGGACCGGGCTCGGCAGCGTGATCAAGACCACCTGCTTCCTCGCGGATATGAACGACTTTGCGGCGTTCAACGAGGTTTACGCCCGCTATTTTATCAACTGCCCGGCCAGAAGCTGCGTTGCAGTGAAAGCGCTTCCCAAAAATGCCCTGTGTGAGATCGAAGCCGTTGCGGAACTCACGCCCTGAGAGTTCTTTTGCAGCCGGGCGTTTTGCGCTTACCTGACCTCCGGCGCAAAACGTCCGGGTTCCTCCGGTAAAATGGCCGCATCCCATACACGCAAAAAGCCCCCGAAGACAGGACTTTTCCTGTCTTCGGGGGCGTCTCTTTTTTCTCTCCGACGGGCCGGCTCTTCCATGAGGCCGTTCTGCGGGGGGGAGTTTTGCATGGCTTTATTCAGTCGTCGAGGTCTATGTCTCCGCTGACGGTTTCGATCTTGAATGTCCGTGTACCCTCGCTGCCGCTGCGGATGCCGGAGATGTCGCCGCTCACGGTGGTGACCGTGCCGCCGAATTCATCCGCGTGCAGCAGCTCGCCGGAGATGCTGCCGCTCGTGGAGGTGAACGTAAGGCTCTGCGTATCGACCTCGTCCAGCTCCAGATCGCCGCTTGTCGTGTCGGTCTCGATGCCCGCGGCGGAGATGTCGTCCAGATCGATATCGCCGCTCATGGTGTGCAGCGTCAGCACGCCGGTGAGCTCCGCGTTCCGCACGGAAACGCTCCCGCTCACGGACGAAAGGCTCGCGCTCTCCGCCTTCACATCAGAAATATTCATATATCCCGAGGTCGTGCCGGCTGTTATCGTGCCGCCGCGGGTCGTGCTGACAAAAATATTTCCGCTCGTCGTGACGAGCTGTGTCTCCGCGACCTTCAGTTCCGACGCGCTGACCGCGCCGGAAGCGCTCGATACGCGGAGCGTAAGCTGCGGGCTCACCAGACCGCTCACATATACATCGCCGGACTGCGTTGCCGCGTCCACCGTGCCGACCCATTTTTCCGGAATGCGGAGGATGACCGCATCATCGTCCGATACGGCAAGGCGCTGGAAAAGGCCGAGCTTTTTCTCCGTGATGCGAAGCACGCCGCCGTCGAGCACAACGCTCACGCGGTCCGGCGTTTTCGCGCCCCGCGCGGCGATCGAGACGGTCTTATCCGTCGTGGAATAGATGTTCACCTCAAGCTCGCTGATCTGCACGCTCACGAAGCTGCACTCGCCGGTCTCCGTATCGGCAGAGGTAAACTCAATATCGTTGTAGGCATAATTGTCGGGAGAATAGTCCCAGCCGAGCGTCACGCCGACGAACACGCCCGCCGCAATGAGCAGCGCGCCGAGGACAAGAAGCACCTTTTCGCCTTTTTTCATCACGATTTCTCCTTTATCATCCGAGATCGTTTTTGAGTTCAAAGAGCAGCCGGAGCGCCTCCAGCGGGGAGAGCGTGTTGGGATCGACGGCGCGCAGCCTCTCGGCCACAGCGTCCGCGCCGACGTCGGCGAGACTCACCTGATCGCTCTCGGGCTTTGCCGGGACCGTCACCTTTACCGCCGCGCCCTGCGCGTTGAGCTCCCTGAGATGCGCGTCCGCGGCGCGGATGACGCTCTCCGGCACGCCGGCGAGCTTTGCGACCTCAATGCCGTAGCTCTCGTCGGCGGCGCCGGGCAGGATCTTGCGCAGGAAGAGGAGCTTCCCGTTCTGCCGCTTGGCGCTGATATTATAGTTGCGCACACCGGGGATCGTCCCCTCGAGCGCGGAGAGCTCGTGGTAGTGCGTGGCGAACATCGTCTTTGCGCCGAGCTTTCTCGCGTCGGCGCAGTATTCGAGCACCGCGCGGGCGATGGCCATGCCGTCGTAGGTGGACGTGCCGCGCCCGATCTCGTCAAGGATGAGCAGGGAATCGGCGGTCGCGTTCTTCAATATGGAGGCAACCTCGCTCATCTCGACCATGAACGTCGAGGCGCCGCCCGCAAGGTCGTCGCTCGCGCCGATGCGCGTGAACACGCGGTCGCAGATGCCGACCGTCGCGCTGCGCGCCGGAACGAACGAGCCGATCTGCGCCATGAGCACGATGATGGCCGTCTGGCGCATGTAGGTGCTTTTACCGGCCATGTTCGGGCCCGTCACGATGGCGACGCGGTCGTCGGTGTCGTTCAGGTGCGTGTCGTTCGGCACGAAGAGCGTGTCGCGCTGCATCTGCTCAACGACCGGGTGGCGGCCCTCGACGATCGTGAGCGTGTGCGATACCTCGATCTCCGGGCAGACATAGTTGTTGCGCACCGCGACCTCGGCAAGCGAGCAGAGCGCATCGAGCTCCGCGAGCGCCGCGGAGAGCGCCTGCAGCTCGTCCACGCGGTCGCCCACCTGCCGGAGCACGTCGCGGAAGAGATCGTATTCGAGCGTTTCGATCCGCTCGCGGGCGGACGAGATATCGTCCTCCAGCTTTTTCAGCTCCGGGGTAAAGTACCGCTCGCCGTTGACGAGCGTCTGCTTGCGTATGTATTCCTCCGGCAGCTCCACGGCTCCGGCGGAGTTCGGCACGTCGATATAATACCCGAACACCTTGTTGTAGCCGACCTTGAGCTTCTTGATGCCGGTGCGCTCCTTTTCCCTTGCTTCCAGCTCGGCGACGCACTTCGCGCCGTTGTCGCGGATGTTGCGCAGACGGTCTACCTCCTCGCTGTAGCCGGAGCGGAGGATGCCGCCCTCGCGCACGGAGAACGGCGGCTCATCGCAGATGGCGCGGCGCAAAAGCGTGCAGAGGTTTTCCAGCGGCTCCGTTGCGGCGATGGAGCGGAGCATCCCGCTCTGGTACTTGCCGAGCTGCGCGAAGATCTCCGGCGCGGCGGAGAGATAGTTTCCGAGCGCGAGCATGTCGCGGCCGTTCGCCGCGCCATACACGGCGCGGGACGTGAGCCGCTGGATATCGCCGACGGTCTTGAGCTTTTCGGCAAGCTCGGCGCGGCCGACGTTATCGCGGAAAAGCTCCTCCACCGCGGCGAGCCGCCGCCGGATCGCCACCGGGGAGAGCAGAGGGCGCTCCACCCAGCTGCGGAGCATTCGCCCGCCCATCGGGGTCTTGGTCTTATCGAGCACCCAGAGAAGGCTGCCGCGCTTTTCGCCGGTGCGCAGGTTTTCCGTCAGCTCGAGATTGCGCCGCGCCGCGGCGTCAAGCTCCATATACCGGCCCCGCGTGAAGATATCCGGCACGCGCAGCTGCGACATGTCGCCGCGCGCCGCGTCCGTGAGATAGGTGAGCAGCGCGCCGAGCGCGAGCGTCGTCATCTCGTCGAGCTCGGGGGCGTTTTCGCCGTACTGATTTGCAATGGCCTTGCGCGCGTTTTCGGGATCAAACCGCCCCGCAGCGGGCTCCACGCGGCTGCCGAGCCGCTTTTCGAGCGTGTCGCGGATGTCGCGGCTGAGCATCGCCTCCGGCGCGAGCACGCACTCGCGCGGGCGGAAGCGGGAAATTTCGTTCTGGATGTGCATCGCCGCGTCCGTTTCAAACGACGCCGCGCACACCTCGCCGGTGGACACATCCGCAAAGGCGCACCCGCCCGCCTTGCCGCGCAGCATGACCGCGCCGAGATAGTTCGATTCGCCCTCGCGCAGCATGGAGGTCTCCATGATCGTGCCGGGGGAGATGATGCGCACGATATCGCGCGATACGAGCCCCTTGCAGAGCTTCGGGTCCTCCATCTGCTCGCACACGGCGACCTTGTAGCCCTTGGCGATGAGCTTGGAGATGTACTGCTCCGCGCTGTGGTACGGCACGCCGCACATCGGCGTGCGCTCGTCCTCGGGCTTGCCGCGGTCGCGCGTCGTGAGCGCGAGATTCAGCTCGCGCGCGCCGAGAACGGCGTCATCGTCGAACATCTCGTAAAAATCGCCCAGCCGGTAAAAGAGCAGGCAGTCGGGATGCTCGGCCTTGATGGCGTTATACTGCATTTTCATGGGGGTGGTTTCTGCGGGCAATGTCTTTCTCCCCTTTACTCCGTGATCTCGCCGAAGAGCGCGAACGTATTGCTTGAAACGATGCGCGCGTTGGCCCACGATCCGATGAGCGATTCGTCCCCGCACAGATGCACGAGCCGTCCCCCGGCGGTGCGCGCCGAGAGCGTATAGTCGCCGTTTTTCGCCGTGCCGTCGATGAGCACGCGGAAGATCTTCCCCTCCTGCGCGCGGTGCAGCTCGGCGGAGACGCGCCCCGCGCTCTCCACGAGCCGGTCGAACCGGTTTTGAATGACGGAGCGCGGCGTATCGTCCTCGATCTTTGCCGCCGGGGTGCCCGGACGGCGGGAATAGATGAACGTGAACATCGAGTCAAAGCACACCTTTTCCGTAAGCGCGAGCGTATCGAGAAAATCCTCCTCCGTCTCGCCCGGGAAGCCGACGATCACGTCGGTCGTGAGGACGAGGTCTGGAATGTATTTCCGCGCAAGATCGACCTGCGCGAGATACTTTTCCGCCGTATAGCCGCGGTTCATGGCGCGCAGGATCCGGTCGCTGCCGGACTGCACGGGCAGATGGATGTGCGGGGCGCACTTTTCGCACTCGGCCATGGCCGCGAAAAGCCGCTCGGTCGCGTCCTTGGGGTGGCTCGTCATAAACCGGATGCGGAAATCGCCCGGAATGGCGTTGACCTTGCGAAGGAGCTCCGCGAAATCCACATCCTCGTCCAGTCCCCGGCCATAGGAGTTCACGTTCTGGCCAAGGAGCGTAATATCCTTATACCCGGCGGCGACGAGCGCTTCGGCCTCGCGCACGACGTCCTCGCTGCGGCGGGAGCGCTCGCGCCCGCGGACGTAGGGGACGATGCAGTAGGAGCAGAAGTTGTTGCACCCGTTCATGATGGAGAGCCAGGCCTTCACGCTGCCTTCCCGCTCGCGGGGGAGACCTTCGGCAATGGATTCGGTGCTCTCGGCATCGAACACGCGGCCCTTCGCGCCGGAGAGACCGTGGACCTGCAGCGTTCTCTCAAAAAGCTCCGGGAAACGCCAGAGCTCGTGCGGGCCGAAGCAGAGATCGACCATGCGGTACGACTTTTTCACCTGCTCGCGGATCTCCTCGCTCTGCGCCATGCAGCCGCAGAGAATCACGATGCGTTCCGGGTGGACGCGCTTTAAATGCGTGAGCGCGCCGACGTTGCCGAACACGCGCATCGTCGCGTGCTCACGCACGGCGCAGGTGTTCACGGCGATGACGTCCGCCTTGTCCTCGTCGTCGGTCATCGTATAGCCCATGCTGCGGAGATAACCGCGCAGCACCTCGCTGTCGGACTCGTTCTGCTGGCAGCCGTAGGTGTCTACCATGGCGAAGCGCTCGCCGCTGCCGAGGGCGGAGCGGACGCGCGCACATATCTCTTTCTGCCGTTCGATCTCCTGCGCGGAGACCTCGGTTCTCTCGTATGGCATAGATCTATTTCCTTTCCGTGTATCCTTGTGAACGGCCCCCTTGTGCAAAGGGGGCTGTCAGCCGGAGGCTGACTGGGGGATTGTAGCTTTCGGAAAACGACAATCCCTCCGTCACGGCTTCGCCGTGCCACCTCCCTTTACACAAGGGAGGCTTTTCTTCCGATAATAGAGTATTTTAACATTTTGCTCTGGATTCCGCAACGGCTTTGCTTTATAATCAGAATGAAATATTATCGATTCCCATTCTGGAGGTACATATATCATGCCGGTCATCCACGTCCTTTCGCCGCACGTCGCCGACCTTATCGCCGCGGGCGAGGTCGTTGAGCGCCCCGCCTCGGCGGTCAAGGAGCTTTTGGAAAACGCGGTGGACGCCGGAGCGCGCACCGTCGTGCTGGAGCTCCGCGCCGGAGGGCGGGACTATATCCGCGTCACGGACGACGGTGTCGGCATGGCGCCGGAGGACGCGGGCGTGTGCTTTCTGCGCCACGCGACGAGCAAGCTCTCGGACGAGCGCGGGCTCGAGGCCATCGGCACGCTCGGCTTTCGCGGCGAAGCTCTCGCGGCGATCAGCGCTGTTTCGCGCATCACGCTCACGACGCGCCGCCGCGGCGCTGCTATGGGCGTGCGCGTGGATGGAGTCTCCCTCGAAGGCCAAAACCATCGGAAAATATCTTGGCCCCGACTATCA
>OGYO01001835.1_pt1 | contig 11540 bp, 11 predicted proteins | sample 1576561 | NCBI WGS metagenome assembly OGYO01 (sample SAMEA3541507, study PRJEB24748) | human gut metagenome | biome: human gut; feature: human-associated habitat; material: faeces | place: China | collected 2012 | reverse complement strand
AAACTTCCCCACAGGTACAGCACAGCAAACGAATGCCAGCAGCGACGATATTATTTATAACTGATAATCAAAATCTTCGACGACTCCCAAAAACGCACGGGATCAGTAATAAGCAATTTCGTAACTATTTTATCCTTCTCGCCCCCCGTCACCAGTTGATAGGAATCCTCGGGCTGCGCCGTGACGACGGTCACCTTTTTCCGGCCGACGGGGATCTCGGACAGCAGCCGGGAATCGGCCTTCGTAAAACTCTCCAGGTTATTGGTGTTGTTCACCGTCAGCGTACGCCCGATAAAGCCCTGCTTGTCGATGATCTGCGCGTCGCGGAGTTCTTTTTCCACACCGACGATATAGTAGACCGTGTGGAGCTGGTTCTCCAGTTCGACCTTTTCGCTACTCAGGTTTTCCGCCCGGGCATTCTGCTCGGCGACTTGTTCTGTCAGAACCTCCACCTCGACACCCATCTTGTCCAGGCTCTCCCGCAGGCGGGCGATTTCGTCCTTCTTCCCGGCAAGCTGTTTATTCAGGTCTGCGATCATCTTCTCCAGCCCGTCGATACGCAGGTTCGCCTTGCGCAGCTGGGCTGCAGCACGCTGCAACGAGGCGATCTTGTCCTTGTTCTCCTGCAACAGGCGGTCGATCGCCGCGATATCGTTGTTGATCTCCTCGACGGGACGGCGGCCGCCCTCGCTACCACCCGCCACCGAAATCAGGTTTTCACGGGTCTTTATCAGCACCAAGTTTTCGGAGATGGCGTTGATGTCCTCGAAAACGGCATTTATAAGCGAATCCTTGGCACTGACGACCGAAACGAGCGAATCCCGCTGGTCTTCCACCCTGACGACCGTCCCTTTGCTCACGCAGGATGCGAGGGCGAACGCCGCGCCCAGCGCCATGGCTGTAACGTACTTCATAACTTTCTAAGATTTAAGTTATTGTTTGCTTCTCGGGAGGCAAATATAAATATAAAAACGATACCCTGTTCAAAAATCTTCACGACACGCGGGAAATCTGCATTATCGGCAACGTGACACTCCGGCATGAAAGGCTCGAAGACGGTAAAAACAAAGGCCGCACCTTCCGGTACGGCCTTTATCTTGCAGGGAGGGAAGTCTTACTTCGCGCCCTTCTTATCGTAGCGTTTTGCGTAACGGCTCATAAACTTATCGACGCGACCAGCGGTATCCACCAACTTCATCTTACCGGTGTAGAACGGGTGAGAGGTGTTGGAAATTTCCATCTTATACACGGGATAGGTTTCGCCGTTCACTTCGATGGTTTCTTTTGTCGAAACGGCGGACCTGCACAAAAACACGTGGTCATTCGACATGTCTTTGAATGCCACTAAACGATAATTTTCGGGATGAATACCTTTTTTCATTTCGTTTGTTTTGTTTGTAATTAGATGCTTAAGCGGAGCAAAGGTAGTAAATTTTTTCCAGTTAGCTAATTTTCCGAAGAAAAATCTTGCGATCGGGTCGGTTAGTTGTTGCGGAAAATTCCGGTGCGGCTGTTTTTCTTGCGATGCAGGGGCGTAAAACAGGGAATCGATTTGAGCGAAACGGGTTTGTGCTGGCGTCTCGAAATGAAAAAATGGGTTTTTATTTTGTGAATCCGGTCGAAATTCCTATTTTTGTGTCCGTATTCGGATTTTCCCGGATGCAAAAGGACCCATAGCTCAGTCGGTTAGAGCAGCGGACTCATAATCCGAAGGTCGTGGGATCATGCCCCTCTGGGTCCACTTGAAAGTCAGGGAGTTGCACAGTTTGTGCGACTCCTTTTTGTTTTTTCTTTGCGGTTTTATGCAAGTGTAGGCTGGCCGTGCGAGCCATGAGTGCAACAGTTGAAGTCGTTGTTTTACAGGCTTGAAGTATTCAAACGGTAAATTCGCATTGATGTTACGCGCTGCGTAGGGCTAAAAGCAGGTGTTCGAACGTTGGGATTCCGGGAAGCCCTGTCTGTTAGTATTTTGAGAAGAATCTACCGCCTGTATGGATTACCCCGATAGAGTCGCTATTTCAAATTGATTGGGTAACTTTTTGCACAAAATCATAATTTTACGTATTTTTCGAAAAATAAACCATAAAAATCCATAGAAACGATGCGAGCAAAATACCTGGGGCTGGATCTTCCGAGTCCGATCATTGTCAGCAGTTCTCCCTATACCTCCAATGTCAAGAGCGTCGAGCAGTGCGCTGCGAGCGGTGCCGGTGCCGTAGTGCTCAAATCCATATTCGAGGAGCAGATCCTGCACCATGCGGCTGCGCTGGACACCGTATCCGATTCGGCTTACGGCGATGCGGAGGTTTATTTGCAGCGTTATCTGGGCGAGGATTACAAGGCCGGATTTCTCCGGTTGGTGCAGGAGGCGCGGTCGAAGACGGAGCTTCCGGTAATCGCCAGCATCAATTGCGTGGTCGATAAAGGCGATTGGATCGAATACGCTACGGCGATGGCCGATGCCGGTGCTTCCGCGTTGGAGCTTAATATTTTCATCCAATCTACGGACATTCATGCCCAGGCTCGCGAACTGGAGTTGAACTATGCGGAGATCGTCGGTCGGGTGGCCGGTGCGGTGAAGATTCCCGTTTCGGTGAAACTGCCCATGCGCCTGACCAATGTCTTCGCCTTGTCGAGCGCTTTGCTCGGTCACGGGGCCCGGGGCGTAGTCTTTTTCAACCGTTTCTTCGAGCCGGACGTGGATGTCGAGCGGATGACTTTCGTAGAGAGTTCGCCTTACAGCGAGCCGACGGAATTGCGCAACGTCCTGCGTATGGTGGCGATCTGTTCGGCCGTGTTGCCGCAGTTGGACCTTTCTGTTTCGACGGGCGTGCACGATGGCGAGGCTGCGGTCAAAGCGCTTTTGTGCGGAGCCGAGGCAGTGCAGGTCTGCACGGCGATCCACCAGAAGGGATTCGAAGTCATTGCCGAAATGAACGAGTACATCGACCGTTGGTCCGAGCGGCAGGGTTTCGGTTCGCTCGATGAGTTCCGGGGGCGTCTGAATTTCAAGAACGACACTTCGGCCATGTTCCAGCGCGTACAGTATATGAAGTATTTCCCGTCGGAGGCGAAATAGTATTTGCCGGAATAGTTTCGGTTTTTGATAAAGAGTGGGCCGTCCAGTTGTCGGACGGCCCACTCTTTTGGATATGTGTTTTTGGGGTTAATATTCGATCTTGTCGAGAATCCCTTGCAGGTAAGCGATCGCCACGCCGTAGTTGGTCATCGGGACGTGCTGGGCGCGGGCCTGGGCGACGCGGCTCAATACGTGGCGCCGGTTGAACATACAGGCGCCGCAGTGGATTACCAGGTCGTAGGGCGTGAGGTCGGCGGGAAAGTCCGTGCCGGCAACCACATCGACCCGCAGTGCGGGTCCGATCCGTTTGCGGAGCATCGCCGGAATTTTGACCCGGCCGATGTCTTCGCCCACCGGAGCGTGCGTGCAGGCTTCGGCGATCAGCACGCGGGAGTCTTCGCGGAGCTGCCCGATGGCTGCCGCGCTCTCCACGAAGTAGTCGATGTCGCCCTTGTAACGGGCGAAGAGCACCGAGAACGAAGTTAGCAGGCTTGCGGCGGGCTTCTGCGCATAGACAGTCGAGAAAACCTGCGAGTCGGTGATAATCAGTTTCGGCGGTGCGGCCAGCGACGAGAGCGTGCCTTCGATCTGGTCGGTGGTACAGCAGACCACGCGGCACTTCTTATCGAGCAGCTCGCGGATCGTCTGGACTTGCGGCAGGATGAGGCGTCCCTTGGGGGCCTGGATATCCTGCGGCATAACGAGCATCACCACGTCGCCTGTCGAGGCGAGGCTGCCTGTGATTTCGGGCTGGTTGTAGTCTTCGGGCAGGTTGCGGATCAGGGCTTCGCGCAGGGCGTCGAGTCCCGTTCTGTCCGAGGCGCTGACCCGGAGCGGCCGTTGTCCGAAAAGCGCTTCGGCTTCCGCATCGGACATACCTGTAAACAAGTCGGCCTTGCTGCGGACGACTACGATCGGAATATGACGGGCTTCGAGGAGCCGGAACCATTCGATTTCGTCGTTCTGCGGCACGGCTCCGGAGAGGAGCAAGACGGCCAGGTCGGTCTTGTCCAGCATCTTGCGGCTTTGCTGCACACGCAGCGCTCCGAGGTCGCCTTCGTCGTCGAACCCCGGCGTGTCGATCAGTACGCAAGGTCCCAGCCCGTGTATCTCCATCGTCTTGAGTACGGGGTCGGTCGTCGTGCCCGGCGTCGCGGAAACGACGGCGCTCTGTTGGCCCGTGAGGGCGTTGATCAGCGACGACTTGCCGCTGTTGCGCCGCCCGTAGAAAGCGATATGCAGCCGTTCGGCGCGGGGAGTTTGCTCGTTCATCGTGCGAAAATTTTTAGAAACGGAAGTCCCGTTTACCCTCGGCGATCGCTGCGAGATTCTTCTCCGTGATGCGGCGCACACGTTCGTTGAGGAGCATCGGAACCTCTTTCGAAATCATCTTTTCACCCAAGGCCCGGGTTTCGGGCGATGCGTAGTCTTCGAGGTACTCCTTGAGGGTCATCAGGGCGTTGGGCGTGCAGCAGTCGGCGATCTTTCCGGTTTTCACCAGCGACATGAAGCGGTCGCCCGTGCGGCCTTCGCGGTAGCAGGCCGTGCAGAAGCTCGGCACGTAGCCCAGTTCCAGCAGCCAGCGCACCACTTCGTCCAGCGTACGGTGGTCGCTCACGTCGAATTGTGCGGAATCTTGCTCGGCATGCGTCGTTTCGGCGTAGCCGCCGACGCTGGTGCGCGAGCCGCCGCTGATCTGTGAAATGCCGATTTCCAGCACCTGTTCGCGCGAGCGCTGCGATTCGCGGGTCGAGATAATCATGCCAGTATAGGGGACGGCGATGCGGATCACGGCTACGATCTTGCGGAAGATCTCGTCCGAAATGGCATCCGGGAAGTCCTTGGTGTCGATGTCGTCCGCCGGGCAGATGCGGGGTACGCTGATGGTGTGGGGGCCGACGCCGAAGCGGGCTTCGAGGTGCTCGGCGTGCATGAGCAGTCCCGTGAAATCGTACCGGTAGGTGTTCAGACCGAACAGTACACCGATGCCTACGTCGTCGATGCCGCCTTCCATCGCGCGGTCCATCGCTTCGGTGTGGTAGGCGTAGTCGCTCTTCGGACCGGTGGGGTGGAGCGCTTCGTAAGCGGTTTTGTTGTAGGTCTCCTGAAAGAGAATGTAGGTGCCGATGCCTGCATCGCGCAGCTTGCGGTAGTTCTCGACCGTCGTAGCCGCGATATTCACGTTCACGCGGCGAATCGCTCCGTTCTTGTGATGTACGGAGTAGATGGTCTTGATTGATTCGAGAATGTACTCGATCGGATTGTTGCGCGGATCTTCGCCCGCCTCCAGCGCTAAACGCTTGTGACCCATATCCTGCAGGGCGATTACCTCGCGGCGGATTTCCTCCTGGGTGAGCTTGCGGCGCGGAATGGTTTTGTTTTTCTGGTGGTACGGGCAATATACGCAGCCGTTGATGCAGTAGTTCGACAGATAGAGCGGCGCGAACATTACGATACGGTTGCCGTAGATTTTCTCCTTGATCTGTTTGGCCAGCGTGAACATGCGTTGGTTCAGGTCTTCGAGTTCGCACTCGAGCAGCACGGCCGCTTCGCGGTGCGTGACCCCTTTGCCTTCGGCCGCTTTTTGCAGGATCGCCTCGATCAGGGGGCGGTTCGCACGATTTTCGCGGGCGTAAGCCAGCGTTTCGACGATTTCTCCGTCATGGATGAACTCCTCCGCCTTGGAGGATGCGACTTGGTACATATCTTTGTGTTTTTATAAGCTATTCTTGATAATCTCCCCGGCTCCACGAGATGTGGCGGCCGATTTCGTTGAGCTCCCGCTCCAGAGCGGCCAATCCTTCGGCAGCTTCGGCACCGAAGGCGGCCTTGCCGTCGTAGAGGTTGTATTTCGACCGTTCGTCCGGCGGCGAAAGGTTGGGCATCACCACGTTGGCACCGGCCAAAATACCCCGCATCCGGCCGTCGCCCGAGAGGGTGGCGAGCGCGGTGGTCGAAGGGATCAGTGCTGCGGGACGCATCAGCCGCAGAATCGACAGCAGGGTGAGCGTTCGTTCGACGCTTCCGGCCGGTTCGTGGCCGAAGGGGGTGTCGCGGTGCGGGATGAAAGGTCCGATACCGATCATCTGGGGTTCGAACTCCCGGATGAAAAGCAGATCCCGGACCAGATCGTCCACCGTTTGTCCCGGGCTGCCGACCATGATGCCCGTACCGGTCTGGTAGCCGATCTTTTTGAGGGTGTGCAGGCATTCGATGCGGTGATCGAGGGACATCCGGACGGGATGGAGCCAACGATAGTGATCGGGAGTGATCGTTTCATGCCGCAGCAGGTAACGGTTCGCGCCCGCTTCGAACAACGCCCGGTAGGAGGCTTCTGTCCGTTCCCCCAGCGAGAGGGTGATGGCGCAGTCGGGCCAGCGGCGACGCATCTCCCGGATCAATCCGGTCAGCAGTTCGTCGTTCAGAGCCGGGTCTTCTCCGCTCTGAAGTACGAATGTCCGGAATCCCAGCCGGTAGCCCTCTTCGCAGCAGGCCAGTACGGTTTCCGGGGTCAGACGGTAGCGTTCTGCCAGACGATTGCTGCGTCGAATGCCGCAGTAGCGGCAGTCGTTGCGGCAGTAATTGCTGATTTCGATCAGCCCCCGAACGAAAACTCCGTTTCCGAAATGCACACGGGCGACCTCGCGGGCCGCCCTGTGCAGGTATTCTCTCTCTTCGGGGGACGCATCGGTCAGCAGAAGGCGCAACTCTTCCGGGGAAAGGGTGCGGTTGCGTTTCAACTGATCGACGAGCTCTTTCATAGCCCCGTCGGATTTAGCGTTTAGCCAGTTCCTTCGCGAATTGCCGTTTACCGGCATCGTGCAGGTTGTGGGTGCTGGGACCCGTGATACATCCGCCTTCGCAGGCCATGACCTCGATGAACTTGGCCGGGGCTTTGCCCGATTTGGCATAGGCGCGGAGCAGGGATACGTTTTTCTTGTTCAGGTTGGAGACCTGGATGCCTTCGACCTGCGGCCGGTTGTTGTCCGTCAGGAAGAGCTGTACGGCGCCCATCACGCCTCCGGCCTGTGCGAAGCCGTGGGCGGCCCGGGTCGAAACGAACGGAATGGGGAACGGATCGGTGGTTGCGACTTCGATACCCAGGCCGTCGAAAATGGAGTTGATCTCCTCGAAGGTCATCACGAAATCGACGCATTCGTCGCGGCGTGCCTCCTTGCGTTTGGCTACGCACGGGCCGATGAAGACCACTTGCGCGTCGGGGTGTTTCTCCTTGGCGATCCGCGCGGCGTAATACATCGGCGATCCGGTGCTCGAAATGAAGGGCTTCATCTCGGGGATATGCTTGTTGGCCAGTTCGACCCACGAAGGACAGCAGGAGGTGGTCATGAACGCCTGTCCCTCCTCAATTTTCTCTTCGAGTTCCGCACCTTCATTGCGGATGGTTTCCATGGCGCCCTGCGCTACTTCGATCACGTCCTCGAAACCGATGGCCTTAATCGCGCCATATACTTTTTCCGTGGGGGCGTTGTATTGTCCGAGAATGGCCGGAGCGACGACGGCGACCATCTTTTCTCCTTCGCGCAGACGCTGCAGCACGTCGAACACCTGCGAAATTTCGAAGATCGCTCCGAACGGACAACTGTTGATGCACTTGCCGCAGTAGATGCATTTGCTCTCATCGATATGCTCCACGCCGCGTTCGTCCTTGGTAATCGCCTTTACGGGGCAGGCCTCTTCGCACGGTACGGGCATATAGACGATGGCATGGTAGGGGCAGTTGCTGTGGCAGATGCCGCAACTGATGCAGAGATCGTGGTTGATGACCGCTTTGCCGGCACGATTGAATTCGATGGCGTTTTTCGGGCAGTTGGTGGCACAGGCCCGGGCCACGCAACCTTTGCAGAGGTTGGTGATCTCGTAGTTGGTCTGCACGCACGACGAGCAGGCTTCGTCGATTACGCAGAGAATATTGTCTTTCTGCTGCTGCCCTTTGCGCTCCAGGGCTTTGCGGGCATATTCGGACAGCGGGGTGAGTTCGTCGGTTTCGTCGGACATGTCGAAACCCATCAGCGGGAAAGATTTGTATTTCCACACGGCGCGCTCCTTGTGTACGCAGCAGCGACCCAAAACCCGTGAGGTACGGGGACTCAATTCGATCGGCAAGCGGTCGATTCGCTCGACGAGCTGGTTGTCTTTCCACAATTTGATGAGATTGGTCAGCAACTTGTGTCTGACAATCATTACGTTATTGGTAAGAGGCATGTCGGAATAATAGAATGTTAAACGAAATTTCCGTCGCAAAGATAGGTTATTACCCGTATGTTCACAAACAAATAAGTATAAAAAAGAGAGTAAATATTATTTTCGGATAATTTTGATTTTCAAATTTTATATAATATATTGCAATACACATGAACGGCATTTATGTTTTGACCATCTAATCCTAAATATTATGCTTATGAAAAAATTATTACTATATATTTTAATTGGTGGTATCTTGTTAATCGGCACTTATGGTTGTGCTAATTATGAAGAAGATTTGTTGGACGAAATTTCGCCGAAACAAATGTTAGCTACTGTTACGACCGAAATTGAGTTGGCGGATGCGGTGTATCATAGAGACACAGTCTTGGATCCGGCCGCAGAATGATCCGTACAGGCTTGAGAACTTTCAGCAGGCGTACGACAATATAGTATCGGGTGAATCGAAAATTGTCAGGGCATCTGATGAGTTTGCAGCAAGCGCGCGGAGTGTGCGAAAAGAATTCTCAGCAACTGCCAAAACGCAGTTGAAACTGAAAGCTACCCACTATGCCTTGAAAATTTTTCCAAAAACGGAAGAGGAACAACGAAGCCTTGAACTGGACGAGCAGATCAAGATCGCGTATACGCCTTTCAATTATACGTCATTACCTGATGAGGCGACCCAGAGTCTTGTGTTTTCGAAATCCCGGACACAGTTTTGCGAGGAAGATGAGGAGAGGCGTTATTCTGTGACTTACGAGGGCGGTATGATTAAGGATGGACCAGTGGAGCCTGTGACAATTATATTGCCTGTATTATATGCCGTTTGGCCTGTCGAAAAAACGTTCCCTGTTGAAATGGATTTTGAAATCCTTTATGAAGTTTTCCTCCCTAAATATATTACTCTTGGTGAGAATGGATTGAGTGCGGAGGCAATACAAATTTTGGAGCAAGAAGCCATTGCTTTGGCTTTAGATGAAGAGAGACATTTACCAGGTGGATTCCCGCGCGGAAAAGTACTATGTTACGATACTCATTTAAAGCGTTATGTACCGCTAGAGAATCTAAAAATCCGTTTTACACTGGGTTCGAATATTGAGGAGGTTTATACAGACAAAACTGGATATTATGCTATCAACAATAAATTGATCGACAACCAGGCAACGGTAAGTTTTGTTTTTCAGCACGAAAAATGGACGATTGTCAAGGGTTCTGAGGAAGGAGGACGGATAGAGGAAATAAAGGGAATTTATGGAGAATTAAGAAGTGGTAAAGATTTGAACTTTAATATTAACTCTTCTTCGGCTCCGGATCCCCGCTACGAAATTCATCGTGCAGTCAATTTTTATCATTATGGCGAACACGATTTTATAATTTCTACTTTTGTTAATAACAGAATATCAATAGTTGCATTAGCCGTTGATCCTGGTGGGTGGCAAGGCCGATTTAATTATTGGCCGACTTCTGTGGGGAGAATGCCTTTTATACAAGTTGGCAATTGTAACAGGAATAATCATCCGAGACTAATAGGAACCACTTTGCATGAATTGGGACATTATTGTCAATTTCATTTGCGTGGCGGCACATTCAGTGCGTACGATGGTACTTGGAATATATTGCTCGAAAGTTATGCTTCTTATGCCGGATGGCATATGGGAGAAGCATATTATTTAAATCAGGGTTGGAAAAAAACATCTCTAAACTCGGATATAACAGGTCAAGCAAGGCAAGAATGGGATTATCAAAATACAACCAATAATTATTATACTCCTTTGTTTGTCGATTTGGTGGATGATTACAACCAGGGTGTTGGCTATCCTTCTCGCTGCTACGATCAAATTAAGATGCCTCAATTCGTGGTGAATTTGTTTGGAGCCTATAGAACCTGGAATGATTTTGAAAGTGCACTTCGTAAGTATACAGGGTCATATTTTACAGAAAATCAAATAAATGAATTTCTTTTTTACGAGCGTAGCTGGCTTCAACGTAACGGTTATATATAAAAATGGGTTTATGAGGAAATTCTTATTTTTTGCGTTGTCGGCGATATTTACCGCAGGGACTCCGGCAGGTTGCAATACCGATTACAATGCAATCAGTTATTTTGTGTGGGTCAACGACAGCGATCATAAGATCACTCTTTTCGTAGAATCCGATTTAGGGTGTGAGTTCAAAAATGAAGTGACCCGCGAATGTTTCGAAAAATCGTTGAAACTTTATCGAGAAATAAATGCCTGCCCGGTTCCCCTGCATATCGACAAAATGGCAGTCGTATTGAAGAAACTCGGTATCGTACTTTATGTATGCGAAGAATACGACACAGCCATTACGCTCTATCTCGAAGCCTACGAATTACTAAACGCCATCTACCGGAAAACAGGAGAATGCGGCGAAGAATTAGGTTCGGTAGCGCTATGCCTTTCGGAAACATTCGCAGATACCGGAAAAGCCCGAAAGGCGAGAAAGTACTACGACATCGCTTTGAAATTCGGAGCTATCGAAGAAGATGATGAGGAGGATTACAACGATGACAAAGATGAGGAAGACGAAATCGATGAGGACATGGAGGAAGATGACGAAGACGGCGAGTGTAAAGAAGGCAATGAGACAGACGAAGCTCGAACGATAGAAGACATAAGAATCGCCAAGAAAAACGCCCATCGCTTTAAAACGGCATCGGACTATCTGGAAGCCGCAAAATGCTATACTGACAAGGGAGACTTGCAGAAAGCGAAAGAGTTATATATCGATGCAATAGACATCTGCGAAAAATACCTCGTCGGAGGATTTACCGAAGACACCTATCGGGTAAAAGCAGAATGTTGCAGGAATTTCGCCGATATAATCAAGGAAGAAGGACACCTTGAAAATGCTATGGCTTTCTATCAAGAAGCTCTGCGTATCTATAAAATACTGAAATTCTATTCACCGGACTATGAACAAGCCCTATCCGAAGTAGAAAGGCGCATAAAAATTTTCACATAAAAGAGACTACCTATCATATAAAAAGTTAAAAAATGATATATATTTCAACCTTGACTATCCTTTTAACAAACCTTTCTGTCTCTTTATCATAAACTTTTAACACATTAAAATTTATGATGAATACCATGAAAAAAGGATTGGGGTTACTCATGCCTCTTTTCCTAATGGCTTGCAGCCAACAAGCTACGATCAGCAAAGACACTCTGAAAGACAAAATCGCCGTACTTGTTTTGACAACAACATCTGTTATAACGATTAAACATGTTTAATA
>OGYO01001825.1_pt1 | contig 11559 bp, 10 predicted proteins | sample 1576561 | NCBI WGS metagenome assembly OGYO01 (sample SAMEA3541507, study PRJEB24748) | human gut metagenome | biome: human gut; feature: human-associated habitat; material: faeces | place: China | collected 2012 | reverse complement strand
GAAGTGCCTGTATTCTGGCCGTGCGGCGTCACTCCGCAGTCGGCTCTGATGAGCACGAAACCGCCCATCGCGATAACTCATTCGCCCGGGCATATGCTCATAACCGATGTCAAAAATGTCGAGCTTAAATATTGACAGGGGGCACAGATATGCACAAAATAGATCTTAACTGCGATCTCGGCGAGAGCTTCGGCAACTATAAGCTGGGGCTTGACGATGAGGTCATAAAATATATTTCGTCCGCCAATATAGCCTGCGGCTTCCATGCGTCCGATCCGCTCGTGATGCAGAAGACCGTCGCCCTCGCGCGCGACAACGGCGTCGCGGTCGGCGCGCATCCGGGCTTTCCCGATCTCGTCGGATTCGGCAGAAGAAATATGAATGTTTCGCCCGCCGAGGCAAAGGCGTTCGTCCAGTACCAGATAGGTGCGCTCTCCGCGTTCTGCAAGGCTGCCGGCTGCCGCCTTGCCCATGTAAAACCCCACGGTGCGCTCTATAATATGGCGGGCAAGGACGAGACTCTTGCTGCCGCCATATGCGAGGCTGTCTATGAAATCGACCCCGAGCTCATTCTACTCTGCCTCTCGGGCAGCAAGATGATGAGCGCGGCAAAGAAAATCGGACTCCGAGCCGCAAGCGAGGTTTTTGCCGACAGAGCCTATGAGGATGACGGCTCGCTTGTCGCAAGAGGCAAGCCGGGCGCAGTCATAACCGACGAGGACGAGGCGGTCAGCCGCGTTATCGGTATGGTCAAAAACGGTACGGTCGAGTCGATAAACGGAAAAATAATCGAATTGAAGCCCGATTCGATATGCCTGCACGGCGACGGAGTCAAGGCGGTCGAATTTGCAAAGCGTATAAAAGCGGAGCTCAACGCAAACGGTATTGAGACCGCTCCGCTTGCCCAAATAATCTGACAAAGGAAGCGATAACGATGCAGTATCATCGTATATATGCAAGGATAGATATAGATGCGATTCTTCACAATCTCGGCGAGTGCAAACGCCGCATACCCGAGGGGACGAAGGTCCTCGCGGTTATCAAAGCTGACGGCTACGGCCACGGCGCGGTCGAGCTTGCGCATCAGCTTGAGAGCGAGGTCGATTATTTCGGCGTCGCCGTCATTGAAGAGGCGGTCGAGCTTCGCCGCGCAGGTATAAAAAAGCCGATCCTCATTCTCGGTTATACTTCGCCCTCGCAGGACGATTTGCTGATAAACTATGATATAACGCAGAATATCTATACCTATGATATGGCAAAGCGCCTGTCGGATAGGGCGGTTGCCCTCGGAAAGACCGTTCGGTTCCATATCGGACTCGACACCGGTATGTCGCGTGTCGGCTTTCAGGATAACGACGAGAGCGTCGAGCAGATAAAGAAGATAGTCAAGCTCCCGAATCTCGTCCTTGAGGGTATTTTCAGCCACTACGCCCGCGCCGATGAGCTCGTGAAAACAACGGCGTTTCTCCAGTCGGAGCGCTTCGATCTGTTTATAGATAAGCTCGAAAAGGCTGGTATAAATATACCGATAAAGCATCTGAGCAACTCGGCGGCAGTCGAAGAACTCGAAAAGCACTATGATATGGTGCGCTTCGGAATCTCTCTCTACGGGCTTTATCCCTCGGAAGAGGTCGACAAATCGAGCGTTGATCTCATCCCCGCAATGGAGCTTCGTACAAAGATAGTCAATCTCAAAACTGTCCCTGCCGGCTGCGGAGTCAGCTACGGCCACACTTTTGTGACTCACAGGGAGACCCGCATCGCGACTATCCCCGTGGGCTATGCCGACGGTTATCCGCGCGCCCTCTCTTCAAAGGGCAGAGTGATAGTCAACGGTCAGTTCGCGCCGATAATCGGCAGAGTGTGCATGGATCAGTTCATGATAGACGTAACCGATATCGAGGGTGAGCTGAATATCGAGGACGAAGTCATTCTCATGGGCAGTGACAACGGCTGCACGATAAGCGCCGAGGAGATAGGCAATATGTCGGCGAGCTTCAATTATGAGTTCGTCTGCGGAGTTGCCCGCCGCGTTCCGCGAATCTATTTCAAAGACGGAAAACCCTATAAAGAAGTCTCTTATATTTTAGACAAAGAATAAACTGTTGACAAACATTCCCCAAAGCAGTTATAATTAAAACGATAAAAATTTATCGAAGTACCCTGCAACATCTAAAAGTTTACATCTGGTTGCAAGTATGATTGTGTTAAACAAGGATGAAAACGCAGGCTACCGCCTGTCAAGTTTGAAGACGCAGTTAAACGCAATCAGACGACGCAAGGCTTGTAAAGTTTTAGGTGTTGCAGGGTAACAAGGGGTGTAACAATGTCAAAAGTGAAAAAACAGCCGAGCTTTAAGGCGTATGCCGCAATGTGGATTGCCATTATCGCCGCATATGCGGTGTGGATGATAGCGTTCATGCGCAAGATAGTGCTCGTCAACTACGCAACGGTAGAGGAACGTACTGTTGACGGCATCACCCATGCCAACATCAGCGGTATGATGGGTCACGAGTGGCTCTATCCCGTATGGGTCATAGTCTCGTGCATCTGCCTTGCAATGTTCATCGTCTACATAAAAGTCCTGCTCTACGGCAAGGAGCCCGGCAAGGCGATGAAAATATTCTGTCTCTTCGGCGTTATCTTCGGCTGCGTCTATGTCACGTGGTACGGCTTCTTCGGCGATCAGCCTTTCATCGAAAAGGTGAAGTTTATCACCGCGAGCATGATAGGTCTCGACTTCCCGTGGCATTTCAGAGGCTGGGGCGTTATAGCGTCGGCAACCGTGTTCACCAACACGCTCTATGCCTATCGCAAATTCGGTTATCACAGCCGAGCGGGCGTTACTCTCGGCTCGATCGGCAGCGCCGCAATTTATGTTACTATAAATTGCCCGTCGATGGGCGAGGAGATGCATCTTGATTCTCCGCGCTGCATGGCGCATTGGACGGGCGCGCTCCTGTTCGCGTTCTGCTGCGCCGCTCCCATGGTGCTCCTGCTTATAAATAAAGCCAGAGAGCTCAAGGGTCGCTTCATGGTCGGTCTTATCGTTTTCTGCGCGATACTTCTCACTATGCTCGTTCTCCTGCTGACTGTCGGCAAGAGCGCAATTATTGAGAACATCCCGATGCAGGCGGCATATGTCCTGCTCTTCCTGCTCAATTTCACCAACATCTTCCCCGTGAAGAAAGCCGAAAAAGCTCCGGCAAAAGAGGCGGCGACCGTCTGATGAAAGAGAGCAAAAACAAGAAAACATTTGACGGCAAAAGCGGAGGCAGCGTCGGCATAGGTCTTGCATTGGGTCTTGCAATCGGGCTTATGATGGGTGTGGCAATGGATAATATCCCCATGTGGATGTGCCTCGGTATAAGCATCGGGCTCTGCTGCGGAACTGCATTCGGCGTCTCGGGAAAGGGAAAGCCGAATTCTGACGATCCTGATGACGAAGCCTCAAAGCCGATTGACCCCGACGATCCAGACGACGAGGATCTTAACGAGGACACCGACCAATATAACTGAACAAAATAAAAATACCGCTGAAGTTTTATCTTCAGCGGTATTTTTGCGCCTTATCAGTTCTTGTCTATCGTCTGCAGGAATCCGCCCGCGAGCGAGAGCATCTTTTCATCGACGCCGAGTTTTCCGGCAAGCTTGATCATCGTTTTGACCTTCACCGGGTAGATGGGCTTGAGCAGGGGACTTGAAACAGCCTTTGCCGCAAAGTCTCCGGCGGCATTTTTGATTATCTTGTTGACCTCGCCGTTGCTGAGGACTTCACCCATGCTGTCCTCAACCGAGAGCTTGTTCGGGTCGCCCTCGCTGTCCGCCGCAACGAACCAGTTGCGCACGAATGAGGAGTATTCTGCGGGCATTTTGTATTCGTCTGTGGCTTTTTCGATGCCGTTTACAGTTATCGTGTGCGACGGGCGAACCTTGCCGCCGCGCGCTTTGATAACATTTTCGCCGAGCTTCAGCTCAACATCGTCGAAGACGAACACTCTGTCCGCTTTCTTCGTGTAGGTCTTGCCGTTTACTTCGAGCGTTACCTCCGGGCAGTTGGAGTAGACTTTTATCGTGCTCTTTCCGGCGGGTCTGTTGACATATCTTTCGCCGGTGATGTGAACGAACTTCTTGTCGCTCCAGTATGCCTTGTAGAGCCAGAACGCGTCTTTCTTCGTCTTGCGGTCGAATGTCACAAGACCCTTGTTGTTCCTGCCTCTGACGCCGCCCTCGTTTCTCGATGCGGAGCCGAAGTCGAACATGTTCCAGACATATGAGCCCCAGAGCCAGTCGCGCTCGTTTATCGATTTGATATAGTGCTCATGGTAGATAGCCTGATAGTCCTCGCTGTAGTCGCCCTGGACAGGGGAGTCGGAGTGGTATTTCGTGATGCCCTCCGAGCCGTATTCCGAAAGGCAGAGCTTGCCCTCGGGGTTCTCTCTGTGCCACTCGTCGAGCCAGTTGTTTATCTCGTCGCACGAGCCCATGTACCAGCCGTAGTAGTGGTTGTAGCCGATGATATCGGTGATGTGGTTGAGCGGTGAGTTCACCGGGCACATGGTCAGCTGGGCGCAGGTCGTGTATCTCGTCGGGTCAAGGTGTCTTGCGACCTTGTGCATATGCTTGAGGAATGTTATAAGCTTCTTGCTTGCGCTTCCGGCTATTGTGATTTCGTTCTCGATGCCCCAGCAGAATATCGACGGGTGGTTGTAGTTCTGCTTGATGAGCTCAACGAGCTGCTGCTCCGCGTTTTCATTGCGCTTGGGGCTGAAACGGGAGATAACCGGCACTTCCGCCCAGACGAGCAGTCCGCTCTCGTCGCAGAGATCATAGAAATAGCTGTTCTGCTGATAGTGGGCGAGGCGCACCGAATTCGCGCCGACATCGAGGATTATCTTGACATCCTCCGCGTGCTGCTTCTCGGTTATGGCATTGCCCATGTTCTCTCTGTCCTGGTGGCGGGAGACGCCCTGGAGCTTGATGTGCTCGCCGTTTAAGAAGAAGCCCTTGTGGCTGTCGATATGATATTCTCTGAGTCCGGTTCTGATATCGATGTTGTCCGTGACTTCTTGTGTTGTGCTGTCAAAAATCTCGCATCTGACGGTGTAGAGATACGGATTCTTCCTGCCGTTCCAGAGCACCGGGTCTTCAACGGGCAGCTTCGCGCTGATTATCGGACGAAGATCCGCTATTGTTGAAGCCTTCTCGTTGCCGTCGGCGTCGATGAGCGTGAAGCGAGCCTTGTGCGAGCAGTCGGCATTGTCAATAAGCGCCTTTATGCTCAGCTCCCAGCCGTCCTCGCCGACGCGGCGCGGGGTGATGTATATTCCGTCCGAGCCGTAGTCGTTCATGGTGAATCTGCAGTCCGGGACTTCGATAAGATTGACATCGCGATAAACGCCGCCGTAGAATGTGAAGTCCGCCATCGTCGGGTAGACGGACTCGTCCGGCGAGTTGTCGGCGGTTATGTCAACGCGGCAGCCGTATCTGATGTAGTCGGAGATATCGACTCTGAATGCGGAATATCCGCCCTCGTGGACTGCGATAAGCTCGTTGTTGACTCTGACTTCCGCCTTTGAGTTGACTCCTCGGCATTCGAGGAACGTTTTCTTGTCCGATTTCGGCAGCTCTTTGGAATATGTCGCCTTTGTGCGAAGATATCCGTTTGTGCCGTCCTGACCGTCAAAGGCGTTCCATGTGTGCGGCAGATTGACGGTCTCGGTCTTCCCGTCGAGCGTGAAGAGCCAGCCGTCGTTTATCCTTATAACATTTCTCATTTTATGACCTCCCGTAAGATGATCTTATTATATACTGATATTAACAGAATACACATTGAAAGTCAATTGATCGACCTTTCACAGGCTATATAGTACACCCAATATTTTAAACTTGTGTGAACGAATCATCACTTTGCTTGAATATTTTTTGAAAATCTGTTATTCTAAATAATACCGGAGGATATCCGGCAAAGTGAAGAGAAAGGAAGAATATGAAATGTCAGTTATAACTGTTACAAAAGATAATTTTGATAAAGAAGTGCTTCAGAGCGATAAACCCGTCCTGCTCGATTTTTGGGCGTCGTGGTGCGGTCCGTGCCGCATGGCCTCGCCGATAGTTGACGAGATAGCCGCCGAGAATCCCGACAAAAAGGTCGGCAAGGTCAATGTCGATGAGGAGCCCGAACTCGCGTCAAAGTTCGATGTTATGAGTATACCCACTCTGCTCGTGTTTGAGGACGGCGAGCTGGTCAACCGCGCCGTCGGAGCGCGCCCGAAAGAGATGATACTCGATTTGTTCGAGGAGTAATTTAAAGTACCGCAGGCTCTCTGCGGTATTTTTTATTTTAACATGAGAGGAGATGCAGTATGAAAAGCTCGGCCAAACGCATTATCTGCATAGGCGTTGTTGCTGTTGTTGCCGTGTGCGCGGCACTCTTGGCGCACTTTTTCCCCGGAAACAGCGCGGACGGCTCTGCGGATATAGTCAGAGCCTCTGTCGACGAAAACGGTATGGCGTCCTTCGGCTGCAAGTCGGATAACGACTATGCGGGTCTTGTGCTCAACAGAAAGGACAAGACGTTCAATTTCATGCAGTCGTATCGGTTCTCCGCCGCTCTGAGCGGCACTTACGAGGAGGATGACGATTATCTGATACTTACCGCGAAAAATTCCGGCTCACAGAGCAAATTTACATTCAAAAAAGAAAAAGACGGTCTCGAATTTCTCGCTAAAAAGTCCGATTCCGTGCGGGAGTTCTGCTATTCTGCGGATTCCGAAAAGACTGATAAGTGCTTAAAAAATAAGGCTCTTTTCGCGCCCGAGTCTATCCGTACCGATGTTATAACTTACATCGGCAAGAACGAGCACGACGGTCAAAAAGATTATGTCGAAATCGTCCTGTCGCCCGCAGACGGCAGTTATTCCATGTACAGGAGCGGCATGAGCGACTGCTCGACCGGCACTTACGAAGAAAAGGACAACCGCCTTATTCTCAGCGACGACAACGGCAGGGATAAATATTATTTTGAAATCAGCGGCAATGAAATTGCCCTCGATTCGGCAAAGTCGGCGAAAACATCTTATATTTATTCCGATGCTGTGCTCGAAAAGCTTGAGGGAGGGCAGCATCCGTCCGATGTCCTTGAAAGCTATTTCAAGAGCTGACAGCATATAATTTTAAAAACATCCGCAAAAAAGCATCCGCAGAAATTTTCATTCTGCGGATGCTCGATTTATTTTCTATGTCTTTTACGCCTCGGGGCAGATGTTCGTCGCAACGATATCAACGCCGGTGCCGAGTATGTTCGCGCAGACAACATCGCCGATCTTGACCGGAGCCTTGATCTCAAGCTTTGCTATCTCCTTGACGCAGTCCTTGACCTTGTCCTTCGGAACAGCCTTTGCGGACTTGACGGGAACAACGGGGTGAACGCCGCCGCTGACCTTGACAGTAGTTGTCAGGCTTCTCTCGGGGTGGGTGCACTCGGTTCTCGCGTAGGCGTCGCCGCGCTTGCAGGTGTTGCCGGTAACGCTGAGGATCTCTCCGTCGTCGTTGAGCTCAACGGAGATCTGGCAGCCCATGGGGCAGGCGACACAAATAATATCTTTTACCATGATTATTCCTCCACCTGAATTTCGATTATGCCGTTCTCATCAAAGTTCTTGAGCATGTCGCTCTTGATGATGACGTTCTCCATCTCACCGGGAGCGAGTCTCGGGCGCTTCTTGCTGATGAGCGTCTCGCCGTTGTAGGTGACAACGACCTTGGCATTCTTGTGAACGTCGCCGACTCTGAAGAAGAGCTTGACATCCTCGTCCTCGCCGAGGGCTATCTTCTGCGGTACGATGTAGCGCACGCCGTTGATGCCTCTGGTCTTGACGTATTTCTTCTCTTTATTTCCGCCGTTCTTTATGTATCTCGCTGCGCCCTCGCCGGCCGTCTGGCTCTCAAGGGTAACGAAGTCAACAAGATCGTGAACGTGCAGCACGTTGCCGCAGGCGAAAACTCCGGGGTGGGTGGTCTCTCTGTATTCGTCGACTATCGGGCCGCCGGTGACGCGGTCGAATTCTATGCCCATGTTTTTGCTCAGCTCGTTCTCGGGGATAAGACCGACGGAAAGCATGAGCGTGTCGCAGGGGACATATTCCTCCGTGCCGGGGATCGGGCGGCGGTTCTCGTCGACCTTTGCAATGGTGACGCCCTCAAGGCGCTCCTTGCCGTGGATGTCGATAACCGTGGTGCTGAGCTTGAGCGGGATGTCGAAGTCGTTGAGGCACTGGACGATGTTTCTCGTCAGTCCGCTCGAATAGGGCATCAGCTCGCAGACCATCTTGACGTGCGCACCCTCAAGGGTCATGCGGCGCGCCATGATAAGACCGATATCACCCGAGCCGAGGATAACGACTTCTTTGCCGGGCATATAGCCGTCAATGTTGACATATTTCTGCGCGGTACCTGCGGAGAGAACTCCGGCGCAGCGGGTGCCCGCTATGTTGAGCGCGCCTCTCGGACGCTCACGGCAGCCCATTGCAAGAATGACTGCGGTAGCGTCGATCTCGATAAGACCATCCTCTTTGTTGACTGCGGTGACGACGTTGTCGTCGGAAATGGAGAGCACCATCGTGTCTGTCTTTACGACAATGTCGGTGTTCTCAACAAGCTCGATGAAACGCGCGGCGTATTCGGGACCCGAAAGCTCCTCGCCGAAGTAGTGCAGACCGAAGCCGGTATGTATGCACTGCTCAAGGATACCGCCGAGAGTCTCTGCGCGCTCGAGTATGATTATCTTTTCAACGCCGCTTCCGCGCGCCTTGAGCGCAGCGGCCATGCCTGCGGGGCCTCCGCCGATAACGGCAAGATCATATTTAAGCATTAGTATTCATCCTTTCATGCTGCGAAAGTTCGCAGATCACTTAGTCCTGCCGAAGAGGATCTTTGACTCTCCGCCGCATTTTGTGATTTCATCAAGCTCCTGACCAAGCTCTCTTGCAAGTATCTCGACTACCTTCGAGCCGCAGAAGCCGCCCTGGCAGCGACCCATTCCGGCTCTCGTGCGGCGCTTTACGCCGTCAACGTCTATAGCGCCTGCGGGCGCGTGGATAGCGTCGAGAATCTCGCCCTCGGTTATAGTCTCGCAGCGGCAGATAACTCTGCCGTATGCGCTGTTCTTTTCAACAAGTGCCTTGCGCTCTTCCGCGCTCATGTGGCGGAAACGCACGGGAGCGGGTCTGCCGGGGATGAAGTCCGCTTTCTCGCTGACTTTGCCCTTGTCCTGCAGGATCATGTCGCAGACATAAAGACCGATAGCGGGAGCGGAGGAAAGACCGGGCGACTCGATGCCGGCAACGTTTATGAACTTTGCGTCCTTCTCGCTGGGGGCGATGATGAAATCGTCGCCGGTGCTGTGGGCGCGGATGCCTGCAAACGAAGTGATGACGTCGCGGGTCGAGAGCGACGGGACTGATCTCAGAGCGGTTTTGAAAACGCCGTTCGTGCCGTCTGCGGTGGTCGAGCAGTCGTCCTTTTCGTCTATATCGACTGCGCTCGGACCGACGAGCAGGTTGCCGTCAACGGTCGGGGTGAGAAGAACACCCTTGCCCATCTTTGAGGGACACTGGAATATCGTGTGCTTTACCTTGTCGCCGACTGCTCTGTCCATGAGCATATATTCGCCCTTACGGGGAATAATGGTTATTGAATCATCGCCGATGAGAGAAGCAACCTTGTCGCAGAAAACGCCGGCGGCGTTGACGACATATTCGGCTTCAATCTCGCCTGCGTCGGACTTGAGGACGAAGTTGCCCTGCGCGTTCTTTTCAATAGCCGTAACATCAAAATTGCGGAAGAACTCGACACCGTTCATGACTGCGTTCTCAACTGTCGCTATCGTCAGCTCATAGGGGCAGACGATTCCGGCGGTCGGAGCGTAGAGCGCGGCGACTGCCTCGTCGCTGAGGTTCGGCTCTTCGCGGTGAATAGCCTCTTTGTCGAGAATCTCGAGCCCGGGAACTCCGTTCTCTTCGCCTCTTGCCTTGAGCTCTTCAAGAGTCTCAACTTCCTCGTTCGAGAAAGCGACGACATATGAGCCGATGGGCTTGAACGGGACATGGAGTGTCTCGCACAGACCGGGCATTGCGGCAGTGCCCTCAACGTTGAGTCTCGCTTTGAGGGTGCCGGGCATTGCGTCGAAGCCTGCATGGACAATAGCGCTGTTGGCCTTTGTTGTGCCCATCGCCATGTCGCTGCATTTTTCAACCAATGCGACTTTGATGTTATATCGGCTCAGCTCTCTCGCGACCATTGCGCCGCTGACGCCTGCACCGATAATTGCTACATCGTATGACATATTTTTACCTCCAGACGGAAATAGTATGGCTGGTTTTACAGACATAGTTATTATACCACTCTTTTTGCCGGCAGACAAGTATATAAAGCGCCATAATCTATATTTTTGTCGTTATATTTGCTCTCAATTTATGACAATTTAATTATTCTGAAAATTTTGCGCCCGCCTTAATAATTGCGCTCACACAGGCAACAATAAACACCGACTTTACCTTATTTGCGGATTTCAAATCCGCACGGGAGGAAGAAAAATGGAAGAATATCTTGTGCAGATGAAGGGAATATCGAAGTTCTTTCCCGGAGTCGTTGCACTCGACAAAGTCGATTTCGAGCTTCGGGCGGGCGAGGTGCATGCGCTGCTCGGCGAAAACGGAGCGGGAAAATCCACGCTGATGAAAATAATCGGCGGAATATATCAAAAAGACGAGGGCGAAGTGAGGATACGCGGCAAAACGCAGGAGTATTCTACCGTCGCCCAGGCGTCTGAACTCGGCATCGCCGTTATCCATCAGGAGCTCAATATGTGCCGCCATCTGACCGTGGCGGAGAACATCTTTCTCGGCAGGGAGCTCAAAAAGGGCGGCATAGTCGATTTCAAAGAACAGAACGCCCGCGCGTCAAAGCTTCTCAAAGAACTGAGCCTCAATATCGAGCCCGATACCGAAGTCGGAAAGCTCTCCGTGTCAAAACAGCAGATGGTCGAGATTGCCAAGGCTCTCTCGACAAACGCCGATATTATAATCATGGACGAGCCGAGCTCGGCGCTGACCGAGCGCGAGACGCAGGAGCTTTTCAGAATAATAAACGAGCTCAAAAATATGGGCAAGGGCATAATTTATATCTCTCACCGCCTTGAAGAACTCGAAAATATCGTCGACAGGGTCACTGTCATGCGCGACGGAAAATATATAAAGACCGCCGATTTCAAAGATTTGTCTATAGGCGAGATAATCGCCCTCATGGTCGGGCGCGAGATAACCGAAAAATATCCGCACGAGCAGACCGAGCGCGGCAAAAAAATCATGGAGGTCAAGGGTATATCATCTTCCGAGGTTCAGAATATCTCGTTCGATCTCTATTCCGGCGAGATACTCGGCTTCGCGGGTCTTGTCGGCGCGGGGCGCACGGAACTCGTCAGGGCGCTCTTCGGCGCGGATAAAATAACAGCGGGCGAAGTTGTCGTCTACGACAAGAGCGTGAAGCTCAAAAGTCCGC
>OGYO01001824.1_pt1 | contig 11565 bp, 18 predicted proteins | sample 1576561 | NCBI WGS metagenome assembly OGYO01 (sample SAMEA3541507, study PRJEB24748) | human gut metagenome | biome: human gut; feature: human-associated habitat; material: faeces | place: China | collected 2012 | reverse complement strand
CACTACTGCGCTGATCAGCGAGGTTGATTGGCTTGCGGTTGGGTCCGCAGCGGTGCTGGCTGGTGTACTATCGGTATTGACATCGGTGGCAGGACTGCCAGAAGTAAAAACAAATGAGGAGGACTAAGCTATGAAAATTTGTATCGATGCGGGTCACTACGGAAAGTGCAATCGCAGCCCCGTGAATAAGGCATACTATGAGTCGGACATGTCGTGGAAACTGCACAACTACATTAAATCTGCGCTACAGGCTTATGGAATCACAGTCGTAACAACTCGGAAAACACAGTCAGGCGATCTTGGACTGGAAAGCAGAGGTCGCAAGGCAGCAGGCTGTGACCTGTTCCTTAGTATCCACAGCAACGCATGTGGTGATGCATCTGTGGACTACCCACTGGCGTGCTGCTGCGTATCCGGCAAGGCTGATAAGCTCGGACAACAGCTTGCAAACAAGGTACACAGTGTTATGGGTACACGTCAGACTGGGCGTATTATCAAAAAGCGTGGAGATAACGGAGACTGGTATGGCGTGTTGCGTGGTGCTGCGTCCGTTGGCGTCCCCGGTATCCTGCTGGAGCATAGCTTCCACACTAATCTAGCCGCTACCAATTGGCTGCTGGTAGATGCCAATCTTAAGCGCATGGCACAGGCTGAGGCGGATGTGATCGCTGCGTATTACGGCATCAAAAAGCCGGTTTGTACATCTGCAAATAAGCCGACAAGCAAAAAGTACAGAACCGACTGGAAGCAGGGTGAGAAAGTTACCATCGCAGATCAAGCGCAACTGTTCGCAAACGAATCCACTGCTACACCGTCAAGTAGACTAAAGGGCGGTACATACTACATCTACGATGGCAAGGTCTGCAAAAACGGCAGATATCGCATTACCACTCGTGCGGAGTATTGCGGTAAGTCTCCGATCGGCAAGTATGTTACTGGGTATGTGAGTATTGATAAGATGCACTAAAAAATCGCTGTTACCATTTTGCCGGCGTCGACAAAATGGTCTGAGCTGATACAGATAATAATAAAACCCGGCGGTACTACAGGATAAATCCTGTGGTATCGCCGGGCTTTTGTATTTTTCATAAAAACTTTGCGGAATTGCTTCGGTATAATTTGTTATCAACCTATATAAAAAGGAGTTCCGCAACGTCCGTTATATTGATCAAGAACTCCTGCCGCCTTTTTGGCATAGTATGATAGAATGTCTTCCGCATCTGCTTGATTGATGAATCCGTCTCCATTTACATCTGCTGCTTGCGGTACTGGATTATCAATATCAGGGAAGTATACAGAAGGACGAGCAATTGCATAGCTTGTAGGAAGATTTTCATCTCCTGTTAAAGAAGTAAATTTTGAAACTGCCGATAAAACAATGCTGGCATCCGGGATGTCAATTTTCCCATCATTATCGACGTCTCCGTATACATAGTAATTTCCTCTTGGTTGAATGTTTGCCGCACTAACTGGCACAATAGTTGCAGTTGTAATCGAGAGAATTGATAAGCTTGCCGCCACGGTCTTTAGCATTCTTTTTTTCATGATATTCCTCCTGTTATTAATATGTGTTGTTACTGAATATACAACAGAAATAAAATCGAATTGCTTCAATTTCTACCGTTATCATAACATAAAATCATTGTCATAAATTGCTGAAACGTGTCGACATAAATAAAAAATCGGGAGCAATGTTGCAACTAAAGTGGGGGCTACTTTACATAGTGTTGTTCGTGGCTGCAAAAAAATCCTCTGTCAACTACTTGAAATAATTGGCGGAGGATTATGTATGCTTTTAAAGGGATGCTACCGATTATGCGGATTTGCTATAGTGGATTGTTGTACATATTATAGACTGCGGACTCCCGCAACCAGTAGTATGTACGCCTATTTCGAGGTCGAAAGATCCATCGGAATGGGCGTATACTTTTACCATAGACTTGCAGATTTGCTTTGTATCACTACCAAGATTGTCAATTGCATTTCGGAACAGTACGACAATCTTCTCAGCATCAACAGGCTTTTGATTTTCGTTTCTGCTGATAATATCCTCTAGCTCTGACTTGCGAACACGGAGCTTGAACATCTCTGTTTGCAGTTCCGGGAAATCCATACCTTTTAAAATCGCCCTCGTGCCGTTATCCAGTTGCATGATCACATCGGCAAGTTCTTTGCGCTCTTCTTTCAGATCGGCAGATGCACCGTTAATTTCAGCTGCAATTTTTGTTGCCATCTCCGAAAAATCCAGTTCTTCCAGATACTTCTTCAAATTTTGTACAACAAAAACTTCCAGATCGTCCGCATTGATATTTTTGGAACTGCATGTGTGATTCCTGTACTTGTTGCCACAGCAATAGTAGCGTGTGGAATAACCTTTCTTGTTTGTAGAAGTGTGTCCTACATAACTTGCGCCGCATTCGGTGCATTCAATCAGACCGGACAGCAAGTATTCTCTTTTCGCCTTATTGCAAGCTCTGTGCTTCTTATTGTTCATTCTTTCTTGCACCCTTTCCCATGTTTCTTTATCAATGATCGGCGGAATGCCATCTTCAATTCGTACTGCATTTTCGTTCGGTGTTTTTCCGGCATACTTGCCCATGATCTTGCTGTGGTATTTGCACCATGTGTATACGCCTGCGTAACGTTCGTTTTTCAGAATGTAATGCAGGCTGTTTTTGCCCATGACCTTGCCACGTTTTCCACGGACTTCACCAATGGCTGTTAAAATGTCTCCGTAGCTCTTTCCGGCAGCGTACATGTCAAAAATCGTCTTGACAATCTTCGATTCTGTCGGATTGATCACATACTGATTATCTACAATGTCATAGCCGAAATTAGGCGTGCCGCCTAGGAATTGCCCAGTTTTCGCTTTTGTGGCAATGCTGTCCATGGACTTCTGGCGGCTGGTCAATACATGGTGTTGTCCGAGTCCGACTGTGATCAGCTCTGTCAGATAATCTGACGGATTGAGTATGTCTCCGATATGATCTTCCACAGAAATAACTTGAATGCCCAATAACGCCATCTGCTTGCGGAAACCGAACCAGTCGGAGACATCACGGCTGCCACGGGAAATATCATAGATCACCACAGCGCCAAACCTGCGCTGTCTGGCAGCCTCACAGAGTGCTTTAAAGGCTGGTCGCTCCATGTTTGTACCGCTTTTCGCTTCGTCTGCATAACGGACGGTAATGTCGATCTGGTTGGCTTTGCAGTACTCGTCAATTTTTCGCATCTGGTATTCGATACTGCTGGATGTCTGATGCTCCGTGCTGTATCTGGCATAGGCTGCTGCTTTCATTGGAAATTCCTCCTTGCAATTTCAAAAGAAATGTGCTATAATAGAGGATGTACGATCTCAAAAGTACATCCTTTTTGAAACGTCTCACGGTTGCTGCTGTGGGACGTTTTTTTCTTTTAAGAAATCCCCGCCAGTTTTGTGTGACTGGTGGGGACATTTTTTATTCGCTCTTTATCTCATACTGCATCGTTTGATAAGTCGAAACTGCATCAGCAGACGGAAAATCGCCAGTGTACTGTACCACTTCTACCGTGTGAATACCTACAGACAACGAATCGCCTTGCAGGTCAATTGAGCTCTGCGTGTCAGCCAACTGTTCTTTTGCATTTAGCATTCCATCAATATAAATGTAAGTCAACATTGATCCGTCATAGCCGCTGGAATTGATTCCGATTTGTTTAATAATCGTATCAGGCGCACAATAAATGACTGGAATAGTTCCGTCTTCCGTCGTTCCGCCTGCTGTGGACAGATAAACCTGTCCTTCACCGGAAACAGAAAATTCACCATCCGGAATTTTTTCAGCAGTATCATCTACACTAGATTCAATAGTTGCATTATTGGAACTATTTGAAGATTCTTCGTTGTTCCCACAGGCTACCATAGTTGAAGCAATAGAAGCAAAAATAATCATAGAAACTATTATTTTCTTATATCGCATAATATCCCCCCCCTTTTTTTTGTAATTACACAAACTTTTTAGAAATATCCAACAGTTTTTCTGCATATTTCTCAATGTCATATGGCGATTCAATGTCAATCCGTTTTTCCTTTCGCTTTTCTGATTCATCTGGAATTGTGATGTATTTTTTAGAACCGTTGAAGTAAAATCGACAAACCCACTTTGTTACCTTTCCATCGCAAATCACGCACATATATCGCTCGTTATCTTTATAGCTAACTCTATCGAACGGTAATATACTTTTTATCAAATTCTTTACAATGAAAAACGCTTCTAGCTCCTCTTCTGTAGTAAATATCTTGCTTTCTTTCTTCTTATGTACCGCATCCTGTTGAGTTTCTCCGCTTTCCAATTTTTGTTCAGTCTCTTTTGCCTGAGAGCGAATGTCTGGTACTTCATTTACGCCAAGAGCAGTTTTTAATTTTTCGTTCATTGTCTCAGAAATAAATTGATTTAGCGACTCTTTTACAACCGGACGAAATTTTTCAATAATGGCGGTTGTTTTCTGACCGGAATATACGCTGGAAAGGAAATATCGTACAAGTGCATCACTAGGTTCTTGCAAATCCTTCATAAACACAGACTTGATTTCATTTGTGTATTTCAATTGAGACGCTGTGTTCATTATCTGATCAATGCTAAAGGCGCTTTTCTTGAATTTTTTTAGTTCTTTCACTTGACTTTCCTTGATGTCAAGCATGTTGATTTCTAAAAATGGTGCAGAATCCATTTTATTTGGTTCATCAAGGTCGGTATAAAAACGATAAATAACCCCATTTGTTAGAATAGCAAATTTTGCTTCTGTTGTACCGAAATAGCGGAACAACTGTGAGTCGTGCCTTTTTAAATCTTCTTGAACCCATTTTGCTTCGATTAAAATCACGGGTTTTCCGTCACAAAGAATAGCGTAATCAACTTTTTCGCCTTTTTTGATTCTTACATCTGCTGTGAATTCTGGCATGAATTCATCTGGGTTAAACACATCGTAGCCAAGCATTTGGAAAAATGGCATAATTAGCGATGATTTTGTTGCTTCTTCTGTTGGGAGTTTGTCTTTCAGGCTTTTGACGCGATTGCCGAATTGTTTTAATTCATCAATAAAATCCATTTTCGACATCCTTTCAATTTAATGTTTAGGCTTATTGCTATGATACAACAATATTATATATTAAAATATGCCATATTTCAATATATAACTATAAAAATCGTTAAGTTGCACAAATGACTTTGTTAAAATTGCACAAAACAAAAACCGCTGCGTCAGTGGATTGACACAGTGGCTTTTCTGTTCCCGGAAATTACGGTAGTTCCGCCACGCCAATCACGCGACCATAACATCTGATACTGCTATACTCATGCAATGGAATATCATTGTATTCATCGTTTAAAGAAATAAGCCTGTCACCGCCAAACTCTTTAATGTAGCCTTCTCCATCAACGACAAAGATACCGATCTCACCGATGTCAATGGTATCGGTATGCTTTACAAGGACGATGTCGCCATCATGATACATTGGTTCCATACTGTTACCGGAGATCATCAAGCCATAATCCGCGCGTCGTGCCTCTGGTGTGTCTATAACGTCGATACGGTCAAGCCGCTCGTACTCGTCCAACATTACACCTGTGCCAGCTGAGACTTTATATTCATTGTAGCAGATTGACCAAGTTTGCTGCTTTTTTTCTTCTGATTTTTGGCTCTCCGTACACCGCTTGTACTCAACATCAAGAACGCTTTCAACAGCATCTACGCCATAATAATCTAACTTTCTATACTTTTTAATGATAACATGTTCTTTATTAGACAATGAGACTTCCTTCTGAATCACATCGTCTTGGAATATGTAATTTGCATCTGTTTTTAACGCCTTAAACAACTGTATCATATTATCTATTTTGGGGTAAGACTGACCTGATTCGTAATTGCCAATAGCGCCTTTAGATACACCGAGTTCAGCTGCAAGTTCTTCTTGTGTTAGGCCTATTGCTTCACGACGTTCTTTAATCCTACTTCCTATGCTCATTATTATGCACCTCCAATTGAGCTTGTAATTTATTATAACATTGCAGTATATAAAAGTCAATAGAAAAGTACAAGAAAACTGAGAATATATAGAATCTGCACAAAAATACTTTTCCAACTTTGTATACTTTTTTCTCAATAAAACTGTATTTTTCTATTGACATTCTCAATTATTCTGTGATATAATAATTATGTTCTCAGAAATACTGAGAAATTATAATCAATCTTGTCTCCGCCCTAGGAGAAAATGAGACAAAGGAGGTGAATATCAATGAAATGGATTGAACTGAATGATGGAGTGCTTGTTAACCTTGAAAATTTATCTTGTATTACCATTACCCGAAACGAAATATCTTATTGTGATGTGTCAGATGTACCAATTATAGAGATATTCAAAACTCCAGAAGAAGCGAAGAGTCGTATGAGCATGTTGAAGCAAATGCTCATTTGACCATTGCGCCCGCTGGAGCGATATTCAGCACACGGGGTCTGGCCATCCCCGACTTCATGGAACTACCTTTCCAAAAGCGGTGGACTAGCATCCACCGCACATGGAGCGAGTAGTTATACATCGGTGCAACTCCGGTGCGCTCCACCTACTACGCATAGAAAAGAGGCGAATAAGTATGGACCTGGTTGTTTGGAATATCAAGCGTATCATGTCAGAAAAGGGCTTGAAGCAGAAGTATGTTGCGGAAAGATCTGGCTTTACGGAACAAGAATTTAGCAATATGATGAACGGCAGAAAAAAGATCGACATAGGGTATATCAAAAACATCTGCTTTGCACTTGATGTAGAAGCAAATGATTTGTTTCTGGAACGAAAAGCCTCGTAATCGAAACGGTGTGAAAGGAGGTGAGAGCATGGAAACACTCAGAATTATCATGAACATTGCAACGCTTGCATGTGACATTGCAATTCTGGTTTTGATGGTAAAGAGATGGTAAAATCCGTTTTCAAAGAAATGGAGGTACAAAGATGAACGCATTAAGCATCATCACCATGCCAGACGGCATGGAAGCAGTAGACAGCCGGGAAGTGGCTATCGCTGTGGGAAAGGATCACAGTAAATTGTTGCGAGATATCCGTACATATTGCGAGTATCTCAACGAATCCAAAATTGGATTGGTTGACTTTTTCATTGAAAGCAACTACAAGGACAACAAAGGGGAAGAACGTCCCAGCTACTTGATCACCAAAAAGGGCTGTGACATGATCGCCAACAAAATGACTGGTCAGAAAGGCGTGGTATTCACTGCAATGTACGTCAACGCATTCCACGATATGCACGAGCATATTCAAATGCATGCAGCGGAGATCCAGCGCATGGAAGCCGAAGCCAGAAAGAACAGAGCCATTGCAATGCGCATCAACGCTGAAAACCGCCGTATGAAGATGCTGCTGGAGCATCCCAACATGGACAAGATCTCTCCCATTGCGCTGGAGACACTGGGGTTGAAACGTCTAGGGGAAATCACGGGAGCTGACGTTGGAAACGCTCTGCCACAGACAGAGCAGACCTACAGCGCTACAGAAGTTGGTCAGATGCTTGGCGGTATTACGGCGAATAAGATCGGCAGCACCGCAAAGAAAAACGGCATCAAGACCGACGTATATGGCACATGGGTGAATGACAAGTCCAGATACAGTGACAAGCAAGTCCCGTCATTCCGGTACAACATGGCTGGTGTACGCAAGCTTGGGGAAATCCTGGGTGTGGAGGTGATCCCATGAGCAAACGAAAAAGCACATTAAAATGCAACTCTATCCGAGCGAATCCAGAAATGCAGTTTACAACAGATGATCTGTGCCGGCTGCTGTTTGGTATGGGGAAGAGCGCTTTTGTGCAGGACTATAAAAACGATACATCCGGTAAATATGGGACGGTGCGTAATAATGAGGATAGAGAACACAAAAACCTGTAAATACTGCACCAAGCGCTACTACTGCCTAGAGCGGTCTAGGATGTATCCGTGCAGAGAATTCGATAACATGTACGAGAAACGAGGTGACCCCAATGCACGTAGCAAAGCAAGGTGGAAGTCCGCCACACAGGAGCAGAAAACTCCGTCAGAGAGTATACCAGATGCTGAATGATGGCTGGACACCGGCAGCAATCCGGCATGGGATCGTGACAGACGATCAGTGCACGGAATCAGAAAAGCGTAGTATACTGCGAGAATTGAATATGGAGGAGTACCAATGGAACTGAGTATGAATGCCGATGAGTATCACGGATTACTAAAATATCTGCTTTCCAAACCAATGGGTCAGACGGAGATTCCACTGATCGCAGATGCGTTCTACTGGAAAGATGCCTGCCAGGAAGTGTTAGGTAGTACCCGTGATCTGAGAAGCCGTGTGTCCATCGTTGCCACAAAGGCACATCTGGACAGCAAGGGAGGTGATCACTATGTATAACCCAGAATTAATGCAGCAGCGGCTGGTTGATCTACGCCGTCAAGCAGGACTATCACAGAGACAAGCAGGTCAAAGAATCGGCATCAGCCAACCCACATTGTACTTTATTGAAACCGGAAGACGTAATCCTATGCTCAACACACTGGACTGCATCGCCGATTTTTACGGCGTGTCGTTGGACTGGCTCTGCGGCAGAGCAGAAGAAAACCCCGCACCGGCGGCAACCGGGAACGGGGACAAGTAAAAAAATGTTACAAGATTATCATAGCATAATCGGAAAGGATTGTCAAGATGAAAAACTCTGAAAAACTGAGAAATATTTTTGATCTTGCGTTGAAAATCAACGATGATGACACGAAAGCAGAGGCACACATCGGACTTTCCCCACATGTGAATCAAATCTCTGTACACATCTATCCACAAGGGTGGAGATATAATTTGAGTGATGATGCGTATGCGTATTTATATGCATACTATGATGGGAGAGAGTATACAGGTCCTAGCCTTTACAAACTTGACGATATCATCGCTGCACTGCAAAGCGTACTGGATGGCACGTTTGACGTCAAGGACTATGCAGAGGAGGCACAACCATGCGCTACAGAATAACCCACCACATCCACCGTTGCCGCAAATGCGGGGCAGCAGCTAACCATATCGGCTATGGCATGGCATACTGCGACATCTGCTACCGCCGGATTTATGGGGAGGTACGGGACTGATGGCAGTCAAAACAATCATTGAGCACATAGACAACTGCGTAGGATGCCCACCGGAGCTTGGATGCAGAGGGACAAGCTGCCAGAACTATCCCAGGACGATACCACGAAAGGCTGTTGTATGCGATGCCTGTGGAAAAGAGATCAATTTTGCAGCCGGCGAAAAACTCTGCAAAGCACCGTACCAAAAAGAACCGGCGTACATTTGTGAGAATTGCCTGGAGAAACGGCTGCAGTGGCGTGGATTGGAGGATTTTTTGGATGAACGGATTTAGAAAATATGTCATAGCAACCTGTGAGGTATCCGCCTCTTTTGCTGTAGCGGATTCTGGCGCAGTGATCGACAATTGTACCTACTGCCCGTGGCGTGCGCATAACGGAGGATATTGCCATCTGTATCGCCGCAGTATGGCAGATGATGCAAAACACAGACCATTTTTTTGTGAACTGGAGTTCCGGGAGGTGAAGCCGTAATGGGTATATACACGAAGCTTTCGAAAATTCAAGTTGCTCTGAAAGCACCAAAAGGGCAGAGAAACAAATTTGGGAATTACAATTACCGCAGCTGCGAGGATATTCTGGAAGCGATAAAACCGCTTCTGTCAGACCAGAAATGCGCACTGATTCTGAGCGATACACCGGAGTTGTCAGGCGAATGGCATTACATCAAAGCAACCGCAAAGCTGGTGGACACAGAAACCGGCGAATCGGCAGAGAATACAGCATATGCAAGAGAATCTGTCGCAAAAAAAGGCATGGATGATTCTCAGATCACCGGAACTGCCAGCAGCTATGCCAGAAAATATGCGCTGAATGGCCTGTTTTGTATCGATGATACCAAAGATGCTGATTCCAATGAATATAAACAGCAGCAATCAACAGCACGGCAGCAGCCACAACCATCGCCACAACCAGCGTATCTTTGTAACCAGTGCCATAAGCCGATTGTGGATACACCAAAAAAAGATGGAACTATTGTTTCGGCGGAAGCAATCTATAAGCACTACGGAGGCATTTGCATTGCATGTGCCCAAAAAAATGCCAGACAGAAAGAGAGTACATAATCTATGCCTATGTTTAATAAGGTCATTTTAATGGGGCGGCTTTGCGCCGATCCGGAACGAAAAACAACACAAAGCGGGAACGCAACCTGTGGTTTTCGCATTGCCGTAAATCGACAGTTTAAAAACAAACAGACAGGCGAACAAGAAACCGATTTTATCAATTGCATTTCCTGGAATAAAACGGCAGAATTTATCAGTAAGTATTTTCGAAAGGGCAATATAATCATCGTGGAGGGCGCATTGCGCAACAATGATTATACAGACAAAAATGGCACGAAGCACTACAGTATGAAAGTCAATGTGGACAGTGCGACATTCGGCGAATCCAAGTCACAGCAGCAAGACGTTTTTTCATATGGGACAAATCCAGGCGTGCCAAATCCATCTGCACAGGAAATTTCCGGTGATCTTTCCGATTTTGAAGAAATTCTCGGCGATGGTGAGCCTCCTTTCTAAACTTTTCTCGGACTTTATGTAAATTCGAGTTCATAGTTGCACGCCGATGTGCAACTTTTGCCCTCTGCGGCGCTATTTATGGGAGGGGCTCTCCCGATAGAAAGGAGCTGATACATTGGAATTAAAGCAAGAGCAGCTTGCGTCACTGTCCTATGGCGATGCCAAAGCGGTAGTGGACGTGCTGTCTGACATGATCCTGCTTGGGGACGATTCCCATAAGATCAACACCCAGATCGCCGCACTCCGGCAGAATGCGATTGAAAAGGGAAAACAGGACATATTTGACCGCTGTTTCCAACTGACCCTGGAGGGACTTGCGGAATACATCACAGAGCGTCACCTGAACATCCAACTGATCTACACTAAGGACGATTTCCTGAACAGCACAGATCCATACGAAGAGGCATTTCGTGCGGATTCTCCGTTCTTGCGGCAGCAGAGATTGCAGCAGCTGGCGGAGAATGCCAAAGCTGTGGGGTTCACGGGATTTCAGAAAATGTTCAAGGAATACGAAAAATCCATGCGGCTTGTGAATTCCGGCGGCAATCCGGACATGACGAATCCCACCATGTTCCCGAATCAACCAATAGAACTGGACGGTGGCGAGTGGCTCTGTGATGAAAAGGGCGTGAAGCGTACCGGATCTACTTTTGAAGAAACCGCTTGCTGTCACCCGATCATGCCCGTGGAACGCCTGGTGAATATCGACACCGGAGAGGAAAAGCTGAAGATCGCATACAGCAAGGGCAAACGCTGGCGGTATGCCGTCTATGGCAAGGATATCCTGTTTGTAGCGAATAAGATCACTCAGCTGGCATCCATCGGCATTGCGGTGACATCGGAAAATGCAAAGCTGCTGGTGAAGTATCTCTGCGATGTGGAAAATAAGAATTATGAT
>OGYO01001811.1_pt1 | contig 11598 bp, 7 predicted proteins | sample 1576561 | NCBI WGS metagenome assembly OGYO01 (sample SAMEA3541507, study PRJEB24748) | human gut metagenome | biome: human gut; feature: human-associated habitat; material: faeces | place: China | collected 2012 | reverse complement strand
CGGTCTTGACATTGTGGGGCTTGGTCGTCTTGACGACAAATTTCATCATGATCAGCGGTCCGATCGTGATGACCTCGTCAAAGTTGGCGCCCTCGACGATCTTCTTCTCCAGCGGGGCGGTGACAACGCCCTTCTCGCCGTAGGAGCCGTCATCGGTCATGATGATGAACTCATCGCAGCAGGCGCGGAACTCGTCCTCGAGAATGACAAGATCCTTGTTGCGGAAACCGACAATGCCGGTGACCTTGGTGCCCTGCTCATGCAGTGCCTGCGCCACGGGCAGCGCAATGGCGCAGCCCACGCCGCCGCCGACCACGCAGACATTCTTCAGGCCCTCAATCTCGGTGGCCTTGCCCAGCGGGCCGACAAAATCGTGCACAGCCTCGCCCTCTTTCAGCGCGTTAAGCTGCATCGTACCGGCGCCCACGACCTGAAAGATGATGGACACGGTGCCGGCCTCACGGTCAAACCCGGCGATGGTCAGGGGGATGCGCTCGGAATCCTCCTTCGCACGGACAATGATGAACTGGCCGGCCTTCGCCTTTTTGGCGATGAGCGGCGCATGGATCCAGAGCTCGGTCACGGTGGGGTTGAGCTCCCGCCGTTTGATGATAGTAAACAAAGCGATCTCTCCTTCTCCTTGTTATTCTATAAAGTAGGTGATTATATTGTAGCGTATTTCCCGGGGAATGTAAAGAAGAAAGTTAAGACGAACAAACAGGAAAAAACAGGGAAACGGGATATGGCGGTAAGTTTCGGCGGGGTGAGGGCACCCCGCCCTACGCACGGGTTTTTAAGCGGGGTTGTAGGGCGGCCAGCCCTCTGGCCGCCGTGGCCGTTTGCGATGGCGGGAAGTGCCCGGCCCCTACAAATGGCCGGAGAGTTGGCGGCAATGAGTGCAGGGGGCGAGCCTTATTCCGGAAAAACAAAAAAACGAGACGGCCACTGCCCCGTCTCGTTTTTTTTAAAAAGAAGGAGAAAAACAGAACGTCTCGCCGGCGCCTGAATACGAACGGAACCACCCCTCTACAAGTGATACCCTCCCTACGGATTCGGCAGGGCGCTCTGGTATTCTTCCTCTTCACTTTTGTTTGAAAGCGTTTCGCTTTCGATGTACTTATACTACATCATTTTTGTCGAATTTGCAAGATGCGTGATTGTACAATGTGCTGTAAAGTGCGGTGGTTGTTTTGTGCAGGTTGCACAATCGTTCATAGAAATGTCATAGAAAAAGCGCTTGCGGCCTCGAAAACCGCAAGCGCAAGAAAGGTTCTTTACTTTGTTTCTGAATATGGATTATTCAACCGGGACAATCCAGCCCTTGGTGTCGGGCAGCTTGCCCCACTGGATGCCGGTCAGGGTGTCGTACAGCTTCTGGGTCAGCTCGCCGATCTTGCCGCCGCTGATGTGGGCAACCTTACCCTCCCAGTCAAGCTCCTTGACGGGGGAAACGACTGCGGCAGTGCCGGTGCCAAAGACCTCCTCCAGCTTGCCCTCATCGGCAGCCTTCATGATGTCGGCAATGGCAACGCGCTCCTCATGCACGGGGTAGCCCCAGTCCTTCAGCAGCTCAATGATGGAGCGGCGGGTCACGCCGGGCAGAACGGTGCCCACGCAGGGGGCGGTGTAGATCTCGCCGTCGATCTTGAACATGATGTTCATGGAGCCGACTTCCTCGACATACTTCTTCTCAACGCCGTCCAGCCACAGCACCTGAGAGAAGCCGCGCTCCTCGGCCAGCTCACCGGCCTTGATGGAGGCAGCGTAGTTGCCGCCGCACTTGGTAAAGCCGGTCAGGCCCGGGGCGGCGCGGATGTACTGATCCTCGACATAGATGCGCACGGGGTCAAGACCCTCGGCGTAGTAAGCGCCGGAGGGGGCGCAGATGATCGCAAAGCGGTAGTGCTTGGCGGCATGCACGCCGAGGCCCACATCGGTGGCGATGCAGAACGGGCGGATATACAGCGATGCACCGTCAGAGTGGGGCACCCAGTCGCGGTCAACATCGACCAGCGCCTTGACGGCCTGCACAAAATCCTCCGGCGGGATGGCGGGCATGCCCAGACGGTCGGCCGAATCATTGAAGCGGTTCGCGTTGCACTCGGGGCGGAACAGCTGTACCTTGCCCTCGGCGGTGCGGTAGGCCTTCATGCCCTCAAAAATTTCCTGCGCGTAGTGAAAAACGGTGGTGGCGGGGTCCATCTCCCACGGGCCGTAGGGAACGATGCGGGCGTCATGCCAGCCCTCGCCTGCGGTATAGTCCATCAGGAACATATGGTCGCTGAACTTCTTGCCGAAGCCGAGCTTTGTCTCGTCCTGCGGCTTTTCCTTCGGATGGGTCGTTTTGGTGATTTTGATGTCCAACATGATGTACACTCTCCCTTATCTATTCAAGCGCACCGCCGCACAGCAGGTGCGGGTGATGGTTACTGCTATTATAGCGCTCTGAATCGGTAAATACAACCCCTTATTTACAAAATGTGTATTTTGTGTTGCGTAAAACGCAAAATACGCTTTTCACAGGTTTCCACAGCTTTCCACAGGCGGGCGGTGGAAAATGTTGAAAATAATCACTTGCGCACCGTGGAATTTTCCGGTTTTCCGCTTTTTAACGGGAAAAGAGCGGGGAGTTTTCCACGGTTTCAACGGAGTTTTCAACATTTCCACGGTGGATAACCGTTATACACGGTGGATAACTTGCGGCGAATATACGGAATGTGAACGGTATGTGAACAGAAAAACGGCCCGCCTCTGCAAACGGGTAGAGCCCCTCAGGCCTCGCAGGCTCGGCCAGCTCCCCTGTAAGGGGAGCCTTTTTGCGCGAGCTTCGCCCGCGCGAAAGCCTCCTCACGAAGTGGGGAGGTGGTCGAGCGCAGCGATGACCGGAGGGGCTTTGCCCGCCTGCCCCGCGCCCAACCAAAAAAGCGTGCCGCTCTCTTTCCCACAAGAGAGCGGCACGCAGTCCAAACTCAATTTTCTTTTCGGTGCACCACAAACATCACCATGCTGAACACCAGCATGAACGCGGCCGCTGCGGCGGCAATCAGCAGGATCAGCTGGAAGATCTTTACATTAAATTTGGTCTGCAGGGTGTCCCGCGCGGCGGAGATCGCATCCGACCCCGAGGAGACGGCGGACTGGGTGCTGTCGGCCAGCTCGTTGGCGGCAGCCAGCGCGGCTGCTGCGGCATCGCTGTCCCCCAGCGCGGCCAGCGCATCGGACAGAGCCTGCCCGCCCATGGCGACAAGGCGGTCGTTCGTCTCGCTCTTGACCTTTTCATGGTTGACGGCCCCGGCCAGATATTCGGCAAACAGGTCGGCCGCACCGCGCACAGCGGGGGCGTAGTCCTCCTTGATCTGCCAGCCGTTGACCGACCACATGCCGTTCATGTAAAACAGCAGCTGCATGCCGGAATCATCCAGCAGGGCGCAGTAGACAGCGTCCGCAAAGCTGCTGTTGGAGGTGTCCTGCGTGCCGAAGCTCAGCGAGATAAACTCCTTGGCGCGGTCGTACTCGGTCAGATTCTCATAGTAGCTGCGCAGGGCATCGGCCAGATCGGTGTCCTGCGTGACCTTGGAGCCGACGATCACCGAATCCATATCGGCGCGCAGATCCTGATCGCCGAATTTGCTCAGCGAGCCGTCATCGTCCATATTAAAGGTGGCGCGCATGGCGGCGGCGTACCCGGCAGCGTCCTGCGCCTGCCCGTAATACTGCTGCGCCAGCTGCTGGCAGTCACCGCCCCAGCTGCCGGTGATGGGGATGCCGTTGTAGACAAGGTTCATCGAGGCCAGCAGATGACCGAAGTCGATCTTCTCGCCGGTGGGCAGGGTTACGGTGTGCAGGGATTGCAGCGAGGCCAGCTCGGCGTCGCTGCTGCTGACATAGCTCTCAAACTCGGTATCGCGCACGCCGGCGGTCAGCTGCCAGATCGTGGTGTTATAGTCACCCGTGCGGGTGTAGGAGAGGGTCAGCACAATGGGGTCGGGCGCATCGTCCCGGGACGAGGAAAACTCCCGCGCCAGCGCCTGCAGGCGGGAAAGACGGTCCAGCGTGGTATTGTAGTCGTCCTCCGCATGGGCGGGCAGTGCTGCCGCACAAAAAAGCCCCAGCAGCAAAAACAGCATAGCCAGCAGGCGGGGCATACGGTTCGATGTGGAATTCGTAGTCAAGCACCTCCGGTAACACACGACAACACCGGGGCGTCAAGGTCTGCAGCCCGCGCCCCGGCAAATTCGTTTTAACCAAATTGTAATATTTAGTATACCACACCCGGACAGGGTTTGTCACCTGTTTTTTGGAATAAATCCGTTTGCCCGGCGGCATGTATGGTCAGTCGCTGCTGTTGTTGCTGGAAAAAACATCCGCGACCTCGCTGATCGCAATGTAGGCACCCGGGTCAAGGCTGTGTACAAGCTCCGTCATGCGGATGACCTGATAGCGGTTTATAATAAAGTAGAGCATTGTCTTGCTGCGGCGGGAATAGCCGCCCTTGGCGTCAAGGCAGGTCACGCCGCTCTCAAAGGTATCCATCAGGGCTGTGCAGACCTCGTCAGGGTGATCGGTGACGATGACGGCGCACTTGGCGCGGTCAATACCCTCGACAACAAAGTCGATCGTTTTGAGGGCCGCCGCGTAGGTTACGATCGAGTACAGCGGCAGCACCCAGCTGTTCAGCACAAAGCCGCATACGATGTAGAGCAGGATATTGTAGATCATCACGAAGGTGCCGACCGTAAGGCCGAGGCGCTTGGCAAAGATGACGGCCATGACCTCGATACCGTCCATCGCGCCGCCGTAGCGGATCGCAAGGCCGCTGCCGATGCCGGAGATAACGCCGCCGAACAGCGCGCAGAGCAGAAGATCCGTCCCCGCAAGGGGCGAGGCAATGCTGACATCGACCGGGAAAACATCGGTGATGAGCCACGCAAACAGCGAGTAGATCAACACCGTATAAATCGCATAGACGGTAAAAAGGCGGCCCTGCTTTTTCAGCCCAAAGAGAAAAAGCGGGATGTTCAGCAGCAGTAGAAAGACTGACAGCGAGAGATAAGGCGGTGTGATCTGCTCCAGCAGCATTGAGGTGCCGGAGATGCCGCTGTCGTACAGCTTGACCGGGGAAAGAAAAAGCGTGATGCCGACGGCGTTGATCATACCGGCTAGGGTAAGCATTAAAAGGTTGAAGGCAGCGGGTCTTTTGGGGTGTTTCATAGGCGCACTCCTTTACAAAACATAGTGTTGGAACCTTTACTGCTTAATTATATCAGGCTTATGGGTGGTTTGTAAACATAAAATAAAGCAAAAGAAAAAGCAGCGCCCCCGCATCCTCACGATGCGGGGGCGCTGTGCGGGTTTATGGCTTGGGCTGATACCGCATGTCCGACACGGTGTAGACGGTGATGAACGCCTGCGGGTCCTCGCGGTTCATAAAGTTCATCAGCCGCTGGTACTCGGCCTTATCCACAATGGTGATGATCTCGCGGCGCTTTTCCATGTTGTATGCGCCGTAGGATTCATACACCGTTGCACCGCTGTGCAGATCGTCCAGAATGAAGCGGCGCAGCACCTCCTCTTTTTTGGTGATGATGCAGACCCGCCGCTTGATGTTGTGGTCAAAGATAAAGTGGTCCAGCACCAGACCGTTAAAGTAGGTGCCCAGCACACTCAGCACTACGGTCTTTTTGTCGTAGACCAGCGCGGCTGAGAGCGCTACGCAGATGCCGGACAGCGACATTGCGCGGCCCAACTCAATATGCAGGTATTTGTTCAGGATCTTCGCCACGATGTCCAGCCCGCCGGACGAGGCGTTGCGGTTGAACAGGATGCTCAGCCCCACGCTGACCACCAGAATGTAGCACAGCACATCCAGCTCCTGACTGTCAGTCAGCGAGCCGATGCCGGGGAAAAGCCGCTCCAGCAGGGCGAGAAAGAGCGGCAGCAGGATGCTGGTGTAGACGGTCTTGGCGCCGAACTCCCGCCCGCAGGTCAAAAAGCCGATGATGAGCAGCACGACATTCAGGATCATTGTGATGGCCGACAGCGGCAGCGGCACAAAGTTTGCCAGCACGATGCCAAGGCCCGAGATGCTGCTGACCGAGGCGTGGCTCGGCACCAGAAAGAAGTAGACCGCCGCCGCAATGATCGCAACCGCCCCGGTCAGGACGGCAAGCTCCTGCACGGCGGCAAGCGGGGAAGTGTGTTTTTTGTTTGTCATCTTGATTTTCTCCTCATTCGGCCTGTTCCGGCCGGAGAATATTATACCGCCAACCGGTGGCTTTTTCAACACAAATCGGGGGAGCCTGCGGCCTACTTCTGCGTGTCAAAAAATCGCATTTCTGGCCCATTGAATGTGTAGGGGCGAACATTGGCCGCCCACAGGAAACGCCCGCCACACCGTAGGGGCGCATTCCATATGCGCCCGCAAGGGGGCAGCCGCCTGCGGGGCGTCGGGGACGCCGCCCCCTACAGCTACCCGCACAGTGCATGCAGGTCAAAAAACTCCCTCCGCGAGGGGGGAAAAAACGCACCTTTTTTTGCAGGTCGAAGCAAACTGCACAAGATTTTTTTCGAAAATTTCAAAAACGCTACTTTTCAAGGACTTGAAAAAATGATATGCTATATCCGGCTATGTTACACAGATTAACGGCGCGGCGATGCTGTATCAGCCGGCAATTTCTTTTGGGGTAAGGCGCAGAGGGTCGAAAATGAGTTACAAAAACAGCTATGAAGACGGAATCTATTCTTCTGACATGACAAAGCTGGGAGACAGTGTGCTTCAGTCGATGCAGGAAACGATCCAAAACAACGGCGGTGTCGGAACCATTACCGGGTACTTTGACGCTGATCTGTCGATTTTGTCAATCAGTAATTTACTGCTGAACAGTCTGGGGTACAGCTACGAATCCCTCATGGCGCAGACAAAGGGCTCGCTGAAAAAGCTTTTTTACGGCGAGAATACCAGCTTCCTCGAGCAGGACCGCTTTCGCCGGATTCATGGTGGGGGAGAGGGGCAGATCCTTACAGCGGACGGTTCCCCCGTCTATGTGCGCCTCTACAAAGAAAATACGGCGGACGCCGACGGAAAGCCGATCTGGGTCATGTCCGTGCAGATCAACTGGGCGTACGAGAACCTCGCTCTGGTCAATGAATCCATACGCTCGGCGCTCTGGTATCATGACTGCAATGAAAACGGTGAGATCGTCAATGCGTATTGGAGCCATGCGTTTCGGCGCCTCCTTGGGTATCATGATATTCTGGATTTCCCGAACGAGCTGGCTGCATGGTCAGAGCTTCTGCACCCGGAGGATAAGGACCGCGTCCTGAAGCTGCTGCAGGACACGGTTGCGGACAAAACCAATCATACAAAATATAAGGTGGAGTACCGGCTAAAGACAAAGGTTGGCCGATACCTGTGGTTCCGGGCATCGGCGGAGGTGATACGCCGTCTGGATGGCTCGGCCAAGCGGATCGCCGGAATCCTCAGCAATATTGACGCAGAAAAAAGAAGCCGGATGCAGGCGCAGCGGGCAGCCGCCTTCCACCGCGCGTTCACCAGCGCAAACCTCTGCGAATACTATGTGAACCTTGAAAAAAACACATTTGATACCTTCAAGGTGGAATCCTCCCTGATGACGGCCTTTGAGCAAAGCCATACATGGGATGAGCTGGTCAGGTTCTTTGTGGACAACTATGTCGTTGCACAGGACAAACAGGCCGTAACGGATTTCTATAACCGCGCCTACATCGCAGAAAAATTAAAGGGACTGGACACAGAGCTGTGTCAGGAATGCCGCATCGTGCTGAACGGCGAGGAGCGGTGGGTCCGCAATGTTGTCATGCGCGGTGAGATAGAAGATTCCGAATACGCGATGATCTTCCTGCGGGACATCACCGAGTCCAAGGCCGAAACGGCACGGCGGACGCAGATGGCATCGGACAACGCATCCATGGAGCTTCTGATCCAGAGCATGGTGCGGCTGCTGGATCGCTTTGTTGTCTGCGATTTTGAGAATGACCGATACAGATTCTACAATCTGCAGGGGGAAATGATATACGAGCCGTATGGCGCCTACCATGCTTTTGTGGAGCAGGTGATGGCAAAGTATAAAACGCTTGAGCCGCTGGAAGCCATACAGGCATTGATGTCCCCGGACAATATCCGAAAGAACCTGACGGCAGAAAGTGATATCTATAAATTTGAATACTGCTCTCTGGACGAGAACACCTATAAAATCGCCTCGTTCATTCCGCTGGAGTGGGAGGGCACAAGACTGGTAAAGGCTCTGCTGGCCTCCATGGATGTGTCGCAGGAGAAAAAGGCCGAGATCGAATCCCACAGGGCGCTGAAGGATGCCTACCGCGCGGCGGAGAATGCAAGCCGGGCCAAGACGGACTTCCTCTCCAATATGTCCCATGACATCCGGACGCCGATGAATGCAATCGTCGGCCTGACAGCCATTGCAGGTGCGAATATCGAGAATCAGGATAAGGTGATCGAGTGCCTTGGCAAAATGACAAAGTCGAGCCGCCATTTGCTGGGACTGATCAATGAAGTGCTGGACATGGCGCGCATCGAAAGCGGAAAGATGTCCCTTGCCGAGGAGGATTTCAATCTGCCGGAGCTGGTCGATAACCTGATTACCCTTACAAAGCCTGTTATTGATGAGCACCGGCATAATTTTGAGGTCCATGTGGACCATATTGAACACGAGGCCGTCTGCGGCGACAGCCTGAGAATCCAGCAGGTATTTGTAAACCTGATGAGCAACGCCGTCAAGTACACCCCGGATGGCGGCAATATCATATTCTCCATTAAAGAAAAGCCGAACGGCTTCTCGGAGCTTGGCTGCTACGAGTTTTCGATTGCAGATAACGGGATCGGCATGACGCCCGAATTCCAGAAGATCATGTTTGAGCCGTTCAGCCGGGCGGACGACCACCGGACGACCAAGGTGCAGGGCACGGGTCTGGGTATGGCGATCACCCAAAATATCGTCAACCTGATGAACGGCAGCATCAAGGTTGACAGTGCGCCGGGCAAAGGCACAAAGATCACGGTGACGATTTATCTGAAGCTGCAGGAGAGCAAAAGGGAGCAGGAAAAGGAGCTGCTCGACCTGCCGGTGCTGGTTGTGGACGATGACAAAACCTGCTGCGAAAGCACGGTTGCAACCCTTAAAGACATTGGCATAGCAGGCGAATGGGTGCTTACAGGCAGACAGGCCGTGGAGCGCTGCTATGCGCGCCATGAAACCGGGCGCGACTACTTTGCGGTGATTCTGGATTGGAAGATGCCGGAAATGGACGGCATCGAGACTGCCAGAAAAATACGCGAGCGGGTAGGCAAGGATGTGACCATCGTCATCCTGACCTCCTTTGAATTCAGTGAGATCGAGGAGGAGGCCCGGGCGGCAGGCGTGGATGCGTTTATCGCAAAGCCGCTGTTCCGTTCCCGCCTGACGGCGACCCTGCGGCAGTTTACATCCGGCAAAAAGGAGAAAAACGCCCGAAGCCTTCTGGAAAGCTTTGCCAAAACCGATTACAAGAGCAAGAGGGTCCTTCTGGTGGAGGACAACGAGCTGAACCGTGAGATCGCTGCCGAAATTCTGGGTATGACGGGCGTGGCCGTTGACATTGCCGAAAACGGAAAAATAGCGGTCGAAAAGGTTGTGGCAGCCCCGGAAAAATGGTATGACCTGATCTTCATGGACATCCAGATGCCGATCATGAACGGGTACGAGGCTACTGCGGCGATCCGCTCCCTTCCCGGCGGGCGTGGAAAGGTGCCGATCATTGCCATGACGGCGAACGCCTTTGCCGAGGATGTACAGCTGGCAAAGAACACCGGCATGAACGAACATATCGCAAAACCGCTGGAGCTTGATAAGCTAAACGATGTTCTGAAGCAATGGCTGCAATGAGTTTGGGGAAAACATAAAAAGGGCTGCTGCAAGAGGAATTTTCCCTCGTGCAGCAGCCTTTTTTTCCATTTATAGCAATTTTCAATAATACAGCACAGTACTTTAACTTTTGAGCAAAAAGAGGTATAACAGAGGCAAAGAAGGTGAGAACTATGCTGCACAATGAAGCTCGGAAATTGATTCTGGAAGCATATGACAAAGGCGTTAGCGTAAAAGAACTGGCAAAGTGCTTTTTTGTAAACACCTGTTCGATATATCGTTTGCTGAAGCGTCGGAACGAAACAGGCAGTTGCGAACTCAGGCGGAACAACTGTGGAGAGGTTTAAGCGGTATCTGGAAACTGATTTGCGGCCTCATCTGAACGGAAATTCTGTCCTCGTAATGGATAATATGAAATCGCACCATGCAAAGGCAGTGAGAAATCTGCTGGACTGCTCAGGCTGGTTCCATTCCTGCGGCTATTCGCCTTATTTTTGAAAATTGCTATAAGCTGAACAACATCCTGTACATACACACCCTCGATAGTTGCTCTGTACCAAGGATGCTCCCACTCGGATACAATTCCAATCATATCAGTTTCCTGCAGGCGCGCCACAAGACTGTCAGAGTCAATAAGTCTTACGGGAAGTCCTGCACGGCGCAAACCAAGGAAAAACTCAATGGTTTCGGGACTACCGCCATCAGGACTCTCGGTAGCAGTCGGCCTTCGTGAAAGTTGCCATAGGGAAATCCGTTGATTGTTTGGACGACGGCATCCCATTCGGAAAGCCAGAGCTTGAGACGTTCTATTTCCCCAGGAAATGTCAATAAATCGGTCGCCGCTTTAGCCGACAACCGGAGCCCGATGCCCAAGGGGGCGTTTAGGGCAGGAGATTTCCATTCTTCCAGATAATGGCGAATAGAGGGTATCCCGGCTTCCAGAGAAGCAAAAGTCTCTTGCCAGGATTCGGCAGGATAAATGTTTGTACAGTAGGAAATCATGCCAGGAAATGGAAAAGAAAAGCGCCCGCCAACCGGTCATTTACGGCTGACGGGCGGGATGAAATAATTTATTTCACTTCAAATCCGGCAACGGACACATTGGCAATGCCTGCCTTGCCCCGGGATATTAGAATGCGGGCGTCGCTGGCCGTCGTACCTTTCAATTTGTAAGTTTTCGTTTCGGGTGCATCACATTGGATGGTATCGCTCACGACATCAAGGAACTGACCTCCTCCTGACGAAACCTGGATGATGAAATCGGCCTTGCTGCCTTTTCCCCATGTTACCTGAATTTCACGGGGCTGGGAACCTTCCTTGAGTGACAGGGTCAGATAATCGCCTGCACTGGCCGGCCAGGATGTGGTCTTGTCTCCGTCAACGGCTCGGGAAGCAAGATTCTGTCCGGTCGAAGCGGAAAGAATATTGGAGAGGAGTTTGCCTTCCGGCTTGTTTTGCTGGCGGGAGAGAGCCTGACGGTCATTGGCGTCAATGACCGTCAGAGTACCTTTCAACTTCGTTTTGACAGAGGATTCGCCGATCATGATTTCGAAGTCTCCGGGTTCAACGACACGTTCGCGGTGAGCATTGATGAGGGCCAGATCCTGCGGATCCAATTCCAGTTCGACACACTTCGATTCGCCAGGTTTCAGATGGATTCTGTCGAAACCATTCAAGAGCTTTTCATAACCGGAGATGG
>OGYO01001808.1_pt1 | contig 11603 bp, 9 predicted proteins | sample 1576561 | NCBI WGS metagenome assembly OGYO01 (sample SAMEA3541507, study PRJEB24748) | human gut metagenome | biome: human gut; feature: human-associated habitat; material: faeces | place: China | collected 2012 | reverse complement strand
TATAGATAACAGCATCCCGGTGCCGGAACTTAATGCACTGCTGATGAATAATGCGGAGCTTGTTAATGCGCCCAAGATAGCTCCACCGCGGGAAAAAACAGGCTCTACGGACTTTGGCAACGTATGTTATTGTATTCCTGGCGCTTGCATTCGTGTTGCGAGCGATGGCGATCATCCGGCACCAAGCCATAGTAAAGAAGCGGCAGCACAGGGGAAAAGCGAAGAAAGCCATGCTGCAATAATATATGCAAGCAAAATATTGGCAGCTACGGCTTATGATATTGTTTCATCGCCTGAAAATCTTGATGCAATACGAAAATCCTTCAACAGTATGAAGGCTAAGCATTAGTATAAAAGGGGGATGCCATGAGAGAAAAGCTGGACAGACTACTTTACAACGGCAGCATTCATACGCTAAAAAGTGAAAATGATGTAGTGGAAGCACTTGGTATTAATGATGGCAAAATTGTTTTTGTAGGGAGAAATTGTGAAGCATTTTTGCTATATGAACCGCTGGAGATGCTTGATCTGAAAGGAAAGACTGTAATACCGGGTCTGGGGGACAGCCATATGCATTTTTATGCAACGTGTCAGACTCTTGCAACCGTGGACCTTGGCGGGTGCAGATCAAAGAGAGAAGCCATGTTGCACCTTAAGGAAAAAGCTGTTTCAACGCCGAAGGGCGAATGGATACGCGGGTCGAATTTCGATCAGTCAAAGTGGCATGATTCTGCTGATGCGCTGCCTACGCGCAAAGAGCTGGACGCTGTAAGTACGGAACATCCGATAGTGATAAAGCGGACATGCCTACACACGGTGGTTGCAAATACAATGGCCTTGGAAAAGGCGGGTATAGGAAAAGGATATACACCGGAATCGGGCGGCGTTGTGGAATTTGAAGAAGATGGCTACCCTAACGGGATTTTGCGCGAACAGGCCACTAAGGTTTTTGATGAAATAATACCTGATCCGCTTTCGAATCCTGAATATAAGCGAAACATAATGGCAGCGGAATTACAAAAAATGGCATCGCTGGGTATGACATTGATGCATACATATGCTGCTGATATATGGAAGTATATAGAGTCCGTTGAAGATTATGCTGAACTTGATGCAGAAGGCAAGCTCCCACTGCGGGTAACTGTTTATCAGGATAAGCTGGAAAAGCTGATGGGAAACCGGCCTGAAAGACAGTATACATACGGAGACGGTGACGGGAAAGTACATACTGGGGGATATAAGCTGTTCTGTGATGGCAGCCTTGGCTCTCGCAGTGCTGCACTGTATTCTCCGTATGCGGATGATCCAACGACAATGGGAATAGTTGTTGAAGACGGAGAAGCATTGGAGAGTAAGATGCTGCGCGCATCGCGCGCCGGAATACAATGCGCCATACATGCAATCGGCGACAGGGCATTGGATATTGTTGTTACGGCTATTGAAAATACTCGTGCAGCACTGAAAAGGGAGGGATGGGCGCAAGAGAAAATTGATTCTTTGCCAAAGTTTCGCATTATACATGCTCAACTTGCAACAAAAGCGCTGATTGAACGCATGCGAAAACTGCCCGTTGTATTGGATGTACAGCCAGCTTTTTTCTTGACGGATATGCATTGGGTTGAGGAGCGCCTTGGAGCCGAAAGAAAGAAAAACGGATATCTCTGGCGCACATATATTGAAAATGGGTTGCTGCTTACGGGGGGATCTGATGCCCCTGTTGAATCATTTGACCCAATGCCGGCTATTTACAGCGCTGTTACTCGGGAAGATTTAAACGGGCTGCCAAGAGGCGGAATGCAGCCTGAGGAGCGGCTAAATGTATATCAGGCGATTTGCCTTTTTAGTAAGAATATTCCATATGCAACAGGCGAGAACGCTCATATCGGCACGCTTGAAGTTGGTAAATATGCTGACTTAGCTGTACTCGATAGAGATATATTTTCGATTCCGCACGATGAAATACTGAATGTGAAGGTGGAGCGTACAATGCTTGCCGGTAAGGACACTTGGGTACGTTGAAAAAACACATTATGAAAACAGAAGTTAAGCAAGTATACGGACATATTGCCGCTGCGATCACGATATTGATATGGGGCACAACCATGGTTTCAACTAAGGTGCTTTTGAATGACTTTAAGCCTATTGAGATTTTGTTACTTCGCTTTATACTTGGCGCGATTTCGCTTGTGATAGTCTACCCATGCCGGCTCAAGGGAACGACATTTAAGCAAGAAGGTATGCTGTTTTTAGCAGGGCTTTTAGGTGTATGCATGTATTACATGCTGGAGAATGTTGCGCTCGCTTACTCCATGGCGTCAAATGTAAGCGTTATTATCTCGGCATCGCCGCTTTTTACTGCACTGCTGGGTAAACTGCTTTTGAAGGGTGATGAGAGTCCGAAAAGTGCTTTTTACATAGGCTTTGTTGTTACGGTATGCGGAATTATTTTAATCGTGTTTAATGGCAAAAAACTGGAGTTAAATCCGCTTGGAGACATACTTGCCCTTTTCGCGGCGGTATGTTGGGCGGCGTATTCGCTGGTAGTCAAAAAGATAAACTCATTTGGGTATAACGTAATACTTACGACAAGGAGAATATTTGAATATGGACTTCTGTGCATGACGCCAATATTGGCTTTTTCAGAACTGAGTTTTGACATGTCAAAGCTTTGCAACAGTGTAAACATGCTAAACTTGTTGTTCCTGGGAATATGTGCCTCAGCGCTTTGCTTCGTAACATGGAATACTGCAATAGGCATTTTAGGCACTGTGAAAACTACCACATATATTTATATTATCCCGGTAATAAGCGTTGCCGCATCGGCTGTGATTCTGCATGAACGGATAACGGCATTAGCTGCTGCCGGCATGGCCCTTATAATAGCGGGATTGGTGCTTAGCGGAAAGGAAGGAACATCAGGTGCAAAACATAAACCAAATAAATGGGAGAAAAAACATGAAAATTGATGGTAACGAGAAGGAAAAAAGAGCTCTTGCGGCTTACTATGCGGGAGATAAAGAAACATATCGTAAACTGCAGGATGAATTTGTTGAAGAAGTTCGCCAAGCAATTGCCAACAGGGAAAACATTTGCCCTTGCAAGGTCGCATGCAAATACCATGGCCGTTGCCAGGAATGTGTAGCAATGCATCGTGCTCATCGCGATCATCTGCCGAAGTGCTTCCATAGCATGGTGAATGAACACATCACGGCTATGGCCGCGCTTACAGAATATTCATGCATTACAGAAGCACAAGAGTGAACCAGCAGAGCAAATGCTGAAGTATGATGTACTGAAATTATGAAGGGACGCTACCGCGTCCCTTCACAGCCTATCGCATTACATTCTGTTTAGCTGTTCAAGCCTTGCTTCAAGCTTGCCCAGCATATCTTCCGCTGCGGCGAGCTTTTTGCGCTCTTCGGCTATTACCTTTTCGGGGGCCTTGGCCACGAAGCCTGCGTTATTCAGCTTGCCGCTGCTGCGCTCTATGTCCGCGCGAACCTTGGCGGCTTCCTTGTTCAGGCGTTCGCGCTCCTTGTCCACGTCTATAAGGTCGCTCAGGGGGATGAACGCTTCCGCGGCCTGTGCCACGGCGGAAACAGCGTTTTCGGGTATGCCGGTCTTATCCTGCTGAATGGCAACGTGCTCCGCGCCGGCAAGCTTCATTATATAGGGTATGCTTGCTTCAAGCGCTTCGGCCTTCGCGCCGTGCGTAACCAGGGTCATGCTCAGCTTGCGGCTGGGCGCAACGCTCATCTCCGCGCGTATGTTGCGTGTGGCGCGGATAAGGTCCATAACCTCTTCCATGGTCTCCGCCTCCTCGGGGAAGTCCCATTCCGCCTGAGCTGTTGGCCATGCGGAACGCATTATGGTTTCCTCACTGTTGGGCAGGTTAAGGTAAAGCTCTTCCGTTATGAACGGCATGAACGGATGCAGCAGCTTGAGCGAATCGGTGAGCGCGCGGCAAAGTATTGCGCGCACGTTGGCCTTCTGCTCCTCGTCGTCGCCGTTCATGCGGGGCTTGGCAAGCTCAATGTACCAGTCGCAGAATTCGGTCCATACGAAGTCGTATATCTTCTGCGCCGCAAGGTTAAGGTCAAAGCCGTCCATGTTGGCGGTTATCTCGCGGATTATGGTATTGAGCCTGTTCAGCAGCCACTTATCGGCTATGTCAAGCTTGGCTATGTCTATTTCGCCAACCTCTGCATCGCCTATGTTCATAAGCACGAAGCGCGTTGCGTTATAAAGCTTGTTGCAGAAGTTGCGCGCGGCTTCAACCTTCTTTATGCCGAAGCGCATATCTCCGCCCGCTCCGTTGCCGGTAACAAGGCTGAAGCGCAGGCTGTCCGCGCCGTATTGCTTGATTATTTCCAGCGGATCCACGCCGTTGCCAAGGGATTTGGACATCTTGCGGCCAAGCTCGTCCCTAACAAGGCCGTGAATGTAAACATTGGAGAACGGCTTTTGATGCATCACTTCCATGCCGAACACTATCATTCTGGCTACCCAGAAGAATATTATGTCGTATCCGGTAACAAGGGTGCTTGTGGGATAGAAGTATTCAAGCTCCTTTGTATGCTCGGGCCACCCAAGCGTTGAGAACGGCCACATGCCGCTGGAGAACCAGGTATCCAGCACGTCCTCATCCTGATGCACATGGCCGCCGCACTTGGGGCAGCACGCGGGCGCGGATTCGGCAACTATGGTTTCGCCGCAATCGTCGCAGTAGTAGGCAGGGATCCTGTGGCCCCACCAAAGCTGGCGGGAAATGCACCAGTCGCGTATGTTCTCCATCCAGTTATAATAGGTCTTGTCGAATCGCTCGGGCACGAATTTCACTTCGCCGCTCTTAACAACGTCTATCGCGGGCTTTGCAAGGGGCTTCATGCTCACGAACCACTGCTTGCTCACCAGCGGCTCAACCGTGCTGTGGCAGCGGTAGCAGGTGCCAACGTTGTGGCCGTAAGGCTCTATCTTTACCAGATTGCCGGCCGCTTCAATATCCGCCACCAGCTTCTTGCGGCATTCCATGGTGGTCAGCCTTTCGTATGCGCCGCCAAGCTCGTTTATATGCCCATCGTCCGTGAACACGCGCATAACGGGCAGGTTGCACCTTACGCCGACCTCAAAGTCGTTGGGGTCATGCGCGGGGGTTATCTTCACGGCGCCCGTGCCGAATTCCTTTTCAACGTATTCGTCTGCTACGATGGGTATTTCGCGCCCCACAACGGGGATAACTACGGTTTTACCAACTATGCCGGCATAGCGTTCGTCGTCCGGATGCACGGCTATCGCCGTATCGCCAAGAATGGTTTCGGGGCGGGTGGTGGCCACGGTTATGGAATAGCTCTTGTCCGGCGCATCGTAACGCACGTGCCAAAGATGGCTCTGCTGTTCTTCGTATTCAACCTCCGCGTCGCTCAGCGCGGTCTTGCAATGCGGGCACCAGTTTATTATCCTGTCCCCGCGGTAAATAAGGCCCTTGTTGTAAAGGTCAACAAACACCTTGGTAACGGCCTTGGAGCAGCCTTCGTCCATTGTGAAGCGTTCGCGGTCCCAGTCGCAGCTGGCGCCAAGCTTCCTGAGCTGCTTTACTATCCTTCCGCCGTATTCCTTTTTCCAGTCCCACGCGCGCTGCAAAAACGCCTCGCGTCCTATGTCGCGCTTGTCAAGGCCTTCCTTGGCCATCTGTTCGATTATCTTTACCTCGGTGGCTATGGACGCATGGTCGGTGCCGGGCAGCCACAGCGTTTCAAACCCGGCCATGCGCTTGTAACGGATAAGCGCATCCTGCAGCGTTTCGTCTATTGCGTGGCCTATGTGCAGCTGACCGGTTATGTTCGGTGGGGGTATGACTATGCAATACGGCTCCTTGTCGGGATTAGGCTCGGCATGAAAATAGCCGTTCTTTTCCCATTTTTCATACAGCCTGTCTTCCACGCCCTGATGGTCGTAAGACTTTGGCATCTCCTTCATGGTACTCTCTCCTCCTGAAAAAATAGTTTGTTTGGTAAATTAAAAGGAGCTTCTGTCCCTGATTAAAGGACGGAAGCTCCGCGGTACCACCTTTGTTGGGCATGATATGCCCCGCTCTATGCGCCTTAACGCGGCGCGTACGTTTCGGACTACTGCTGTTTCATCCAAAATAGCTCCAAAGCGACCTTCCGCCAATCTTCGCAAGCAGCCCTTTCAGCCGGTGAAGCCGCATCTCTTTTGCAAAGGAGCTTGGCGTACTCCTCTTTTTCTGCGCTATAATTGTATTCTATGCGCTGACGCCTGCTTTGTCAAGCCGAAAACGGCATATTTTCATAACGCATTTGCATATGGCTTTTCCGCATGATAAAATGCAAGCATATTGAACGGAAAGGCGGCAAGCAGCATGAAGGCGTTACCGGGCGAATTTCTATCCCGTATGCAGGCGGAGCTGAAGGGCGACTACGCGGCATTTTTAGAAAGCTATAATAATGAAAGCGTGCGCGGGCTGAGGGCGAATACGCTCAAAGGGAACACGGCTGCAATAGCCGCGCTTTGCCCCGTTAAGCTTGAAAGGGTGGATAATACGGCGGACGGTTTCCGCCTTACGGAAGTATGGGAAGGAGTGGGTTTAAGTCCCGTACACATGGCAGGGCTTATATATATGCAGGAGCCGAGCGCCATGCTGACCATTGCCATTGCGGATATACACCCGGGCATGAAGGTGCTGGATATGTGCGCGGCGCCCGGCGGCAAAACGGGAGCCGCAGCGGCAAGGCTAAACGGGCAGGGGCTTATAGTATCCAATGAAATAGTGCCAAGTCGCGCCAAAATACTCGAATCCACCGTTGAGCGCATGGGCATAGCAAACGCGGCGGTGATAAGCCGCAGGCCGGACGAGATTGCAAAAGCGATGCCGGAGTATTTCGACAGGGTGATAGTCGATGCGCCGTGCAGCGGGGAAGGCATGTTCAGGAAGGATGAGCGCGCAATAGAAGAATGGAGCGCGGAGCATGTTTCTTCCTGCGCCAACAGGCAGCGGCTTATACTTGAAAGTAGCGCGCAATGCGTTGCCAAAGACGGCATGCTGATATATTCCACCTGCACTTTCTCACGCGAGGAAAACGAGGACAATATAGAGTGGTTCCTTAAAACGCATACGGATTTTGAACTTGCTGAGCAGCGCAGGCTTTATCCGCACACGTTCGCGGGGGAGGGGCACTTTGCCGCGGTGCTTAGACGAAATGGCGGCAGCGTGCGCCCTTATGCGCCGCTGAAGCTTACCCCGTGCAAAGATAAGGCGTATGCCGAATTTATTAAAGATACGTTCACGGTGCCGCCCAAGGGCACGGCATATGCTTATCAAAACGGTGTGAACATAATTTCTGCGGAGCTGCCTGAAGCGATAGCGCCCATGCTCAGGCGCAGCGTTGGAGTTTATGCGGGGGAACTGCAAAAGGGACGCTTTGTGCCGCACCACACGCTGGTTATGGCGGAGCATGGCGGCGAATACGCCCGTATGCTGTCGCTTGACGAAAGCGACGCGCGCCTTGCGGCATATATGCGCGGGGAGGAGATAAACTGCCCTGAGGCTTGGCGCGGATACTGCGCCGTGGCGTATCGTAACCACCCGATAGGCTGGGGCAAGGCGGTTGGCGGCAGGATGAAGAACCATCTTCCAAAGGGCTTGAGAGCATGGTGAACGGCATACTGAAATACAATAAAATAATTGTGATAGGCTGCCCGGGCGGCGGCAAAAGCACGTTTGCAAGGGCGTTGGGCGAAATAACCAAGCTGCCGGTATATCATTTGGATATGCTTTTCTGGAATGCGGACAAGACAAACGTAGACAGGGAAACGTTCCTTTTACGGCTTGGCAGCGTGCTTGAAAAAGACCGTTGGATAATAGACGGCAATTACAGCTTTTCAATGGAAATGCGGCTGAAGGAATGCGATGCGGTGTTCTTTTTGGATTACCCGGCGAAGGTATGCCTTGACGGGGTGCGCACGCGCATGGGCAAGCCGCGGCCTGATATGCCGTGGATAGAGCAGGAATATGATGAGGAGTTTATTCAATTCATAAAGAGCTTCAAAACGGAGCGCTGCCCGCAAATATATGCCCTGCTTGAAAAATACCGCGATAAGCCCAAGGTTGTTTTCAAGACACGCGCGGAGGCGGAGGAGTTTCTTGAAGAAGTAAGGGGTAAAACTTAATGTTTATGTTTTACCTATGTTAAAATGGTGAATGAATTAAAGCGAATATTTACGAACAATATTGCGCAATGCGATAGCAGACCGCATAAACCAATCAAAACATTCAGGCCATGCGCCTGAGGAGGTTTTTATATCAAAGCCGCGTTTTATAAGTATTCTGCATGCTTTGCTTGCCGTACGCCATTCAACATCTACCCCTAATTCTTGGCTTATTTGCGACGCGTAAAGTTTGTAATTCTCAAATAAATCTTTATCATCAGTTATGTATATATCGGCAGAAACTTGCTTTTTCTGTGTGCTTACCGATAGAGCGATATGCTGCAACGAACTTCCGACGCTCAAATCATACCAAGCTTGTGGACGGGGCTTTCTCTTTGAGAAAAAAGAATTGAATTCTTTTTTACTAAAAGCATATTCGTTAAAAGACTGCCAGAATTCCGCATAGAGCCTTTTTAGGTCTGAGAGCCCTTCGGATGTTTTTATGATTTTACTCCAATCATTGGGCCGCTCAATAATATTAAAGTTAGGGGCGGGCAGGGAATCACCTATTTTCCATAATTCAATTTCTATTAAGAAAAATCCGATATTTTCATCGGTATGCTGATTAAGCCACTCTATTGCTTGTTTGTGTTCATCGCGGGCATGCTTTACTATCCAAACAATTACTTCAGCATCTTTGCCGGCAGCATACGTTATTATTTTGCCAAGATGGTCGTGATTAGTGTGCTCAAGCTGGTTTTCTATGATTATTCGGCGGGAGGAACCTTCCTCTGTAGCGAATATATCGACACTGAACTCACCTACGGAGGACTCACGCTCTTCTAATACAAGGTCAATACCTGTGGCGTCACTTAACAGTGCAAGGCCACTTTCACTCGCGAGCCATTTTGAAAAGTCATAAGCTTCGTGTGGCCATATAGTACGCAAGTCATCTATACGTTCTATTTTCCCGAGCGATTGCAGCATAAGAATTCCCCCCAATAAACTAAGCTTGTTATCTGATTATAGCATATAAAAATATGTTCTGCCATATTTTTACTCCACCTTTGTATTGTGCAGTTGACTATGATATAATTTCAAAAAATCGCACGATAGGCAGCAGAGAAGAAGGAGAAGCGTAAAAATGGAACTGAACGGAAAAATATGGCTTGCAAAGTCGGACGAAAAGGTGTTTCTTGAACCCAAAATGGCCAACCGACACGGCTTTATTGCCGGCGCAAGCGGCACGGGCAAAACAATAACGCTCAAGGTGCTGGCGGAGTCCTTTTCTCAGCTGGGCGTGCCGGTGTTCCTTGCGGACATAAAGGGAGACCTTGCCGGCATGTGCAAGGCGGGCGTGCACAGCGAAAGCATGGAAAAGCGCATAAATAAGCTTGGGATAGAGGATTGGCGCTACCGCGTGTTTCCAACGCGGTTTTGGGACATATACGGCGAATACGGCCACCCCGTAAGGACAACCGTAAGCGAAATGGGGCCGATGCTTTTGAGCAGGCTGATGGACCTGAGCGACGTGCAGAGCGACGTATTGAACCTTGTGTTCAAAATTGCGGACGATAAGGGGCTGCTGCTCATAGACATAAAGGATCTTAAGGCCATGCTGCGCTACGTTGGCGAAAACCGGGCGGAGTTTTCCGCGGAATACGGAAACATGAGCGCGCAGAGCCTGGGCGCGATACAAAGGAGCCTTATAACGCTTGAGGATGAAGGCGGCGCGGAATTCTTCGGCGAACCGGCGATAGATATACGCGACTGGATGCAGCGCGACGAGCAGGGCAGGGGATACATAAACGTGCTGCACAGCGTGAAGCTTGTGCAGAATCCTACGCTGTATGCAACGTTCATGCTGTTTTTGATGAGCGAGCTGTTTGAAAAACTGCCGGAGCGCGGAGACGCCGAAAAGCCGGAGATGGTGTTCTTCTTTGATGAGGCGCATCTTTTGTTCAGCGACGCGCCGAAGGTGCTTGTGCAGAAAATCGAGCAGGTGGTGAAGCTTATCCGCTCAAAGGGCGTTGGCATATATTTCATTTCGCAAAGCCCGTCGGACATTCCGGACAGCGTGCTTGCGCAGCTTTCAAACCGCGTGCAGCATGCGCTCAGGGCATATACGCCAAGCGAACAGAAGGCTGTAAAGACCGCCGCGCAGACATTCCGCGCAAATCCCGCGTTCGATACGCAAACGGCAATAATGGAACTTGGCGTTGGCGAGGCGCTTGTATCCTGCCTGGATGAAAACGGCGTGCCGGGCATAGTGCAGCGCGCGTTCATACTGCCGCCGCAAAGCCGCATGGGCACCATTACGGACGAGGAGCGCCGCGCTGTTATAGACGCAAGCGACATGAAGCATAAATACGACAAGGCGATAGACAACTTCTCCGCCTACGAATACTTTGAACAGCAGAACGGGGAGCCGGAAAAGGAGGAGGAACGGGCGGCAAAGCAGGTGGAGCGGGAGGAAAAGAAGGCCGCAAGGAACGCCAAAAAGCCAACGGCCGCAGCAAAAACGGTTAAAAAGAAAAAGTCCGCCGCAAGCAAGGCAATGACCCGCGTTACAAACAGCGCCATGAGCACCATAGGCCGCGAGCTTGGCCGCTCCATAATACGCGGCATATTCGGCTCAATAAAATAAGGGGGGGAACGGGCATGAAGGAAAACAAGAGGCTTGTAAGCGAAGTTATAAAGGACATAGAGCACGACATGACGGACGAGGAGATACTTAGCCTGCTTGCAAGCAGCAAAGTATCCGAAAACACAAGCAAATCGGCAAAGGAGGAATACTCGTTCGGCCAGCGCATGGCGGATAAAATAGCAAAGTTTGCGGGAAGCTGGGGCTTCATATTCTCATTTGTAGCGGTGCTGATACTTTGGATGGCTGTGAACATATTATTGGCGGACGGCGCGTTTGACGCATATCCGTTCATATTGCTCAACCTTGTGCTGTCCTGCGTGGCGGCAATACAGGCGCCGCTGATAATGATGAGCCAGAACCGGCAGGAGGAAAAGGACCGCCGACGCGCCGAGAACGACTATAAGGTCAACTTAAAGACGGAAATAATGATAGAGGACATGCACAATAAGCTTAACCGCATACTGTCGCAGCAGGAAAAAATATTGGCATACATAAAGGCGCAGGAGGAGAAAGAAGAGAGCAAGAACGCATAAGTCGTTTTCTTTCGCCGCATATGCACACATTTCGCTCCCGATGAGTACTATATCTTAGAATTGCCCATCGGGGCGAATAACAAGGAGGAAAGCATATGTGTAGCTCTTGCAACGGAAACAACTGGTGGTGGATAATAATACTTATCCTGCTTGCCGGCGGCTTCAGCAACGACTGCGGCTGCGGCTGCAACAATGACTGCGGCTGCAACGGGAACAACTGGTGGTGGATAATAATACTTATCCTGCTCGCCGGCGGT
>OGYO01001807.1_pt1 | contig 11605 bp, 6 predicted proteins | sample 1576561 | NCBI WGS metagenome assembly OGYO01 (sample SAMEA3541507, study PRJEB24748) | human gut metagenome | biome: human gut; feature: human-associated habitat; material: faeces | place: China | collected 2012 | reverse complement strand
GTCACGTATATCGACATCGGCTCGATGGACATCATCGCCGGCAAGGCCGATGGAGCCGAGAACGTCGTGCGCGTGAAAGCCGCCGTGCGGAATTTCGCAGCAGAAACAAACCTGACGGTCATCACCGAAGACGGCGGATTTTTCACTTTCGATGTCTATTATGCCGAGAATCCGGCTGTCTCGACCGTCAATCTTACAGTGCAGGATCAGCAGACGGAAGGTGTGAAGAAACCGGATGCCGCAGGCGATTATCAGCCGACGGCCCCAGCATCCGAAAGCCGGGTGCTGCTGCGCGAGGTAGGGCGCGAGAAACCCGCGACCGTAAAGCGCATGTTGAACGACATATACCGGCAGAACCGCACGGATGTGAAAGGCATTCGCACGAAAAAGTACGGCATCGGGGTCGAAGTGCTGGGGATTTACGTGTTCAATGACGTGATATACATTCACTCCTGTATCTCGAACGACACGAATATCTCTTTCGAGGTGGATGCGCGGCGATTCATCGTAGCGGATCGCAAACTCGCCAAGCGCACGGCACAGCAGCAGACGCCGCTCGAAGTCCTGCGCGTATGCAACGATCCGGCAGTCGTGAGGGGACACCAGCGTCAGCGGACGGTATTCGCACTGCCCAAACTGACGATCTCTGATGACAAGGTGCTTTTGCTGGAAATCATCGAGAAGAACGGAGCCCGGCATCAGACGGTGGAAATACCAGCCGAAGAGTTGTTAGAAGCAAAACTGCTGTAACGGGAAAAATAAGATTCGATGCTCGTACACTTTCTAACGGCTATTTGCCTGACAATGGGAATATTGTCGGTACTGGTCGCCATCGGACTATGTTGGTTGATCCTCTTTCCGGAGTATCCGAAACACAGATATTGCTCCGGGGTTGAACCCAATTAAAAGTGCCCGGTTTTACCGGGCACTTTTAATATTTTACAACTTACAATTCTCTGGTGTGGCAGGCAGGTCATTCCACGACTTGTCCGCCATAGTGCAATGTGCATATTTCACGATGTATCTGCCGGCATAGCAGCTCGATAACCCGTTCGGAAAGATCGTGCCGCACCGTGTGCATGAAGCGGCGGTTCTCGATGCGGCTGAACAGGCTTGTGCCGTCTTCGGCGACGGCGCAGCAGATTTGCGCCTCGCGGAAACGGTCGTAATCGGTGAAATATTCCACATCGGGAGCGATACGTATATAAGATTTCATAGGTTCGTCAGATGATGTTTTGACACAATTCGGGGTGGCGGTATGGCGGGATGCGTGGTGTGCAGTTATTTGAGACTAAAATCCACCTGCTATGCGGGCAATGTCATCAACTTAAGATATATCAAAAATATAAAATAAAAATGTCTAAAAGCACTTGATAAAATGCGAAAAAAATGTTGCCTTGCGTTGATTACTTTTTCAATGCGAGGTGATTTTATGAATACAAAACTTTTAACATCCATTTTACAATCTTCCAATGACCTTATTACATCAGAAGATTTCTTGACAAGGCATCGTATAGGTAATGCTTTTACACGTTCTGGAAAGCTTTCTTTTTCTAACTTGATTTATTTTGTGCTCCAGTCGGTTCATAAATCCATTCCTATAAACTATGCCCGATTTTTAGAAAATTTTCCATCTGATCTTCCAATATTTGTATCAAAACAGGCAATTTCAAAGGCAAGACAGGGTATTTCTCATAAAGCATTTCTTGAATTATTCCGTCTTTCTGTGAAACAATTCTATTTTCAACCAGTAAATTTACGCACTTGGAATGGTTTCCATATTTATGCCGTTGACGGAAGTACGATACAGATTCCGGAATCAAAAGAGAATTATGAAGTGTTTGGAGGTAACCCAAACAAGACAAAAATCATATCGCCTCTTGCTTCCGCATCCGTTCTTTATGATGTAATAAACGATATTCTGATTGACGTTTCTCTTCATCCCTATCGTTACAATGAACGGGAATCGGCTAAAGCTCATGTAGATTTTTTACCTAGGTTTCCAAACAGTATCATACTTTTTGACAGAGGATATCCTTCCGAAGACATGTTTCACTATCTAAACTCCAAAGGAATTCTGTTTCTTATGCGTGTGCCAAAGACGTTTAAGAAAGCTATATCGGAACAGGAAGATGCTTTGTTTACATATCCTGCTTCTTGTAATAAAGAATCCCTTACTTTAAGGAGCATTCACTTTTTATTGGAAGACGGCAGCACAGAATATCTAGTGACAAATCTGATGCCCGAGCAGATAGCTAAGGAGAACTTTCCAGATTTATACCAGTTTCGTTGGGGAGTTGAAAGCAAATATAGAGAACTTAAGAACAGGCTTGAAATAGAAGCCTTTAACAGCATTAAGCCTGCCAGTATCCAACAGGAGTTCTTTGCAGCAATGTATTTATCCAATCTAGTTGCGGTTATAAAGTCGGAATCAGATTCAAAAATCATTGTGTCTATCAATAATAGGCATGCTTACCAGGCTAACCGTAGTTATATATTAAACCGTATAAAAAACTGTATCGTACACCTTTTGCGGTCGCCCTTGTCCATATGTTACGAGATGATATGCCGGATAGTGGAAGAAGCTTCCAAAACATGTCCCATTATCCGCCCTGATAGAAAGTTTGGTAGATACCGAAAACATACACGTCGGAGATATTACAGCCATATGAAAAGCTGTATTTAAATAAAAACATAACCAAAAGGCTATCGGACTGTTAAAAAAATCAGCAGTCCTATTTGTGATGCGATTATTTGTAACAATAAATCCAATCACTTTATTAGCATACAGCTTTTTTTAACAAATACTCTTAAGTTAACGACATTGCCCGTTTTACGGGTGGGGGGGCGACTGGCGCTCGGCACATACAGATGTCCGCTCGCAAAAACATGCAAGCATGTTTTGTGCTTCCCGAACACTATATGGCTGAACTGTTGCGTTAAAGTCTTAAGATTCTCTAAAAATCTTGACAAATACGGCGCTTATGTCTATAGTATGTGGTAGTTATTTTAAGGTAAAGGTATTGATGAAGAGGAGTACATTATTCCAACCGCCAGAGAGAACTGCCCGGAGAATTTAAGGAAGCTTTGCAGGAGATTGAGCAAAAGATGAAGAAGATCCGGCTGAAAGGCAGTTTCGGAAAAAGGATGATGGAAGGTAGCTTCTGAACCGGATGATTGAACGATTGAAGTAGGTTATCCCGGAGTAGTTCCCGTTATAGAATGTGAGAGATATATGTGTGACAGCATATATGAAATAAGGTGGTACCGCGGAGAATTCGCCCTTTACAGATGTAAAGGGCGTTTTTTGTTGCCAAGCATGCGATAAAACAGTCCGGTGGACTGTTTTGAGTATCGGCGGCTGGTCAAAGTCGGGTTTGTCCGAAATTTTGGCGCGTGCAAAGTGCCAAGCCCCTCACTTATGAGGGGCGGAGAGTTGAAGTGGGCTTGCTCACTTTGTTCAATAAAATGAGGGAAAGCAAAGAAAGGAAAAAAGAATGAGCAAAGAACTGGCAAAGACATATGATCCGAAAGCGATCGAAGAAAAATTATATGAGAAGTGGTGTGAAAACAAATATTTTCACGCTGAGGTTGACAGGAGCAGAAAACCGTTTACAACGGTGATGCCGCCTCCGAACATTACCGGAAAACTTCATATGGGTCATGCGCTTGACAACACATTGCAGGATATCCTGATCCGTTATAAGAGAATGGAAGGCTACAATGCGTTATGGATTCCGGGAACGGACCATGCGGCTATCTCTACAGAAGTAAAAGTTACGAATCAGCTCAAAGAAGAAGGTATTGATAAGAAAGAACTTGGACGGGAAGGATTCCTTGAGCGTACATGGCAGTGGAAAGAAGAGTATGCCGGAACAATCGAGAATCAGCTTAAGAAGCTCGGTATTTCCTGCGACTGGGACAGAGAGCGTTTTACGATGGATGAGGGATGCTCGAAAGCGGTTGAAGAAGTATTTATCAAATTATATGAAAAAGGATATATTTACAAAGGATCAAGGATCATCAACTGGTGTCCGAAATGTAAGACATCTCTTTCAGATGCAGAGGTAGAGCATGAAGAGCAGGAAGGACATTTCTGGCATATCAAATATCCGATCGTAGGAACAGACCGTTTCCTTGAGATCGCGACAACGCGTCCGGAGACGCTTCTTGGAGATACGGCGATCGCGGTACATCCTGATGACGAGAGATATCAGGATATTATCGGCAAAAACGTGATCCTTCCGCTTGTAAACAGAGAGATCCCGATCGTGGCGGATTACTATGTAGACAAAGAGTTCGGAACAGGAGCGGTAAAGATCACTCCGGCACATGACCCGAATGACTTTGAAGTAGGAAAACGTCATGATCTGGAAGAGATCAATGTAATGAACGATGACGCTACGATCAATGAAAAGGGCGGAAAATACGCAGGTATGGAACGCTATGAGGCGAGAAAGGCAATCGTAAAAGATCTTGAAGAGCAGGGATATCTCGTGAAAGTTGTTCCGCATACACATGCAGTCGGAACACACGACCGATGCGGTACGACAGTTGAGCCGCTCATCAAACAGCAGTGGTTCGTGAAGATGGAAGAGCTTGCAAAACCGGCGATCGAGGCGCTCAAAAGCGGAGAATTAAAATTTGTGCCTGAACGTTTCGATAAGATTTATCTTCACTGGCTTGAAAATATCAAAGACTGGTGTATTTCCAGACAGATCTGGTGGGGACACAGAATTCCGGCATATTACTGTGACGAATGCGGAGAATTTGTCGTAGACAGACACGCTCCGGAGAAATGCCCGCATTGCGGATGCACGCATTTTACACAGGATGAAGATACGCTTGATACATGGTTTTCATCAGCGCTCTGGCCGTTCTCTACACTCGGCTGGCCTGATAAGACGGAAGATCTTGATTACTTCTATCCGACAGACGTGCTTGTGACAGGATACGACATCATTTTTTTCTGGGTGATCCGTATGGTATTCTCAGGATATGAGCATACAGGAAAATCTCCGTTCCACACAGTACTGATCCACGGACTTGTAAGAGATTCACAAGGCCGAAAGATGAGTAAGTCTTTAGGAAACGGAATCGATCCGCTGGAGATCATCGACAAGTACGGCGCGGACGCACTTCGTCTGACTCTTGTTACCGGAAATGCACCGGGAAATGACATGCGTTTCTATAATGAGAGAGTTGAGGCAAGCCGTAACTTTGCCAATAAAGTATGGAACGCATCCCGTTTCATTATGATGAATATGGATGAAAATATTATTGACGAACCGTCTCATGATCTGTTTACTCCGGCAGACAGATGGATCTTATCGGCTGCGAATACGCTTGCAAAAGACGTGACGGACAATATGGACAAATTTGAGCTTGGTATTGCGGTTCAGAAAGTATATGACTTTATATGGGATGAGTTCTGCGACTGGTATGTAGAGATGGCAAAATTCCGTATTTACCACAAAGAGGAAGCTCCGGAGGCCGCAAACTGCGCTCTCTGGGTATTGAAAACTGTGTTGGCTCAGGGATTGAAACTGCTTCACCCGTTTATGCCGTTTATAACAGAAGAGATTTACGGGGCGCTCGTTCCGGAGGAAGAGTCGCTTATGATGTCCGAGTGGCCGAAATACAAAGAAGAGTGGAATTTTGCGCAGGATGAGTTTGTCATGGAACGCGTGAAAGCGGTGACAAGAGGCATCCGAAACATCCGTGCGGAGATGGACGTTCCGAACAACCGTAAAACAAACGTATTCATCGTCAGCGAAAAAGAAGAACTGACAAAAGCGATTGAAGGATTTAAACAGTCGGTAATGCCGCTTATGTTGGCGTCCGACATCATCGTGCAGAGCACAAAAGAGGGAATAGAGGACAATGCGGTATCCATCGTAGTTCCTGATGCGGTCGTATATCTGCCGCTTGAGGATCTTGTGGATTTCGAGCAGGAAAAAGAGAGACTTACAAAGGAAGAAGAGAGACTGAACAAAGAGATCAAACGTGCGAAAGGAATGCTTGCAAACGAGAAGTTCGTAAGCAAAGCTCCGGAGGCAAAAGTTCAGGAAGAGAGGGACAAACTCGAGAAATACGAGCAGATGCTCGCACAAGTAAAGGAGAGAATGGTAGGTCTTGGCTAATATAAAAGGTTTTTTTACAAAAGTCAGAAATCTGAAAAAAGAAGATATTAAGGAACACTTTAAAAAGAGGAAAGAACGCAGGCAGATGATCTTGGAAAAACGGCGCAATGGAAAGTTCGCCAAGAAGATGCAGCCGGTTTATAAGTGGATGAACCGGCTGTCTGTTCCGCTTCAGTTTCTGCTTGCATGTATCATTAACTTTTTCATCGAAGTCATCTCAAGACTTTCGTTTGGAGAGGCGTGGGCGTATCTTACAAAAACGCCGCTTGTGTTTTTGTATAATTCATGCATGATATTCGTTACATTTACGATCGTTTATCTGGTGCGAAGGCGTGTGTTTACAAGAATATTGCTCAGCGTGTTCTGGCTGTTTTTGGGAATCTGCAACGGATATCTGCTGACGAAGCGTGTAACCCCCTTTAATGCACAAGATTTGAAAGTCCTTTCAGACGCATTGGAGTTGACGGGAAATTATTTTAACACGTTTGAGCTTATTATGATCATTATCGGTGTGACCGCTTTGATCGTATGGGTCGTTTCGATGTGGAAACGGGGCGGACAGTACACAGGAAAGATGCACCGCTGGATCGCGCTTGGCGGAGTTGTCGCTTCCTTTGTCGGCTGTATGGCGCTGACAAATCTGGCGATTGACAAACGTGTCATTTCTAATTACTTCGGAAACATTGCGTTTGCATATGAAGATTATGGATTTCCGTATTGCTTCTCGGCAAGTTTGTTTAATACAGGGATCAACGAGCCGACAGGATATGGCAAAGAGACGATGGAGAAGATCAACGAAGAAGAAAAACTGACGAAAAGTTCGACGGGAAGATCGGAAGAACAGCGTCCGAATATTATTTTCGTACAGCTTGAGTCGTTTTTCGATCCGACAGAGGTAGAGTGGCTTCGCTTCTCCGAAGATCCGATCCCGAATTTGAGAAAAATGTTCAGCGAATATTCAAGCGGATACTTTAAAGTGCCGTCAGTCGGCGCGGGAACGGCAAACACAGAATTTGAAGTTCTCACAGGAATGAGTATGCGTTTCTTCGGACCGGGAGAATACCCATATAAAACATATGCAAAGACTCGTACGTTAGAGAGCGCGGCGTCTGCCCTTAAAGGGCTTGGATACGGCGCCGAAGCTCTTCATAATAACGGAGGAAATTTCTACAGCCGCGCCCAGGTATTTAACAACATGGGATTTGATCATTACACAAGTAAGGAGTTTATGAATATACTCCAGACAACGCCGAAAGGATGGGCGACAGACGATATTCTCGTTCCGAATATTATGGAGTCTATGGATACGACCGAAGGGCAGGACTTTGTGTTTACAGTCAGCGTAGAAGGTCACGGAGAGTATCCGACAGAAAAAGTGTTGGAAGATCCGGAGATCGTTGTAAGCGGCGTGGAAGATGAAGGCGAAAGAAATGCATGGGAATATTATGTAAATCTTGTCCATGCAATGGATGAATTTGCCGGAGATCTCGTACGCGCCGTGGAGGAAAGAAACGAGCCGACTGTACTTGTGTTCTACGGCGATCATCTTCCGACGATGAATCTGGAAGCAAAAGACCTAAAGAGCAGATATCTGTACAATACAAATTATGTTATATGGGATAACATCGGGTTAGAGAAAAAGGACGGAAACGTAGCGGCATATCAGGTGATGGCAGATGTGTTTGAAAGACTGGATATCCATGCCGGAACAGTATTCAACTATCATCAGCAGCGCCGCCATACGAAAAATTATCTGGCAGACCTGGAACTGCTGCAGTACGATATCATGTACGGCGATCAGTACGTTTACGCAGAAGAAGGCTCTCCGATGAAAGAAGGCCATATGTATATGGGCGTAAAAGACGCCGTGATCTCACAGGTGACAGAACAATATAATAAAACATACAGTATTTACGGAGAGAATTTTACGAAACAAAGTAAAGTATTTATTAACGGGGAAAAGCAAAAGACGACGTTTTTAAATAACACCCGTCTGGATCTGAAAGAGTCAAAACTTTCCGACGGAGACACGATCATGGTAGCGCAGGTCGGATCGAGCAATACGACGTTTCGGACGACGAAGACGTATAAGTATAACGCCGGAACGCTGACCGAGATGCCGCCGGAAAAAGATGCGCCGGAAAACGGCAGACAGGCGTTTGTCGTTGAGAAGGAAGAAAAAGAAAAATGACATACAGTGAAGCAGTAGACTATATACTGGACATTCCCAAATTTACAAAAAAAAATGATGCGGCACACACGAAAGCTTTTCTGAAAACGCTCGGAGATCCTCAGCGGAAAATGAGGATCATCCATGTGGCGGGAACAAACGGAAAAGGTTCTGTGTGCGCGTATCTGGACGGAATGCTCCGTTCGGAACAGAAACGAACGGGGCTTTTTACGTCTCCCCATCTTGTAAAGATCAACGAGAGGATCGTTATAGACGGACAGATGATTTCGGATGAAAGATTTCTCGAAGTATTTGAAGAAACGATGCAGGCAGTGGACAAGATGAAAGAAGCAGGGCTTTCTCATCCTACTTTTTTCGAGTTCCTTTTCGGTATGGCGGTGCTTGCATTTGCAGAAAGCGGCGTGGAATATGCCGTTCTTGAGACAGGACTGGGGGGAAGGCTTGACGCGACGAACGCCGTGGAATCTCCGGCGGCATCAGTGATCACTTCGATCGGTTTTGATCATGAACAGTATCTCGGAGATACGTTGGAGAAGATCGCATCTGAAAAAGCGGGCATTATCAAGCCTCATGTTCCCGTATATTATGCGCAGACGACGGGAGAAAGCGATTCGGTAATTGAAAAAGAAGCAAAAAAGCGCGGAAGTTTCTGTAAAAAAATAGGGAAAGATGCGTACGAAATTCTCGGAATTGAAGATAAACATATTGCATTTTCCTGCGCAAGTGCTTATTATGGAACTACCACGTGGAAATTAAATAATATTGGAACCTATCAGCCGGGGAATGCACTGCTTGCGATGGAAGTGATGCGTTATCTTTTCAAAGAAAACGGTCATCCACAAGAGTGGAGAATAGCACTTGCCAGGGTGAAATGGGCAGGAAGAATGGAAGAGATTCTTCCAAAAGTATACGTTGACGGAGCGCATAATGTGAGTGCTATTCAGGCATTTGTAAGAAGTGTGCCGAAGAATCCAGATGGAAATATTATTTTATTTTCGGCGGTAAAAGATAAAGAATATGAAGAAATGATTTCGTATCTATGCAAACATGCTGATGCGGAAGAATATGTAGTAACATTGATCGATGGTGATCGTGCGACAGACGCACACATTCTAGGTGAACTGTTCCGGAAATATACAGAACAGCCGGTGACTGTGATTGAATCTGTCAAAGAGGCAATGCAGTATGTATTGCGGATTCAGGGGAGAAGAACGGTATATTGTCTCGGTTCTCTTTACCTGACAGGAATGATCAAAGAGATCATACAGGAATCTTTAAGCGGATGTGGGGAGGTTTGATTGCAGATGCTTAATTATGAAGAAGAACTTAGAAAATTCAAGCCAAGTCTCGAGGTGGACCAGATTGAGGAAGCTGTTTACAAGGAAGATCTGACAGATATGCAGGACATCGTAAAAGAGGTTATGGCAAAGAAAGAAAAAACGGTGAGAAGATAGAAAGATAGTGGTGGGTATAAATGGATTACACAAAGAAGATCATGTATCAGTCAAATTCCTGGTACAATGATGGACTGCGCAAAGCCCAGGTGAGAGATATGTCCGGGGCAATTGTTTCCTTGCAGCAGAGCCTGCAGTATAATAGGGAGAATATTGCGGCGCGGAATCTTTTAGGTCTTGTGTATTATGGCATAGGGGAAGTTTCAGAAGCTCTTGTGGAGTGGATCATCAGTAAGAATCTGTGCCCAAGAGATAATATTGCGGATTATTATATTAAAAAAGTACAGAATTCAGCGAATGAACTAGAATCACTGAATCAGGCGATTAAGAAGTTTAACCAGTGTCTGGTTTACTGTCAGCAGAACGGGGAAGATCTTGCGATCATCCAGTTGAAACAGGTGATCGCGTCTCATCCGACATTTTTGAAGGCGTATCAGCTTCTGGCTCTGATCTATATACAGATGAATCAGAATACAAAGGCAAGACAGATTCTTATAGAAGCAAAGAAATTAGATACAACAAATGAACTGACACTGACCTATCTAAGAGAAGTCACAAAACAGCGTGGCAGACACGGGAAGGATGCAGAGAGAAGTTTCCGGAAACCAAAAAGTGCAGCAGTAGAATATAGTCTTGGAAATGAGACGATCATTCAGCCAAAACGTTCTAAGATCCGGGACATGGCACAGCAGCTTGCATTTGCCAATATATTGATCGGAATGGTTCTTGGTGCTGCTTTGATCTGGTTTCTTGTTGCTCCGGCGGTGAATCAGAACCGCTCGGAGAAGTTGAATAATCAGATGCGTGCATACAGTGAACAGATCAACACACTGGAAGCACAGGTGAGTGCCCAGACAAGAACACTGGATCAGTATCGAACAGCCGGAGACGAGGCACAGAAAGCAGTTGATCAGGCAAAGGCAACATCTGACAGCTATGAGAAACTGCTTCAGGTTTCAAGTCAGAGCCGTTCCGGAAAATATAGTTATACGGATATGGCAGACGCGCTGCTTGAGATTACAAGAGATTCTCTTGGAGACAGTGGAAAAGAGATGTATGATACACTTTCTGATTCTATTTTCCCAACAGCATGCAAGAGAAGATATGCAGCCGGTGTAGATTCACTGGAATCAGAGGACTATGATCAGGCGATTGAGTACCTGACGAAGGTTGTGAAGATGGACGAAAGTTATAATGATGGACAGGCTATTTATCGTCTGGCACAGGCTTATCAGGGAAAAGGTGATACAGAGAATGCAAAGACCTGGTATCAGAAGATGGTAGATACTTATAATAATTCCAGATATATTGAGGATGCGAAAAAGCAGCTTGCAATTCTGAATGGAGATGCCAGTGCAGATACAAGTTCAGATAGTAGTTCAGTATCAGAGGACTCAGAAAATTCTGATAACTCCAATAGCTATGATAATTCTCAGGATAATGGAAATTCCGATAATTCTGACAATACAGAGGATAACGAATAAGATTACGAAGGAAAAGGATATGCGAAGAAGCATATCCTTTTTTAGCGTACGGATTCAGGTAATTAAATGGAAAATGAGAAAAGCAGGAGGCATGAAAATATATGAGATATCAGGTACAGGAAAATTGTCTGACGATCTATCTTCCAAGAGAGGTAGACCATCATAATGCAGATGAAATCAGGAAAGAAGCGGATGCAGTGATCAGCAGAAATCATATCAGATATGTGATCTTTGACTTTGACAGGACAGATTTTATGGATAGTTCAGGAATTGGAATCATTATGGGGAGGTATAAGACCGTTAGTCTGATCGGAGGAGAAGTCTGGGCGGTAC
>OGYO01001803.1_pt1 | contig 11627 bp, 11 predicted proteins | sample 1576561 | NCBI WGS metagenome assembly OGYO01 (sample SAMEA3541507, study PRJEB24748) | human gut metagenome | biome: human gut; feature: human-associated habitat; material: faeces | place: China | collected 2012 | reverse complement strand
CGATGTTCAGCGCAAAGCTGGTCTTGCCCATACCGGGACGGGCTGCCAGAATGACAACGGACCTTGGGCTGGCTTCGCCGTCTGTTCTTTTGATGGAGGCACAGACCGGAACTGTTCTGTATGAGAAAAATGCGTCGGAACAGCGAAGCCCGGCGAGCATCACAAAAATCATGTGCCGAAGCCATGCGCGGCATCAGCGCCAATCTGGTGCGGAGATAAGGCAGAAGCCGCCGTTCAGAGTCGGCCGCGCCCGAATTCACGATCATCGCGGCGCGATCGCGCACCGGATGCTCCGCTCCCCGCTGACGACGCTCGCCCCCACCGAGGAGGAAGCGCTGCCGGCACGGCCGGAGGAAATGGATCATACAAATCCTTGCGTTTGAGCGCCGGGTACGATAAAATAAAGAAAAACGATATAGGAGCAGCCGAGAGATCCTTTCTTCCGTCGGATCCCGATCTTCGTGCTGCGTCTGTTCTCTTTGCCGGGCCGCCGCCTGCGGCTGCATCCTGACGCAGGGGCACGGCACGATCGGGGATCATGCGTGCGAGCCGCTGGTCATGCTCAAGCACTTCGGCCCCAACCATCCCGAAAAGCCGTAAAAAAGCCAAAGATATAAGGAGGAAAAAGCCATGCTCAACCACATTTCACCGGTATTCTCTCCGGAGCTTCTCGCTGCGGTCTACGCGATGGGACACGGGGACACGATCGTGCTGGCGGACGGGAACTTCCCCTCGGACGGGGTGAGCCGCCGCGGCGCGGCGGAGATCATCCGCGCGGACGGCCACGGCATCCCGGAGCTTCTCGACGCCATTCTGGCGCTCATGCCGCTGGACACCTACGCCGAAAAGCCGGTGCTGTACATGGCAAAGTCCGAGTGTGACCGCGATCTTGCGCTTCCCATTCTGGACGAATACAAAAAGATCATCGAGAAGTACGACGAGCGCGGCGAGGCGTGCACGGGCTATCTGGAGCGGTACGCGTTCTACGATAAGGCGGAACAGGCCTGCTACATCGTGCAGAGCGGCGAGACTTCGCAGTATGCGAACATCATCCTGCAGAAGGGCGTCGTCAAGCGGAATAAGTGATCGTTTCTTTTCTCCTTTCGGGGCGTCTGTGCCGTTTCGGCCGGACGCCCCGTTTTCGCGTTTTCGGCGGAAAAGAAAGAAAAAAGGGTGTCAGTGGGATCGCTCCGGCTGACACCTTTTTTATCGGGTCGATTACAGAACATTAAAATTCATGTTCATGATGTACTGCTCCATGAATTCGGCGCTGGCGTTGAGTTCCATATGATGCGTGACGGCACGGATGTGCCCGCAGCGGGCGCTCTCCGCGCGGTCGCGGAGATAGCGGCACACGCCGCTGCCCGCGCCGTTGCCGACGGCGACGATCCTGTCGCGCGGTGCGGCGGGGAGAAGGCCGATATACAAAGCGTTGTCCACGTCGATGTAGTTTCCGAACGCCCCGGCGAGGATGAGCGAATCGAGCTCCTCCGGCTCAATGCCGTGCTCGTGGCAGAGCGTCAGACACCCGGCGCAGATCGAGCTTTTGGCGAGCTGGATCTGACGGATATCCTCCTGCGAAAGATAGACCGGATGCTCGCCGCGCGTGAGGAAGAAGGCGTTGTTGTATTCGCCCACCGGCTCAAGCCGGTCGAGCAGGGGGCTGTCCGGATGCTCCGCGGCGAATTCCCCGCGCGTGAGGAGCCGTCCGGTCATGTCCACGAGGCCGCAGCGGACGAGCGCGGCGGTCATGTCGATGATGCCGGAGCCGCAGAGCCCCTTCGCCTCACCCTCGCCGAGGACGTGGAAGCGAAGCTCCCCGTCCGGCGTGATGTCTGCGTGGTCGATCGCGCCCTCCGAGCCGCGCATGCCGCATTCGATGTTGCCGCCCTCGAGCGCGGGGCCGCAGGCGGTGGAGGAGGTGAGGAAGCCGTCGCGCGCGTTGCCGACGGCGATCTCGCCGTTCGTGCCGAGATCGACGGCGAGATGCACGCCCTCCTCCGGCACGCCGAGCAGCACGGCGGTCGTATCCGCGCCGACGAACCCGCCGAGCAGCGGCAGAAACTCCACGAGCGCGCCCGCGGGGCAGTTTTTCAGTCCGATCTCCCCGGCGGGAGCACGCACGGTGTCCGCGGTGACGCTCGCAAACGGCTCCGCGCCGAGCGCGGACGGGTCAATGCCGAGGAAGAGATGCTGCATCGTGCTGTTGCCGCAGAAAACGAGCTGCCAGAGATCGTCCGAGAGGCCCGGCACGGCATTTGACGCGGCGGCGAGAAGAGCGTCGATCGTGTCGAGAATGGCGCGGTTGAGCTCCGCAAGCCCGGTTTCGTGCTCTATGGCGTGCTGGATGCGCGCAATGACATCCGCGCCGTACCGGATCTGACCGTTGAGCGCCGAGCCGGTGTGGAGAAGAGCGCCGGTCGTAAGATCGTAGATATACATGGCAACGGTCGTTGTGCCGATGTCCACGGCGGCGCCGTAAAGACGCTGCGCCGTATCGCCGCGCTGCACGCCGAGGAGCGTATCCTCATGGCGGATGAACGTGAGCGGCTCTTCCTCCGCGTCGCGGTGCGCACGGGAAAACTGCCGCGCCGCCGCGAGCGAAACGCCGCGGAGATAAGCGCCGCAGTGCTCCGGCTCCCGCTCGGCGGGGGAGAGAACGGCTTTCGTCACCGCGGGGGCAAAGATATCGTGTGCGCCGCCGGAGGTGAGGATCTGCGCGGAGGCGTCCTCCGAAACTTCAAGGAAAACGGTGATGTCCTCCGTGACGGGCGTGATGCACGCGCGCACGGTCTCGCGCACGCCGCGGCGCTCCACGAGAACATCGCATTTCCCGCAGCGGCCGTTGCCGCCGCAGACGAGCTCGAGCGGGTGGCCGAGCAGGGCGCACGCCTCGGCAAGCGTGCCGCCGGAGACGCGCACCTCGCACGGCGTTCCGGCGATACGAACGGTATATTCCATAAAAGCAGCCTCCTATTTATGGATTCGTGTCCCGGCGCATATAGCACGAGAGATTCGGGCATTTGGAGCAGTCGTGATCGATGGAGCGGTCGGGGAGGCCGGTGCCCGCGCCGTAGGCATAAAGCATGGCCTTCTCCGGCTGGAGCATGTAGTGCTCGGTGAGCGTGGCGGGGAACGGCTCGCCCTGCGTGAGCAGGGAGAGGAACTGCGCCTGATACTCCATGCTCAAATGGTTCTCGCCCGGTGTGAGGCGCGTGCTGAGATGGTAGCCCTGCGCCTTGAACTCGTTATAAAGCCGGCGGTTCATCGCGTTTGAGGCGTTGAAAAGCACCTCGTTGGCAAGGTCGTTGAGAATGTAGCCCTCGAGAAAATCGCTCTTCGCCATGAGATCGTCCACGCAGTCTACGATCTTCTGCGTGGCGCCGCAGTAGCACACCGCGAGCATATCGCAGCTCGAAAGCTCCGGCGAGGCGATGGTCAGGTCGTTATCTGTAATGTTGTAGGCAAGAACAAGCTCAATGTTCTCGCGCAGCAGCTCCACGAGGTACGGGAAAATGCTCTCGGCGTAGGCATTTGTGTTGGGATCTGCCCGCAGCTTGAGCCGGGTGAAGATGCGATTCTTGTCGTATTTGAGCTCATCCACGGAGACGGGGAAGAACGTCATATCATTTACCTCCTATCTGCGGCACGGGGAAGCCGCGGATGTACTCGTTGTCGAGCAGCTTGTCCGCACTGGCGGAAACTTTGAACTGCCGCGGGGTTTTCCCTGTGATTTTTTTGAAAACTTTGGTAAAATAGCTCTGATCGTCAAAGCCGACGCGTCCGGCGATCTCCAGAAGGTTCATGTCCGGCTGCGAGAGCAGCTCTACGCTCTTCTGGATGCGCAGGCTGTTGAGATAGTCCGTAAAGCCGACGCCGAGCTCCTTTTTGAAGAGCTTGGATAGGTATGATTCGTTGATATGGATGCTGCCGGCCACGTCGCGCAGCGTGAGCTTTTCCGCGTACCGCTCGCCGATGAGCTCGATGGCCTGCGTGATGAGCGGAGAATAGACGGGCGCGGGCGGCTCCGGCACGAGCGAGAAAAAGTGGTCGATCAGCTTCTGCGTCCACACGGCCAGATCCTCCACCGACTGCGCCTGGTTGAGCGCCTCGAGCGGGTCGAGCCCGGCGGCGAGGATCTTGTTCAGATTGATGCCGGAATCAAGCGCGGCCTTGGAGAGCATCGTGAAAAGCTCGATGAGCCGCATGCGGATGAGATCGAAATTTCCCGCTTCCACGAGAAGAAACTCGTCAAAGAGGCCGGAGGCTGCCTCGTTTACGGCCTCGCGGTCGCGCTCGCGCAGACCGGCGAGCAGGCGCTGCCAGAGCGTTTCTTCCGTCTCGCCGCCGGTGCTGACGGAGAGCTTGAACTGCTGCACCGTCTCTCCGGCACTGATCTGGCCGCGGCTGCGGGCGCGGATGTGTTCATATTCCTCCCAGTTCTGGCGCGAGCTGAGCACCGAGGCGTAAAGAAGCGTTGCGATCTTCTGTATCTGCTCGGGCGTGCTCTCCTTGGCGTTCTGGAGAAAGAGAGCCACGCGCGGGAAGAGCGCCGAGTCGTCCGGATTGAGCTCCATGATGCGCGCGAGCAGCTTTTCGTCCACACTGCCGAGCACAAGCGGCCCGGCCAGCACACAGCCCCTGCGCGCACCATTATATAGTATGGGAACGGCGATCTCGACGAAGCCCGCCGGACAGAAGAATATGTACGGCTCGCCGAGCGCGAAAGACTCATCCATCGAGAAGGTCAGATATCCCTGACAGCCCTCGCTCTGGCTGAAATGCGGGAACAGGCGGCAGACCTTCTGTTCCGCGTTGAATTCCCGCGTGATCCGGTTTTCCGTGTCGTACACCGTCACAGGGATACCGGTACAGCTGCTGAAAGCATCCAGCGCATCGTAGAGTCTGTCCATGGGAAAAGCCCCGCCCTTTCTTTCTTTCTTTATTACAGCGGCTATAGCGCGTTACAGCCCCTATAACTGCATCATAGGCGATAGCAAAGGCGTTGTAAAACAAAAAATGACGAAAAACAAAGATTTTACCAATTCTGCTAAAAATTCTACAACAAAAATCCGTGAGACGGGTTATATTGCGGACAAAACGGCAAAACACCCCTGCTGCGGCAGGAGAACCTGACCGGTATTTTACCATTTTTGTTCCTCTTTTTCAGAGAAAAACCGAAGCGGATTTCTTATACTGGACACAAGGTACTGGAGGAGAGTTCCCATGGAGGAAAAAATTCACCACCTCGAACAAGGCGTTCTTTCGGGTGACCGCGAGGCGGTCCGCACGGCCTGCCGGCAGCTGCTGGAAGCCGGGATGCCGCCGCAGAAGATCGTAAGATTCGGACTTCTGCCGTGCATGGACACGCTCGGCCAACAGCTGTCTCGCCGCGAGAAATTCATCCCGCAGATCATGATGTCGGCACGAGCCGTGCAGGACGGGATCGACCTTCTCTCGCCGCTTATCGTGGGCCCGGACGTCCTCTCACTTTCGGAGACCGTTGTGCTCGGCACCGTCAGCGGGGACATCCACACCATCGGAAAGACGCTCGTTTCCATCATGCTCCGGAGCGCCGGATTCCATGTCGTCGATCTTGGGACGAACGTCCCGCCGGAGAAATTTGTCGCCGCGGCGCGGGAGAACAACTCCCACATCATCGCGATCTCGGCAATGCTCACCACGACGGTCACCGGCATGAAGAAAACGATCCGCGCTCTCCGCGAGGCGGAGGAAAGCGATCAGTGGCACATCATTGTCGGCGGCGCGCCGGTCAACGGCCGGTTTGCCCGCGAGCACAATGCGGAATATGCCGCTGACGCGGTGGAAACGGTGAATTTGGCCCTGAAAGCCTGCGGGATCGATCCTCTCCCGGACGAAGAATTGTAAAAAAAGAAGATTTTTTTAACGGAGGAAATCACGCTATGTCCACTCTCAATGAAATTTCCCAGATGGTAATTACCGGTCAGATCCGCACCATCAAAGCCAAGGTCCAGCAGGCTCTCGACGAGGGCATCGGCGCCCAGGAGATCCTCGACGGCGGCCTTCTCCCCGGCATCAACGAGATCGGCGAAAAGTTCGCCAGAAATGAAGTGTTCGTTCCCAACGTCCTGCTGGCCGCGAAGGTCATGAACATGGGCGTGGAAGTCATCCAGCCGCTGCTCGCCGCCGGCGAGTCCACCAAGGTCGGCACCGCCGTCGTCGGCACCGTTAAGGGCGACCTGCACGACATCGGCAAGAACCTCGTTGCGCTTATGATGCGCAGCGCCAACCTCGAAGTCATCGACCTCGGCAGCAACGTTGACGGCGCGAAGTTCATCGACGCCATCAACAAGTACAACCCCGACGTCATCGGCCTCTCCGCTCTGCTGACCACCACCATGAACGAGCAGGGCCACATCATCCAGCAGCTCACCGACGCCGGCGTGCGCGACAAGGTCAAGGTCATGGTCGGCGGCGCTCCCGTAACGCAGATGTGGGCGGACAAGATCGGCGCGGACGCCTTCACCGCCGACGCGGCCGAGGCTGCGCAGTGGGCGAAGACCTACGCCGCTTCCAAGGGCGCCTGAGCGCACAAAAGTTAAGGAGGATAAAGATTATGCATCAGCGTATTAAGTACGACGTTCTTTCCCAGAAAGAGCTCGAATACATGAAGGGGCGCCTCGAGCAGATCCTCATCGAGCGCGGCGTCCACCTCGACCACGAGGAGATGCTCAAGGCTCTCGAAGAGAAGGGCTGCATCGTTGATATGGAGGCGCGCGACGTGCGCTTCACGAAGGAGCTCATCGACAAGGCCATCGCCGCCGTCCCCGCCGAGTTCACGCTCTACTCCCCCGACGGAAAGCACGACCTGAAGTTCCCCTCCCCCGACGGACGCTTCTACACCCGTACCTGCACGGGTGCGCCCAACTACCGCAACATCAAGAACGAGACCCACTACATCAAGCCCGAGGAAGAGCACGAGTGGTATCATCTCACCAACAAGATGGAGAATCTGGACTACGTTACGCTGCCCTCCGTCTCCGGCGAGTACTACCCCGGCGATGCGATCGACGTTTACGTTCTCGCCGACGCTCTCAAGCTCTCCGGCAAGCACATCTGGATCCAGCCCTACGAGGCGGACAACGTACAGTTCCTCATCGACATGGCCGCGGCGGCCGTCGGCGGCTACGACAAGCTCCGCGAGCGCCCGATTGTCAGCATGATCGCCTGCAGCGTCCCGGCGCTGACCTACAAGCACATGGACGCCGAGATCCTGTACCTCAGCGCGAAGTACGGCGTGCCCGTGCAGCCCTGCGCTCTGCCCACCGCCGGCGCGAACACCCCCGTGACCGCCCAGGGCACCGCGTTCGTCGCCTGCGCCGATGTTCTTGCCCAGATCGTCATGCTCGAGCTTCTCTGCCCCGGCCTGCCGATCATCGCGACGACCCTGCTGTTCTCCATGGATATGCAGAGCACCTACACGCTGCAGTCCAACACCGAGATCACCTTCGCCCGTCTCATCTGCATGGACCTCTTCGAGCGCGGCTACAACATTCGCGCCCATTCCTACGGCACCGGCACCGACAGCCTCTGCCTCGACGCGCAGAACTTCATCGAGCGCACGAGCCTCATCCACGCGATGGCGATGTCCAACGCCTCCGTCCTCGGCGGCATGGGCCAGCTCGAGACCGCGAAGACCATCTCCCCGGTGCAGCTCATCATTGATAACGAGATCATGGGCATTGCCCAGCGCCTGCGCGCCGGTCTTGACGTCAACGACGAGACCATCGACTGGGATGAGCTCATCGAAGGCATCGACAAGGATCCCGCGTTCAGCTTCCTTATGAGCGAGCACACCTTCCGCCACTTTGAGGAGCCCCACCGCCCCGATATGTTCAACCGCGACGGCGTCGTCCGTTGGGAGCGCGAGGGCAGCAAGACCCTGCTCGACAAGGCCGAAGAGAAGTATTACGCCCTCATGGCCGAGGAAGCCGACTACGCGCTGCCCGCCGACAAGGCTGCGGCCGTGGACGAGGTCCTCAAGAAGGCGCACGCCGCTCTCGTCAAAGACTAATTTCAGCAGCTTCCTGCCGGAGGGCGTATGGATCGCCTCCCGTCCGTTCTCCGGCAGGATAAAATAATGTTCATTGCGATGGAACCAGCCCTGCCGGAGGCCTAATACCGGCAGGGTGGAGTTTCTGTACCCTTTTTCCCGCGATCGCCGCCAAAAAACGAGTAACAAGGAAAAGGAGAGAAACATGAAGATCACCAAGACCGAAGGGATCTGGCTCATCATCACCACGATCCTCTACATCGCCTACAACATCCCCGGCGTCCCCCCCTACAACCAGCCGACGGCAACGCTCATCCACGCCGCGCTCACGGTGCTGCCCATCTGGGTCATCACCTACATCTTCCTCCCGAAGGTCTATCGCATCTACAAGCTGAGAAACGAAAAGAAGGAGGATAAGTAAGTTATGCTGAGTCCGACTACTATCTGGATCGCCTTTGCGCTCTATATGTGCTTCCTCCTGGGCGTGGCCGTTTACGTCACCGTTCAGGACAAGAAAAAAGCCGCGGGCGGGAGCCTGCTGACCGCGTCGGTCAAATGGCCGGTGCTCGTTATGACCTACATCGCCTCGCTTATGAGCACGTGGGTATTCTTCGCCGGACCCGGCGCGTACTACCGCGGCGGTCTCGGCTACTGGATCAGCGAGATGAGCTACATCGCCCTCTTCCCGATCATCGCCCACTTCACGATGAACAAGGTGTGGATCATCAACCGCGAGATGGGCGGCACGTTCTCCACTCCCGCGGACTTCTATGACGCCCGCTTCAAATCCCGCGCGCTGCGCATCATCCTCGCACTCATCTTCCTGTGCGCTTCGTTCCCGTACATTGCCTCGGTGCTCGTGGCCATCGCCAACGCCGCGCAGTACGCTACCGACGGCGCGATCAACTACCGTCTCGCGGTCATCGTCGTTGGCCTTATCATGACGGTGTTCGTGTGTGTCGGCGGCGTCAAGTCTGCCGCCACGGCCGACACGGTGCAGGGCCTCCTCTTCATTCTCCTGCTCTGGGTCATCGTTATCGCGGCGCTCATCGTCGGCTTCGGCGGCTCGCTGAGCAAGGCGGTCACGAAGCTCTGGGACGACGTCCCCGCCTTCTTCTCCTACCCCGGACCGGACGGCTGGGTGCCGTATGCCTCCCGCTTCGGCTATCCGTTCTCCTGCGCCATCGGCTGGACGATCATGCTGCCGCATGTGTTCGTGCGCTCCGGCTACTTCGGCGACGATCTCAAGGCGCAGCGCCGCCTTTCCTACATGACGCCGGTCCTGCAGGGCATCGTCTGGACGGGCACCATGCTCATCGGTCTCATCGGTCTCGCCCTCGTGCAGGGGCTGCCGACCTCCGAGACTGAGCTCATCATCCCCTACATCGTAAAGAACTTCGTTGTGAGCTTCAACCCGGTGCTCGCGAAGATCCTCATGGTCGCGTTCTTCATCGGCGCTTCCGCCGTCGGCCTTTCGACCTCCAACGCGTTCCTCTCGGTCGCCTCGGCCATCGTGGCGGACGACCTGCTGCGCAACACGTTCCACATGGATCTCAGCGGCAAGAAGGGCGTGAACGCCAACCGCATCATCATCGCGGTGCTCGGCATCGGCTCGATGCTGCTCGCGCTCGATCCCCCGGAGCTCATCTTCACGCTCATCATGTTCTCCATCGCGATCGTCATGCCGCTCTTCCCGGTGCTGGTGCTCGGCATCTACTGGAAGAAGGCGACGAAGCAGGCGGCCATCGTTTCCTCCATCGTCGGCACGGTGCTCGTGCTCGCGACCTACTTTGTGTGGAACATCGGCGGCACCTGGTACGGCGCGATCGGCATGCTCGGCGCCGCGATCTGCATGGTTGTTGTGAGCCTCTTCACCAAACAGGACAGCAAGGACTCCGAAGCGTTCTTCGCTGCTCTCAAAAACGGCATGAACCGCAGCTACAAGATCGAAGACAAGGCTGTTGCGGCGCAGGCCGGTATGAGTACCGAAGACTGAACCACCAGCGCATTTACGCCGGCGCGGCAGCGAAAAGAGCCGCGCCGGCTCTCTTTATGCCCCTATGAGGAATGGACGAAGGACGTCAGCAAGTGCGCCGAAGCCATCATCAGGGCGACCGGGGAGATCCGAATCCTCAACCCGCGCGAGACATCGCGCATGAGCGGGCACATCGCGCCGGCCCGTGCGCCCGGTGCGTGGTTTCCGCAGACAGAAGCGGCGGAGTGTCCGGTAAGCGCTTGACGCGCGGGGCACAATATGGTATTCTGTCATAACTATATAAAAATGGAGTGTGATGACCCCACATGGACGGCGACAGTTGGCTGTCTTGGATACCTATCGTTTTTCTTCTCTGCATGGCGGCGTATTTTGCCGTGGCAGAGACGGCCGCCACGTCCGTCAGCCGCATTCGGCTCAAGACGCGGCTCGATCAGGGCGACCAGAAGGCGAAGAAAGCCCTTTACGTACAGGACAATTTTGACCGCGCAATTTCCGCGATCCTCATCGGCACGAATATCGTCCACATCTCCACCGCTACGCTCACAACGGTGCTCGTTACGCGCACCTGGGGCGCGAGCTGGGTGGCGCTTGGCACGATCGTGTGCACGATCGCGGTGTTTTTTGCCGGAGAGATGCTCCCCAAGAGCATCGCCAAGCGCTACAGTGAACGGTGCGCCCTTGCGACGGCGCCGTCCCTGTGCTTTTTTATGCGCATTTTCGCGCCGCTGGCGAAGGCACTTTCGCACATCGGAGAATTCTTCTCGAATCTCGCCAAGGGCGAGCCGGAGATCACCGTGCGGCGGAGGCGCTTTTCCCCCGCATGGCGCGCGAAAAGCCCCGCAGGCTGCTGGACGCGCTGTGCGCCCTTGCGGGGCTGAAAGGCCGGGCCATGGAGCATTTGCTCAGCACGGCGGTGTTTTTCTCCACCATGGGCGGGCTGCTGGATACGCTGCGTTCGGGCGAGGAGGCGGATATCCGCCGCGCGTCGGGCGCGGGGTATCAGTCCGGCGCGGTGCGGCTGATGACGCTGCACGGCGCCAAGGGGCTGGAATTTCCCGTGGTGTTTCTCGCCGGGGTCACCAAAGGAGCCCTGCCTCTGGAGCGCGAAACGCTCCCCGCCGACGCGGCGGAGGAACGCAGGCTCTATTTCGTCGGCATCACCCGCGCGCGGGTGCCGGAAGCCACGAGCTTTTCGCGTAGCATCATAAAGGCAAAGCCTGCCGCCAGACCGCAAACCAGAGACACCGCCATCTTTCTTGCCAGTGCCGAGCCGCTGTTCTTATTTTTTCCCATACGATTTTCCTCACTTTTGTCCATTTCCCAGTGTGTTTCGTTCGCATTCGACCTATCCTACCACGGCAAACTGTTGGACGCAAGGGAAAAATCGGCTTTTCAGGCGATTTTTTTGCAAAAGTATGACGCATGAAAATTTGATGTAAAAATTACGTTTTGGATAAAAAGAAACCTCTCCGTCACGCCTACGGCGTGACGGAGAGGTTTGATCTTATGTATTGTCTGCGCCCAGCTCTGCGGCTTCCAGCACCTTGATGCCTTCGGCCTCGAACGCGGCACGCAGGGCGGTCTGCCGCTGGTTGA
>OGYO01001796.1_pt1 | contig 11644 bp, 10 predicted proteins | sample 1576561 | NCBI WGS metagenome assembly OGYO01 (sample SAMEA3541507, study PRJEB24748) | human gut metagenome | biome: human gut; feature: human-associated habitat; material: faeces | place: China | collected 2012 | reverse complement strand
CAGTTGTCGGTTATGGTGCTGTCCTACGATTCGTTCCGTGGGCGCGGCAAGGAGGCCTTGAAAGCCTATCAGGAGAACAGCAATCTTGCCGCGTTTGCAAAAGTGCTGGGCAAGCCTGACAGCCCCATTGAAAAAGCGGACGAAACTGCCCTGTTCCAGATTATCAACCAGCTTAACCCGCTTGTCATCGTGGATGAGAGCCACCATGCCCGTTCGGAATTGAGCCTTGAAATGCTGGAAAACTTCAATCCCTGCTTTGTGCTGGATTTGACCGCCACGCCGAAAAAGGAGAGCAATATCATCTCCTATGTGGACGCGGTGCAGCTGAAAAACGAGCACATGGTAAAGCTGCCCGTGATCGTCTATAACCGGGACAGCCAATCTGAGGTGCTGATTGACGCGATCGACCTGCGGAACAAACTGGAAGAAATCGCAAGCGCGGAGTATGCCAAAACGGGCAAATATATCCGTCCTATCGCGCTGTTTCAGGCACAGCCAAAGGGCAAGGAGGACGCGACCACCTTTGAAAAGCTGCGGGACAAGCTGGTGGACGCCGGTATTCCTGCCGAGCAAATCGCCATTCGAACCGCCGATGTGAACGAGCTGGAAAATGTGGAGTTGATGTCCCCAAGCTGTCCGATTCGCTATATTATCACGGTCAATGCGCTGAAAGAGGGCTGGGATTGCCCCTTTGCCTATATCCTTGCGTCCCTTGCCAATAAGACGAGTCAGGTTGACGTGGAGCAGATTTTGGGACGGATTCTCCGTCTGCCCCATACGAGCCAACACACGCAGAGCGCACTCAATATGTCCTATGTGCTGACTTCTTCCAACGACTTCAACAATACCGTGGCGCATATCGTCAAAGGCTTGAACAGCGCGGGATTCAGCGATAAGGACTATCGGATCGGTGAGTCCGCAAAACCGCAGATTCCCGAACAGCCAGCGGAACAAATCACGTTGCCTGACCAGCAAGGGTATCCTGAAACGGGAACCCCTTTGGAAACCACCCAGGAGGATTTTTCTGGGCTGGACGGGAAATTGATCGGGGCAGAGCTGGAGCGGCGCAGAGGACAGGCGCAAACGCCTGAAATCGCCCTGAAAGCCGACACCATGCTGGACGCTGCCGCAGAGGTCGAAAAGGCATACACAGACGCTATCCAGCAGACCGGCAATGATCCGGTGATGGACAATCTTCCGTGGGAGGTACGGGATAAAGTGAAATCATTTCAGGTGAATCCGCAGTTCCGGGAGGATATTGAAACGCTGCAAATCCCGCAGTTTTTCCTGAAAGTTGAGCAATCTTTGTTTACGGACGGTTCTTTGGAACTGCTGGATAAGGAAATGCTGACAGAGGGCTTTACCCTCAAGGGCAAGGCATACGATATTGACTTTGCCGCCGCAGACGATGAAATCCGCGAAATTGACGTGCGGGAGCAGGACGGCGGTTTGCCGAAGGTGTTCAAGATGGAGAGCGCCGAGCAGCGGTACTTCAAGGAGTGGTTCAACAATCTGCCGCCGGAAAGCCGGGTGCGTCAATGCAAAGACATGATGTTCAATCAGCTTAACAAGCTGAACATGGTAGACGCTGCCGAACTGAAAGCCTACATAAACCGCATTGTGGACGATATGGATAAGGCGCAGCTTGCCGCTATGGAGAAAGCCCCGCTGGGCTATGCGGCGAAGATCCGCACCAAAATCAAAACACTGCTGGAAGCTCACTATCGGGAAACTTTTGAAAAGTGGCTGGAAACGGAGCGTATCATTTGTATGCCCTCGTTCCATCTGCGACCGACTATCCATCCCACAACTTATACCGACATCTACGCTCGTTCGCTGTATACAGCAGAGGAAGGCAATTTGAACAAGCTGGAAGAAAAGCTGATTGTGGAGTTGACCGCACTTCCGAATGTCCGCTGGTGGCACAGAAATATTGCACGTCAAGACTTTGCAATTAACGGCTTTATCAAGCACTACCCCGATATTCTGGTTATGACCCAGAGCGGCAAGCTCATCTGTGCGGAAACTAAGGGCGAACATCTGAAAAACGATGACAGCCGGGAGAAAATCGCACTCGGTCAAGCGTGGCGAACAGCGGCGGGCAAGGACTATCGCTATTACATGGTGTTTGAGAATGACGAAAACCTCTTGCCGGGTGCGGTGAGCATGAGCCAGTTTATCGACACGGTTAAGGCGCTGTAAGGGAGGTGCGTGTTTTGAAACTGCCGTATGAAAACGAACTGTATGAGCTGCGAAAGTGGATAGACTTTACAAACGCAAACTTGCAGATGCAGTTTCTCCACACACCTCAGGAAATTCAGCGCGTCCACCAATGGATCAATGCAATTACGAGAGGAATACAAGCGGACTATCCTTTTTATGCGACTACGCTCCCCTGTGTTGCAAATATACTCTTTCAGCAAAACGAGATGGGTGCTATTTTCCTGAATCCTGCGGCATTTGGCGAGTTGGTGGTAATTGTTCGCCATATCGAAGCAGAACCCGTTGTTGTCCAGTTCTGGTCCGATATTCACCCGCGAATTGTGAATGTCTCCCATGATTTATATGTAGATGGTCACTACTCAACCGCAGCAGAAAAGGCGGTCAAAGAAGTAGAATCTCGTCTGCGTGAAAAGTTTTTGGAGTTAAAAACCGGCGCAGCAGTTCCCGCGAAGATTGGTGATGTGATTGGCGCACTTATGAGCGAGAACGGCGCTTTCAAATTCTGTGACACAACTACTACCAGCGGCAAGGACTACCGACGCGGAATCCACTCTCTGTTTGAAGGAATCATGGCAGCCTATCGCAACCCTGCGGCTCATGCTAATCTTCAATATGAAAAGCGCGAGGCTATGGAGCAAATTATGCTGGCAAGCCAACTGATGTATGTGTTGGACAAGCCGCAAATCTAAGAAGAAGGTGAAATAAATTATGTCATATACTGTAAAGTCATCAGAAAAATTGCGGAAGTCCGGCGCGGAAACTGAAACAAAAGCATTATTATATTTAATGAACTTCAGATCAGACAGTGATGATATATACTATTTCGTTGTTGACTTCTTTAACGATTTAACCGGCATGAATAACATGGCGACACGTTTATGGGACGTACAGTCAAAAGGAAATCATAATGTTGGTCCCAAAGCTATAGGTAGAGAACTGGTAACGCTATTCAAAAATTACATGAGCGAATTTACATTTGAGACCTATATCCTTTTCGTGGGTAGTGTTTCGGGTGCGCTTAGGAAGGATCCATCACTTACAGTCTTTGGAATTGAAAACGCTAAAGATACCGCAGTTAAGCTGATTAAAGAGGGCCTTGTTGAAGAAGGTAATGCTAAGGAATATATAGATAATTCCAGTCTTACAGATACAAATATTGACGCTTTCTTGAAGTCGGTTCTATTTGTGATTGACGATGATAAAGAGCCACGTGAATATGTAAGAGCAATTATAAAGCAGCATCCAAATATCGTTCCCGAGGACAAGGTTCTGGATGCGATATTTAATGAAATACGAGATAAACAATCAAGTAAAAAGAATATATCCGTTGTCGAGGGTGTCGTTATTGAGACTACCGATGAAGCGCTGAATTATTGCCGCCATCTGACTAATAATGAAATAAGACTGATGACACTTCAACGTATTATTAGCAGAGATCCATTGAGTCAGGGTATTCCCACCTCTTTTATCCCGATTTATAATTCTTGGCCACCAGAGAGACAACGTGAAATGTTTGAAGACTGTCAAGGTAGTCTATGCAGGGCGCTGTTCAACAAAAATGCAGCCGATGGGTTCTGGTGCCTTTTTGAAAACACATATCAGTTAATCATAGCGCATCCCGATGAACCAGTACAACAATTATTTGTACGTCTTCAGGTATTGGAAGATTGCGTCTCGCGTTGCCCGGATTTTGATGCCATTTCGCTAAAGTATTTTATTTCCGTTGTAAAGGATGGTATCCAACAATGAAAATATTGAGGGTTGCTGTAGGTAATTCAAAAGAAGCGTTTATTGAAAGCCGATTCACCGAAGGGCTGAATATTATTTCCAGTGATGACAATAACAAAGGGAAAACCATTGTTATTCAGTCTATGATGTATGCGCTGGGGAATGAACCGACCTTTCCAACTTCTTTCGAATATCAGAAATACTATTATTATGTTGAATTTGAAGAGCACGGGAAAAATTATCAAATATGCCGTTCTGGGAATGGATTTGTCCTGAGTCAAGGATCGTCCATATTGATTTTTGATAATGTTGCAGAACTCAAGCGGTACTGGTCAAAACATATTTTTTCACTTCCAGCTATAGTAAAGAATCAGCTTTCAATGATTGTTGATCCTGTACTATTTATGCAGCTTTACTTTGTTGGGCAGGACAAGAAAGATACTTCAAATATCGCACATCATGGTTTTTATAATAAGCAAGACTACATTGAAATGCTCTATGCGTATGCAGGATTAGGTGGCGAACAGCTCTCGCAAGAACGAATTGACGAGATTAAGCACCGAATATCTGAGCTTTCCGATGAAAAGAAAGTGCTTTTGCAACAACACAAAATATTGAAGTCCAAGAAGGCTCCCGTATCATATCTTAGTGCGGAAAGCGATCGCTTGGCATTTGGCGAAAAGGTTGCGAATTTAGAGAGGGTTCAGTCAAAAATTGCCGAGCTTCGGAAATTACGTAATGCTTCAACTATTCGGAAGAGCAAATGGGAATATACAATTAATGAGCTACGATCATTGAATCGTTCTATCTCCTGTGGTGAATTGCGATGCATGGACTGCAATTCTACTAATATTTCATTTAGCACTGGGGAAATATCTCAGACATCATATTCCTTTGATGTGTCTACAGTAGAGATGAGAACTGAGATAATCAACTCAATCTCCGAGAAAATTGCTGCATACGCTGAAGAGATTCAACGTTTGTCCGCAGAAATCTGTGCCGAGCAAGAAAAAATGCAGTCTTTGATGGAAGACGAAAACGTTTCTCTTGAATCTATAGTCGCATACAAAAAAGACATTTTTTCCGCGTCAGACGCAGAGGGCAGAATCAAAGATATTGAAAATGAAATCACTTCTCTGAAAAGCCAACTTGTAGCTAACGAGAATTCGTCTCAGGAAACGCAGGCGCGGAGGGTTTCTCTGCTGACCGCAATTTTAGGCAAAATGAACGAGCTATACCATCAAATTGATCCGGATGGAAATCTTACGTATACAAGCCTTTTTACTCAGCGAAATGAGGTCTATTCCGGAAGCGAGGCAACCGTGTTTCATTTAGTGAAGCTTTTTGCCTTACAACAAGTTCTGAGACACAACTGCCCGATCATAGTCGATTCATTTCGCGCTGAGGACCTATCAACAGGAAAAGAAAAAACTGTGTTAGAAATATCAAAGTCTATTAACAACCAAGTAATATTAACAACCACGCTTAAACATGAAGAATTAGGTAAGTATGATTCTATTGAGGGGGTTAACCATATTAACTACATATCACATATACCCAGCAAGATACTCGATGGCAGATATGTGGCAGATTTTTTAGGGTTGTTATCTGCGTTGTCCATAAAAGTTCAAAGCTAATCTATAATAAATTTACAATCCATCTTCAAAATCCGGGTTGACATCTGCTCGGATTTTGATTATACTATGCTTAACCCGAATTGGAGGTTGAATTACATGAAACAACTGGGTATGCGTCTTCGCGCATTGCGGGAAGGCATTGGTTTATCCCAATCAAAATTCGCCGATGTGATCGGCTCTACACAGTCCAGCATTAACCGCTATGAGAATGGTCAGGCAACGCCGACTGTCGATCTTCTGCGCAAGTATGCGGACTATTTTGACGTTTCAATGGACTACATCTTCGCCCGCTGCGATAATCCGCACGGCAAGTTGTATGAGGCAAAACCTCCGGTTGACGCGAACAATCCTGAACTGAGGAAGTTTGTTGAGATGTGCTTCGATCCGGAATCACCGATGAACGAAAAACTGAAAGAAGCGATGCTGAAAATGCTGGGGGAGGCGAAGACATGAGCAGTGAATTAACCCATAATCCGGGACAGTTTGACGAGGTCATCCATATCATCGATAATGCCCGCAGCCGCGCCATGAAAGCGGTCAATGCAGAGCTTATTCAGATGTATTGGAGCGTCGGTGCGTATTTGTCAGAGCTTTGTTCTGCATCAAGCTTTGGCGATAAGATCATTGACGAAGTTGCCGCATACATTGTGCAAGAGAACCCCAACATCAAAGGTTTCAATCGTCGCGGTCTCTATCGTATGAAGCAATTCTACGAGACTTACAAGGACGATGAATTTGTGACACCACTGGTGACACAAATCAGCTGGACAAACCATCTGCTTATTATGTCTGGCTCCAAGACGCCAGATGAACGGCATTTTTACATGGCGCTCTGTGCGAAGGAACATTATTCCAAACGCGAGTTGGAGCGTCAGATCGGCACATCGTACTATGAGCGTTCAATGATTTCTGCCAAGAAGCCGATGCCTGAATCCGTTTCGCATGATGTGCGTGAAAGCATCCTCGATACCTATGTGCTTGAGTTTCTGGACTTGCCGGAGCAATTTTCTGAAAAGAATCTCCGTAAAGCAATCATCGAAAATCTGAAGCAGTTTATACTTGAATTTGGCCGGGACTTTACCTTTATCGGTGAGGAGTACCGTGTTCAGGTCGGCAATACAGATTTCTTCATCGACTTGCTGTTTTATAACCGTGCGCTTTCCTGCCTTGTCCCGATTGAACTGAAAATCGGAAAATTCAAGCCGGAACACATCGGGCAGATCAATTTTTATCTCGAAGCACTTGACCGCGATGTGAAGAAGCCAAATGAAAATCCAAGTGTAGGCGTTATTCTTTGCGCCAGCAAGGATGACGCGGTTGTCGAATATGCTTTAAGCCGCAGTATGTCGCCCACACTTGTTGCAGATTATCGGCTTTGTCTTCCCGACAAGACGCTTCTACAAAACAAGCTGCGTGAACTGACAGAGCTTGCGTTGGAAAGTGGCGAAGGCAACGAGGGTGATGAAGAATGAACGCTGTTATCTACGCCCGCTATTCCTCAGACAGCCAGCGCGAAGAATCCATTGAAGGTCAGCTCCGTGAGTGCCGGGAATATGCTGAACGCAACAATATGACCATCGTTGGAACGTATATTGACCGGGCATTATCTGCAAAAACAGCAGATCGACCGGAGTTCCAGCACATGATCAAGGACAGTGCAAAAGAGCTGTTCGAGATTGTGCTTGTATGGAAGCTCGACCGCTTTTCCCGCGACCGTTACGACAGCGCTCACTACAAGCACATTCTGAAAAAGAACGGCGTAAAGGTTATTTCTGCGAAAGAGCATATCTCCGAAGGCCCGGAGGGTATTATTCTGGAAGCAATGCTGGAGGGCTATGCTGAGTTCTATTCTGCTGAGTTATCAGAGAAGATCCATCGTGGGCAGAAAGAGAATGCATTGAAAGGAAAAAACAACGGCGGTGGCGTTCCGCTCGGCTATCTGTTGGACAAGAAAGCACAGAAGCTTGTGATCGATCCCGTGACTGCACCATTAGTTGTTGAGATATTTGAAAAGTATGCTGATGGCAAATCGGTTCGTTCTATTGTTGAGGATTTCAATGCCCGCGGACTTAAAACGAAAAGGCGACAGCCCTTCAATATCAATAGTTTCAGCTCTCTTCTGAAAAACCGCAAATACATTGGCGAGTATCGCTATCAGGATGTTGTAATTGAGGGCGGCGTTCCTGCTATCGTTCCGGAAGACCTGTTCAACCGTGTGAAGGAACGCATGGAGAAGAACCGCCATGCTCTCGCAATGGCAAAAGCAAAAGAGGACTATCTGCTGACAACGAAGCTGTTCTGCGGTAAATGTGAGCGCATGATGGTTGGTGAAAGCGGCAAGAGCCATACCGGCGCTATGCACTATTATTACAAATGCAGCGGTGCGAAGCGCCTGAAGGATTGCGACAAGAAGGCTGTTCGCAAAGACTGGATTGAACGTGTTGTTGTCCGCCTGACCATGCAGCGCGTCATGGATGAAGAGAAGATTAACAGGCTCATCGATGCAATTCTTGTTATGCAGGAGCAGGAAGACATAACAACCCCTGCGCTTCGCTCACAGCTTGCGGAAACCGAGTCCTCCATTGGAAACATTCTGAAAGCAATCGAGCAGGGCATTTTCACGCCGTCCACCAAACAGCGGCTTGATGAGCTGGAAGCACGAAAAGAAGAAATCCTTGCGAATATCCAGACCGCCGAACTGCAAAAGCCAAAGCTGACCCGCGAACAGATGACGGCATGGTTTGAGCAGTTCCGTCATGGCGATCCAGCAAACCGTGATTTTCAGAAACGCCTGATTGATACATTTGTAAACGCCGTGTATGTGTTCGATGATAAACTGGTCTTGACCTACAACTATCAACATGGGACGCAGACAATCTCACTTGACGAGATCGCGTCGGCACTGAGTTCGGATTTTGATGGGGATACTCCACCATTAAAAGCGCCTGAATCTCTAAGGATTCAGGCGCTTGCTTTTTTCGTTGCAACTCTTTTTGCAACTTTTTTTAAATAAAATTATCAAATATCCCTTTATCCGCTATTACTTATTGCGTCCGCCCTTGCGCTTTATCACTTCTACACCGGCAGCGCCAATAAGTGCCAATGCTATGAGGCAGAGAGCCCCTGTATCACCGGTCTTGGGGGTGACGAGCTGGGGGCATGGTACCTTACAGGTGCATTTGCCGCAGAGAACGCACTTTTTGCAATTGCAGCAGTAAACGTGCTCGTGGAGGCAAGGACGTTCCGTAGGCCTTGGCCTGTAGGTGGGAATAGGCCTATACGTAGGCCGGGGGGTACGGGTGGGGGATGGCCTTGGGGTAGCCGCGGGTTCCGGGGAGACCGAAGATTCGGGCGACGCGGTAGGTTCAGGCGTGTCCGTAGGTTTTGGCGACGCCGTAGGTTCCGGTGAAGCGGTAGGCGTGGGTTCGGCGGAAGGCTCCGGCGAAGCTACAGGAGTAGGCTCCGCAGTGGGTACCGGCGAGACTGGGGCCGTCGGCGTAGGTGAGGGCCATGGGCGGGCGGCAAGGGCTGGGGATGGTATGAGGGTAAGCAGCATAAACAGTGCTGCTATAATTGATATCGCTGTTTTATTCATTTGGTTTTCCTCCCTGGTAAAGCATGGGGATAGCTGCCCCCATCTGTTACGGAATAAGTGTAACGAATAAATATGCGCTAATCCATGGAGTTTTACTGGTGTCGGTGGAATAATATGCAAATTATTGACGTAAAACATGTGATTTTGCCGTTGATTTATGGGCAGCATTGTGATAGATTATCCGTTATACGAAGCGAGAAGGCAGATAAGTATGACTGTTAATGATGCAATGAAAAGAAGATTGGCCAACATGGCGCTGCTGATAACAGGAATGATATGGGGCAGCGGCTTTGTGGTAATGAAAAATACGCTGGACAGCATGTCGACGAACTATATACTTGCAATACGGTTTACCATAGCGGCTCTGGGCCTTAGCTATACTCTGTTTACCAAAGGTCCCGTCACATTTGAAAAGATAAAGGCCGGGGCCAATCTGGGTCTGTATATATACGGTGCTTTTGCGGTGCAGACCTACGGGCTGATGTTCACCACGGCCGGCAAAAATGCGCTCATCACGGCGTTTTACGTTGTGCTGGTGCCGCTGCTGCTGTGGATAATGCAAAAGCGCCGGCCGGAAGGCAAGGTATGGATGGCTGCCGTAATGATGATAATTGGCATAGCGCTGCTCACTACTGACGGCGGAGGAAGCATCAACATAGGCGACGTACTTACGCTTTGCTGTTCATTGGGGTACGCTATACAGATAGTACTGGTGGACGGATATGCCAAGAAGTATGACTTAATGCAACTGACCTGTCTCCAGTTCTGGTTCAGCGCGCTGTACGGCTGGATAGCGGCTTTGCTGTTTGAACAGCCCCCCGTAAATATGGGAGGAGATACGGTGTTTGCTCTGGCATACTGCGGAATAGCCTGCACGCTCATAGGCCTCACGCTGCAAAACGTTGGGGTAAAGTACGCGAGCCCCGAGTACGCGACGCTTTTCATGAGCACCGAATCCGCCTTTGGGTGTATATTCGGCGTGATATTTCTACATGAGACTATGACGGCGCGCATGCTTGTGGGAGGATTGATGGTGGTTGCAGCACTGATGCTGTCGCAGGTGGAATGGAAGGACGTATTTGCAAAAAGAAAGAACAGGGGTGTTCATAATGCCTGAAAAATTCTGCGGGTTTAAGCCGGAAGCATATATATTTCTAACGGAATTGGGGTTCAATAACAATAAGCAGTGGATGGATGAAAACCGCTGGCGGTATAAAGAGTACGTCTATAAGCCGCTATGCCGGCTGGGAGAGATGCTGCTGCCTACCATGTTGGATATAGATTCGGAGTTCAATCCCAGGCTCACGACGATAGTTTCCCGCATAAACCGTGACACCAGATATTCAAAGAACAAGCTGCCCTACCGGGATCACATGTGGCTGGGCTTCCGCCGGGACGGCCGCAGTATGGGGGAGAGCCTGTGCATGTACTTTGAGATATCTCCAACGGGCTACGGCTACGGCAGCGGCATGTACTGCACCAACCTTGAGGTGATGAACGGACTTCGCGCCCATGCCATGGCGGATCCGGAGGGCTTCAGGCGAGTGATAAACGCACCGGCGCTGAAGAGGTACACAGTGGAGGGCGAAAGCTACAAGAAGGACAAGGTGCCGGCTGCACCAGAGGATATAAAGCCCTATCTCAATCTCAAGGGCATGAGCCTGTGCTATGAGAGCCACAGCCTTGCGCCCACCATGAACGCAGGTATATTCGATGAGGTAAAGACGGCTATGGAGGAGCTGGCGCCCTTCTACCGCTACGTCTGCAACGTTAAATAAGTAAAACAAAAATGCCATCGGGGTTGTGCGAAGGCAGATACTGTCGAAAAAGTGGCTGAAGGCCACTTTTTCGAGCTTTTACGGGTTTCGCATTGCATAAAATATGAAGCTCCGCCCCGGGAAACGTGCCGGAACTGACCCGCTGCAGCGGGCCGGACGGGTTAATCATAAGCTGGAGTGTGGCAGGATTGCTGACCACAAGCGATGTTCTCGAACATGAATAACGAAAATATGCGATATTTAAAAGTTAGAATAGCGATTGTTATAGATAAAGTGAATAACGAGTTGACATGATACATAATTGCTATTTCCAATTTCTGTTTTTACGTTATAGAATACATCTATACCATGTCTGCATTGTGCGGATGTAAAAAGAACAGGAGAATTATAATGAAGAAATTCCTTTCACTGGCATTGGCCCTGATAATGGCCCTTGCCATGTTTGCCGGCTGTGCCCAGCAGGGTGCAGAGAACGCTGCGGAAGAACCTGCCGCCGCAGAAGCGCCTGCTGAAGCTCCGGCCGAGCAGCCCGCAGAAGAGGCTGCTGCCGCTACAGTATTCCCATTAACCGTAAAGGATCAGCTGGGCAACGAAGTGACCCTTGAGCATGCTGCAGAGCGCATCGTCTCCGGTTACTATATCTCTTCCTCCACCTGCATTGCCCTTGGCCTCAAGGATAAGCT
>OGYO01001789.1_pt1 | contig 11668 bp, 8 predicted proteins | sample 1576561 | NCBI WGS metagenome assembly OGYO01 (sample SAMEA3541507, study PRJEB24748) | human gut metagenome | biome: human gut; feature: human-associated habitat; material: faeces | place: China | collected 2012 | reverse complement strand
TGGGCGTGAACTTCCTGCTCGAGCTGGGCGTGAACCTCGTCCTGAGCCCGACCATTACCCGGCTGATCGCAGCCGGCAAGAAGGGTCCGGTGGACTGATATGCTTCTGGCTCTGGACGTTGGCAATACAAACATTGTGATCGGTTTTCTCGACGAGTCGGGCATCCGCAACATTGCCCGTCTGGAGACCGACCGCGATAAGACTGCGCACGAGTATGCGATCTCGCTGCGGCAGGTGATCGAGTTTTCCGGCATCGCGCCCACATTTTGTCGAAATATTTTTGTTCTCCGGTCAATTTTCCCAGTTTGGCAAATACAGGCATTCCCATTTGGATGGCGTCAATCCACCACCAATCATTTACTTGAGGAGTGTTGACCAGCATATCTATATTGGCTTTGACCTTACGGATTCTTTCCGGATCGGGACAAATGTTATATAAATCAATGTAAGTCTGGCTGGCACAGTAATCATCAGCATTGCGAGTGGTGGTACCGTTGCGGAATCCCCATTCGTGGTAATTTGACCAATCGACAGCGTATTTATAATAGTCATCGCGTGGATAGACGGAGTAAAGAGCCATTAATCCTTCATAATATACTCCGCGTGTCCAGATATTACTGGGACGGGTTACATTTTTTACAAAAGAAGGAGTACGATAATCGGCATACTTCTTCATGAAGTAATCATTGACTTTTGTAACAGTCTTCAACGTTTCTTTTTTGTCCGGCAAGTCTTGTGCTTTTACAACTCCAAAACCTAATGCAACAAAAAAGAATGATAGTATTAATTTTTTCTTCATCATGTTGTTTTAGTGTTTTAATGGTAGCGCAAAAATAGGATGGTCTGGGATTTCCTACAATGGAAATGTGTACATCTTCCTTGAATATTATGCATGTGTACGCATTTCGAGTGTATTTTTTATTTAACAGTGTTCTTATTGGGTTATTTGTCTTTATTTGCAGACCGTTCATAAATCTTTTCTCCTTCTTTTATCTCTAGTTCCAAACCTTTAAAATTAACATTGGCCACATTTGAGATGCTTAATCCTTTTTGAGCTTTGATATGGCAATTCTCAAAAAAGAATGTATCATTTCCGAATGGAGCCTCTTTAAAACCATACATGGTTCCTGCTGATTGTGCTTCTCCATTTATATTCTTGAAATGGATATTGCGCAAACAGGTCAGCGGATAATGTGCAGGTGAAAGCGGAGGAACCATACGCCATTCCATATTGATATCAAAGATACTGCGCGCTCCTTTGATGGTAATATCTTCAAAAGTGATATTTTCCACAGTTCCGCCGCGGCTGGGCTGACTTTTAAAACGTAAGGGGCTCCAGTTTTCGTTATCCATCAGGCAGGAACGTATGGTCACATTGCGTATGCCGCCTGATATTTCACTGCCCATAGCCACTCCACCATGACCGTATGCAAAATGACAGTTTTCTATCAGAATGTTTTCACTGGGACGTCCTACTCTGCGTCCGTCCTCGTCTCGTCCGGATTTGATGGAGATGCAATCATCATGTGCCTCAATGCGGGTGGAAGTAATCAGTATATCATTGGACGAATCAATATCTATGCCATCGGAACTGGGTATATATTCCAATGCACGGATATCGATTCCATCTATAGTGAAGCCGTTTGTGTAAAGTACATGAAGACACCATGAGGCCTGATTTATCATTTTTAAACCGGAAATCTTACCTCCCGGGCAATCTGTGAAACATAACAGTCTAGGACGTCCGGAGTTTCCGAATGGAATTTTTTTCCATTCTACTCCTTTACCATCGATAACTCCTTCACCATAAACTTTAACTCCGTCTGAATGGTCGAAATTCAAGAAAGCACATCGCCACCTTTTTTCTATACCTTCAAAACGGGTAGGGATGACAGGAAATTCATTGGGGTCGACAGTGCTGATTAGTTTGGCGTTTTTTTCTATACGTAAATCTACACCACGTGGGAAGAATAGAGCGCCGCTTAGATACTCCCCGGCAGGAATAACTATCGTTCCGCCTCCATTGTGAACTGCTACATTAATGATACGTTGTAAAGTGGCTGTTTCCGAATAGCCATTTCCTTTTACGCCATATTCTTTAATGTTATATTCTCTATTGCTTTTTCCGATGGATATGAGCTTGCTTTCCCATGCTTCCAGTTTAATGGTCAGCCGGGTGCGGTTATTGACAATTGTTGCATTTATCGGTTGGAGTGTGCCATCTGTTGCATTCCATTCTTTTGCAACTCCTACTTTATCAAAGTCTGCTGTAAATTCTGTAGCTTTATTCCCTTCATTGAATATGAAGTAGAGGTCGCCATCGGGCATTACTCTGCGTGTGTATCGGATAGAATCATTGTCAGGTGAAATGATTTTCATTTCTGGTTCCGGAAGGGAAGAGCTTACATGTGCTGTCCATCTGGTGGATGGCTCAATCCTGCTATTGGTTAAATCTGATAAGGAACCGGGAGCAGTGAAACTTTTGTCAATGAAAGAAGCAGGCTTCCTTCCCCAAAACAGGACCTTTCCTCCACGTGAGGAAAATGTTTCTATCACTTTCCAGGCTGATGCGGAAAGAACATCCGATGATGGGATAACCAATGTTTCATATCTTTGACCGCTTTTATTTTCCAGATAGCCGGGACCTATGGTCAGTGCTTCCGTAAAAGCATCATCGTTTATGTAGTCAAAATCTCGTTGATGAGTTAACAGCTGTTGGGTGAGGGCGACGATATCCTTATAAACTTCATTGTTACCCAGCCACATAGTAGATGTGGGGTAATACATGGCAATCCGTGCTCCCGGCTTCCCCTGGCTCATCAGGTAAGTGGTGCGATTCGTATATTCATTCAGGCCTTTCATACCGGGATCACTCATCCAATTGCGATGTTTGGACCCTGCCAGCCAGAACATGAATTCAAAGAAGTTAATCCCACGGGCAATTTGATGATCTACAACAAATTTGGCTTGGGGAATGGTGGGAGAGATGTGGTAAGCTGCAAAACTTTCGCTGAATGCTCTAGGTTTTCCATAAACATGAGCTACAGATGAGGCTAGTTTGGGGAAATCATTAAGGGTACCGGGCCATATTTGGTTCCAGATTGCATCTACTCCGGGTATTTGAACTTTACTTAAATTCCGGAAATAATCTCCTTCAGCTTTAACACATGCGGGCATTTCATGTTCTTTGTTAAGATGGGTAATGTGGGCTACTCCATTAGCAGCACACCAATCGGCCTGTAATTTGAAAAAGTGGGTGGCGAACAAGCTGGACCAGACATCCCAATAATCGGCTTTTACCCTTTGTTCCTGTATGGTGGGCGAAGCGGTAAAAAAGGAGGCCAGATAGGGAGTCGGATCGTACCCTTTTGTTTCTTTGAATGTTTGGACAATGGAAGGAGTCCAAGGTAAATGTGCATAATCGGGCTCATCTCCCCGGAAACCAAGTACGGTAGTACCCAGCTCTTTACCAAGATATTTTTTATACTGTTCGTGTGTCCAATCAATGAATTGTTGTACGGCAATAGGGTTCAGATAATCACACAGAGAATTAGTGGTAATTTCTCGCCGACAAAGACTTCACCTGCCAGCGTGCCATCGAAGTTCATACAGACAGCGAACGGGATATATTCCGTTTCCGGAGAGAGGAGTCCGGCAGGGCTTTCCGGGCCGAAAGACATGGTGACCGCACCACGAGCACAGAATCCGCGAACGATCTCTCCGATCGTGTAGCCCTGTTCCTCGTAAGTCGTGAATATCTGTTGCTGATAAGCGCGTACGGTCTCTTCATTCGATCCGTATTGTGCGTATTTTTCGGCAGGTAAGAGCTCATACCAGTATAATACGCTCGGGTCGCTGGGTGTGACGGAAACTTCCGCGCTACGGGCCGTCAATTTAGCGGGATCGATGCTGAATTCAAAAACTGTTTCGGAGGGGTCGCCAGCCGGAATAGTCTGGAACGAAGCCGACTCAACACTGGTTGTACGACCGGCTTGGTAACCGAATACCACGACGGAATAAGACGTGTTTGGGTCCAGTGCGTTTATTGTGCGGATTTGCGATCCCGTGTAAATATCGTAAAGTCCTGTGTTCATCAGAATTCCGTTCGCATCGATATAGGCGTCGGCGAGTTCCTCTGGAGTCCCTTGTGATGAAACGGCTATAAACCAAGTGTAGGGATCCTGATTGGTGGGAGTAATCGAGATTTTGGCTGATGCATAAGAGACGTCTTCGTCGGGAATCTTGATTGAGAATGTATTTAGGGATACCGGAGTCTTCTGGCTTTCGAATGTGTATTGGGAGACTTCCGAAAGCGGGTTACCCTCCTTGTCGATCGCAGCGGCCAACAGATGGTAGGTCGTCGATCCGAAAAGACTTTGGAGCGTGTTGTTGAATGGTCCTGTGTGGGTGATGTCGGCTACGGCACCGGCTCGGTCGAATCCTTCTTCCTGAATGCCGTACTCAATGTCGCTTTCGAGCATATCTTTGAATAAAGCGTCTTTATTTTTATTTGCGTCTGTAAATTCCTTGTCGGTAGCACGAGTCCAATACCATGTTTGTGTATTGTCTGATGGTGTGATGGAAATCTCGGCTGCATTCGGACTCAAGGTTTGGACATCGAATGTGAAAGTCATTTCGACGGGATTGGATTGCTCTCCTTCGGATGGAGGAGTTATGTCCGGCTCATTTTCCTTGTTGCAAGCGCCTGACAGGATTCCGCACAAGAATAGCATGTTGATATAAAGAAGTCTGTGCTTTATGTTTTTTGATATATGTTTCATGGCTTGGTGTTTTTTTGTTGGAAATATTTTCAGCCGTCATTAAAGAAGACGGCTGAAAATATAGATTACTTGTGTCTGTTTACAAAGCAGTGAAGCCGTCCATCGGACCGACATAGTCAGCTATTACTTTGATTTTGTGTCCGAGTGGAGCTACGAAGAAGCCTTCGTAGTGGAGCGTCCATTTTTGGCTTCCGCTGTCATAAGACAGATTCAGGTCGCCTTCCATGAGTACATACGGAAATATGGGATCGTCCAAATCCTGTCCGAGCGTGGCGTATGAGTAGCCGGGAATGAACTCGATCTGTGTGGGATCGAAGCCTGCGGCCGATGCATCCGGAGCACGATTAATAAAGAAGAGGCGCATGTTGGCTTCTCCTTCGGTGTCGGGTTGAAGGTCAATACGTCCAATATAGGAACGCTCGTAACCTTCCAAATCTGACGTAAGTCCGTATGAAACTACGGCTGGAGTATTTGAATAGGTGTCTTGCCATACATTATATTGAGGCTCCTCGGGATCTTCGCCTCCTCCTTGTTCCCCTATAGAACCTTGGAACGACCCAGTCAGCGTGCTTCCGTAAACGACTTGTGCCGACGCGTTTTCCTGATAGATAATATCGTATGAATCACGGGCGTCGATTGTGAGCGTGTATTCGTTGGTTTCCGGACTCACTTCAACTTTTATCGAGCCGGTTTTGTAGCCGATTTCCGACGGGCCGAGTGTACCGTTGATGTAAACGGGAGCGTTGGCGAAATAGGCTTTGGCCAACGATACGGTTCCTGCTTCTCCATTTTCGCTGATTGGGTAGTTACCCGTTGCGAGCGTTTCGGTTTCGGAATGGAATACCAGCGAGAACTGTTTCAGGTCGGGGTGAGCAGAACTGCGTAGCGGAAGGGCGATTGTCTTCTTTTCGGCATTCCATTTGGCCCCTCCGGTTTCGTCGAATACCACATTGTTGAGAGAATAGTTCTTTAACTCCATCTCGTGCGAGAGTATGCCGGAGAATCGACCGGTAAACTTGGTTTCGCTTTTGGATAATGTGCCTGTAATGGTCAGAATTACAGTGTTTGCCGTGCCTCGTTCAATTTTGACCAATGTCCCTGCAGGAAGGTTGTCGTCAATGTCGCTATTCCCTTCGATGTCTATCAGATAAGAGGAGGATACTGTTTTATAAAGGTCTTCTGCAAGCAGGCGGCTGCCGTTTCTCTAGGCGCCGTTGTTTTCGATACCTTCAAGTTTGATTTGGGTCTGATAAACACTTGTGTTGTCCGTTTCGAACAGGTTAATTAGTAGCATGCCGTTAGGCAGATAAAGTAATTCTCCTGTTGAAAAAGTGATATCGATTTGCTCCGGTTTCGGTTCGGGATCTTCCGTCCCTGGGTCTTCGTCTTTGAGCGGGGTAAGTTGTAATTTGTTGGAAATTGTCTTGCCCGTCTGGTTCGCAGCTGCAGCGATAACGGCATATGTAATCTGCTTGTCGACGGGAACTCGGATCGAAAGTTTGTTCTTGTCCGTGAGTTTAATGCTCGTTCCGGTTGCGAAAATTTCATCAGCAGTCGTGGGGAGCGATTCGTTCGCGTTCATGCAGACGTAAGCGCATTGCTCGGCATTTTCCACGTTGATCGAGAAGTTCAGTGCCCCGATTTCACTTTCTAAAGCAGAAATTGAGATGCTCGGTTCGGGGATAAGGTCTGATGTTTCGTCATCACTACATGCAGAGAGCATGGCTGTCAAAGTCAATCCTACCAGGAAAAACTTCATGGAAGCAAAGTTCATCATAGAGCATTTTTTTGGTTAAAGAATAATTTCAGAATAAATATATGGATAAAAAATGATTTTACAATGTTGTTTCGAAAATAAATTAGATTATATTTTTTAGGTTCTTTGCCTCTATTATAAAATGTAAATAAATTTGCTTTTGCATTTGACTTATTCTTATCTTTGTTAAAGATTGGATGCGGTTCGGCAATCTTTGTGTGCATGCCCGTACGATTGCTTGCATCTTTTGTTATTTTTGTTGCTGTCATGAATACCGGAATCGTTGTCGTTTTATTGTCGCTCGGCGTCGTTTGCGCCGTGCTGGGTTTGCTTTTGCTCTCCCTGCGTCGGGATAACGCCCGTTTGTCGGACGAACGGGCTGCTGCGGACGAAGCTCGCCGCCTGGCCGAGGAGTCGCGCCGGGTGTCCGAAGAGAAATCCGCTGCCGCCGAAATCGAAATCCGCACCCTGGTCGAGCGGAGTACGCTGGCGCAGGCCCGTCTGGAGGCGGCCGAACAGCGAATGGCCGAGGCACGTGCCGAACGCGAAAAGATGGAGGAGACTTTCCGGACCCAATTCAAGAACCTCGCCAATGACATTCTGGGCGAACAGTCGCGCACTTTCAAGGAGACCAACCGCGAAGCGCTCGACGTGTTGTTGAAACCTTTCCGGGATAACATCGTGGAGTTCCGCGAGCGGGTCGAGAAGATCTACTCCTCCGAGAACGAACAGCGGGGGGCGTTGCGCAACGAGCTTGAACGCCTGATGGAACTCAATCGCCGCATCACCACCGAAACGACCAACCTGACCAACGCGCTCAAGGGCAATTCCAAAGTGCAGGGCGACTGGGGCGAGATGATCCTCGAAACGATCCTCGACAATTCGAACCTGATCCGGGGCGTACATTACGATACGCAGCTCAATATCAAGGACGAAGCGGGAAACAACCTGCGGCCCGACGTGGTGCTTTATCTGCCCGAAGGCAAACGGATCGTCATCGACTCGAAGGTGTCGCTCACGGCATTCGTCGGATACGTCGGGGCCGAGGACGAGGCGACCCGGCGCCAGTATCTTGCGTCGCACGTCGCGTCGGTGCGGCAGCACGTCGTCGAACTGGGTCGCAAGGAGTACCAGCGATTGCTCGATTCGCCCGATTTCGTCATTATGTTCATTCCCAACGAACCGGCGTTTCTGGCGGCGCTGCAAAACGACAGCTCCATCTGGGCCGATGCCTACGACAAGAAAGTCATCATCTCTTCGCCGACCAATCTTTTCGCTTTACTGAAGTTGGTGGACGATCTTTGGAAGCGGAACGCACAGAATAAGAATACGGCCGACATCGTTACTTACGGTACGAAACTCTACGAGCAGTTGGTGGCTTTCACCGCTTCGCTCGAAGGGGTGGGACAGTCGCTCGACGCCGCCCGGGACAAGTACAACGATGCCTACAAGCGGCTTTGCACCGGTAACGACAACATCGTCCGCTGCGGGGAGCGGCTTCGCAAACTGGGAATTCCGACCAAGAAACAACAGTCTGCCCGGACTTTGCAGGCGGCCGATTTACCGGACGAAGAGTAGCTTCGGCAGGGGCGGGATTGCCCCGGCACGACAGCGGTGCGTAACCGGTGCGAGGGGTGCTTGAAAAAGCCGGATGTCGGGAGGAGGAGATGCGAGTTTCCTCCCGAGATACGATAAAAAAAATCTACCGGGATGCTCCGTCGCCGATCACTTATCGGGCAGGAAAATTCCGGCAGATTTGTATTTCAAATTGTCTAAAGCAGCTTTTGGAGCAATACTTCGTCCTTATACCCTTCGGGGGTACGGATCCACTCCTTTTTAACCCCGACCCGGCGGAATCCGGCTCTTTCGAAGAGAGTCAGGCTGGGGACGTTGTCCGCGAGTACGTTGCACCACAGTTGCCGCAGCCGGAGTACCGTGCGGGCATACTCTTCGAGCAAAGCCAATGCCTCTGCCCCGTATCCTTTCCCGCGCTGTGCCGGATCGTAAACCAGAATGCCGACGCCTGCCCGTTCGTGCTGCGGCTCGAAATCGAACAAGTCGATGGCTCCGATCGTTTCCCCCGCTGTGTCGTCGATCATCAACCGCAGTTGTCCGCATCGGTAAATACCAGCCTGCTGCTCCTGGATGAATTGTTCGATCGAATAGTGCGAGAACGGTTCGATCGTACCGCTGACTGTCCACAACGAAGGATCGTTTTCCCACCGGCAGAGCAGTTCGAGGTCCTGAGGTTCGACGGCCCGCAGGCTGCAAATATGGCCTCGGAGCATCATTAGCAAAGTCCGAGCACCTGATTGCGAATCAACATGGCAGCACCCCAGGCGCTGGCCGTCTTGCCCATTTTCGACAAGCGGAATTTGGTGTCCTTATAAACCAGATTGAGCGAGTATTTGTTGGTCGCCGACTTGAGGGGCAGCATCAGGTAGTCGCCCGCTTCGGCCAGCTCGCCGCCTACGATGACCGTTTCCGGATTGAAGGTGTTGATCAGGAAGGCGACGGCCTTGCCCGCCTTTTCTCCGACCTCCTCGATCAGTTCGATCGAGAGATTGTCGTCGTGCTTGGCTGCGTCGATGATCTCATCGACGTGGATGGCTTCGTGCTTGTTGTATTTTTCGCGCAGGATCGTATTGACACCCTGGCTGATAAGCCGACCGAACTTCTGTTCGATCGCGATTCCCGAAACTTCGGTTTCGAGGCAACCTTTCTTGCCGCAGGAGCAGATGATTTCGTTGTCGAAGAAGGGAATGTGCCCGAACTCTCCGGCAAAGCCGCTCTTGCCGTAGTAGAGTTTGCCGTTCATGACGATACCGATGGCCAGGCCGCGTCCGAGGTGGAGGTAGAGTACGTCCATCTCGTCTTTGGATTTGCTGTTGGTGTATTCGGCATAGCATCGGGCCCGGGAGTCGTTTTCGAGCAGTACGCGGATGCCGATGCGTTGTTCGATCATATCGCGCAGGGACTGTTCGCTCGAAGTGAAATAGCGGTAACTGCGTCCCGTCGTGGGATTGACGCGTCCGCTGACGCTGACACCCACTCCGAGGATTTTCGCGCGTTCCACACCGCACGTATCGATGAAATGTGCGATATTCGAGCAGATTTTTTCGAGGCATTGAGGGCGATCCTGCAGTTCGAAGTCGGTCAAGAGTTCCTCTTTGACGATATTGTTGTGCAGGTCCGTGATGAGGAACGACATGTTGTCCCGGCCGATATTGACGCCTGCGAAATAGATGGCCGAGCTGGCCAGTCCGAAGACGTTGGGACGTCGTCCACCCGGAGTTTCGACCTTGCCCAGATCGGAGACGATGTTCTCCTGAACGAGTTCCTGAACGAGCTTGGTGATGGTCGGTACGCTGATGTGCAGCTCTTTGGTAAGCTCCGAGAGCGTACACTCCCCGTTCACCGCCATATGTGCGATGATATTTCGCTTGAAGAGGTTGTTCTTGTGCGAAATACCTTTCAGATTGTCATCTTCCTGTCGGCTGAAAAATTCGGTTAACGATGTCATAGTTATTGACGCGGTGAATCTCGTCAATAAACAAAATCGTCTTGCGCCCATAAGCCCCCCAGTTTTCTTTTGCTTTTTCAACAACTTCTTCCATGTCTTTTTTACCGGCTGATGTCGCATTAATCTGGAGAAATGCTGCACTTGTCGTATTCGCAATTACTTTCGCTAACGTCGTTTTTCCGGTTCCCGGCGGTCCATAAAAAATCAGCGAACTTAATTTATCTGCCTGAATTGCCCGGTACAATAATTTATCTTTTCCGATAATATGTTTCTGTCCCACAACCTCGTCCAAGGTAGTCGGACGGAGTCTTGAAGCAAGCGGCGATTCGGTCTCTTTTTTCTGCTCGCTCATATAATCTAATAAATTCATGATTCCTTTCCTTCCTGCCGTTTATCCATCTGTATAACTTCGTCTCCATGGAAACCATAACACAGTTTTTCGCCCCGTTCAAGTTTAGCTTTCGCAGCTGTTTTCTCCGTCAATGCCGTTTCAAATGAATCAATTTTCTCCTCCGGCACCAAAAACCGAAACACAACCTCATTTCCATATTCACACGATAACTCGTGAATCTCGTTGGTTCTTGCTAAATATTGGATTTTTCCAACCTCGTTATAATCCACTGTAACGGTCAGCGGGTAACCGGTCTCTTTTTCTAAAAGTACACAGTGATTTAATCCCTCTTTCATCGCACCGGAATACGCTCTTACAAGCCCCCCAGTACCAAGAAGAGTTCCTCCAAAATATCTTGTGACGACTGCCACAACATTATAAATTCCCTGTCCATCCAAAATATCCAACATCGGTCGGCCGGCCGTTCCTGATGGTTCCCCGTCATCGCTGCAGCGCACCGTATCCTTATTTTCACCTAAAATATAGGCAAAGCAGTTATGTCTGGCATCATAATATTTTTTCCGCATCGCGGTAATTTTTTCAAGTGCTTCTTCTTCCGTTGTGACCGGAAAAATGTTCGCAATAAAACGGGATTTCTTTTCTATAATTTCCCCTTGTCCACCTTCGTAGAGTATCTTAGATGCTGTTTCCATCCGTTTCGTTCCTTTCTCTTACTTCGTTCCTACTCCTTACTATTATAGTAATTGCCCTTTCCCTTTTCAAGAGTTTTTGTTATACTAAAAAGAAAAGGAAACATTCAGGAAGGAAAGGACCGCACATGAATTTTAGTCATAAGGGAATCCAGAATCGAAAACATCAGCTTGAATCCGCAGCCACTCACCGTCTGCACAAATTACAGCTTATGGGAATTCGTCTTACTCTCATCGGGCTTATTTTTATCAGCCTTTTTGCCGGAAGTTTCCTGATTGGGATGTACACAAGCATCTTATCTTCGACACCGGATGTGAACTCTATCCAGATTGTTCCAAAGGGCTATACAACGACAATTGTGGACAGTGAGGGAAATCCGATTCAGTCCTTAGTCGGGAAAGATGCCAACCGTGAATATGTTACATTGGATAAAATTCCTGAAAATCTTCAAAATGCCTTTATTGCCATTGAGGACGAGCGTTTCCGTAAGCATAACGGCGTGGATACACAGCTGGCAGGGCATGATGACTCTTCCGCGGGAACTGGAAGTAAAAGACGGACAGATC
>OGYO01001786.1_pt1 | contig 11674 bp, 8 predicted proteins | sample 1576561 | NCBI WGS metagenome assembly OGYO01 (sample SAMEA3541507, study PRJEB24748) | human gut metagenome | biome: human gut; feature: human-associated habitat; material: faeces | place: China | collected 2012 | reverse complement strand
ACTGTTAAAGAAGGACGACCACCTGAATGAAAGGCAGAAAACTCATCTGTTGGATATCCTGAGCGAGCATAGGGATTTGGCGATTTGTTATGCCATGAAGCAGGAGATGACTCGTCTGTTCACATTGACTGACTATGAAGAAGCTCTCGCCGGATGGACAAAATGGATTCAGGCTGGACTGGAGAGCGGGATTCCTGCCCTGGTAAAGTTTGCCCGGCAAAAGCAGAAGCGAATCAAGGGACTGGCTGCTCATGCCCTGTATCCTATCAATACGGGGAAGCTTGAAGGATTCAATAATAAGATCAAGGTACTAAAAAGAATCGGATATGGGTACCGAAACATGGATTATTTCTTTACCCTTATCCGATTCCATTCTTTACCTAAAAATTATTCATCCCCCAAATTTCCGTGAAGAGCCATTTGATTTAGTGGATACAATAATCCCTATGTCATGGAAGCCCTTCCGCTCCGCACCTCCCAAAACGCGAACGGAATGCATATACAAATTTGCTTCAGAAAGGATGGATTCATTATGAGAAACCTGAAGAAACACATCATCATGGTATCTGCCGCAGCTATGTTTGCCGCAGCCGGATTTGCAGGAAATTCCGTTTTCGCCGCTGAACCGACGACTGACAATTTCGTGCTCCCTCCGCAGATGACCGAGCAGCAGAAGGCTGATTGGGCCAAGGACAATCCGCAGTACCGCGAAAAGGAAACCCAGCAGGCAGAAAGAACTGCCAGAATGGCTCCAAGATCCGTCACTCTGGATGAAATCACCAACAATGGCCGCGATTACCGTATCGCTCTCCTCAATGCAGAAGAAGGCCGCGCTCCAGGAAGCGACGAGAATGCCATGATGCAGAAAGACGGTCAGCCTGCACCTTCCGACAAGGCCAATGGCCCGAGAGTCAGAAGAGAAGGCCGCCGCATGCCTGAAGGCCAGCAGCAGCCACAGCGCCGCTTCCACCGCAAGGATGGACAGAAGGGCGAATGGAAAGCTGACGGCCAGAAGGGCGAGCACCATTTCAAAGGCGAAAAACGTGATGGAGAGCACCGCTTTGACAGACAGGACCGTGACGGCGATCACCGTTATGGCCCGGAAGACAAACGGTTCAAGCATCACAAGAACCCGCGCTTTGATCAGCAAAAGGGTGATGAGCAGGGCCAGCATAAGAAGGACCACAGATTCGGTCCGAGAGATGGCCGGCCCACCCCTCCTCCGGACGCAGGTTTCCAGCCGCGTCCGGACGGACAGCCGCAGGATGAAGAATAACCTGGAGGCTTAACGTGATCATGACCAGGCGGACTTCCCAAATAAACCTGGCCTTCACAACTCATCTCTCCACCTTCCCGATTTCGGAGAGCGAGTATAAAAAATCCACAAATCCCGGACGCCAACCTTCCCAAAACCGGCGTCCAGCTGCCAGAGCAATCCCATGCTTTGGTTCACTCCAAGGGGCCGGACAAGGAAAGTTATCTTCCTTCCCTATAAAAAGAACCTTTCCCCCGGCCTCCGGCAGGATCACTCCTTCCCAAAAAAGAATCCTGCCAAGCCTTAATTCTTCCGTTCCGGTTTCTTCCTCCCTGTTGAGCCGGAATCCCCCGAAGAATGAGGTACTCCCTTACAAATTAATACCTTCCCTGAAGGATACGAAGTCCTTCACCAGAAAGCCGCTCTTCCCCGAGCGGCTTTTTGGGTGGGATGGGTGGGATTGGGATAGGCTATGGAGATAATGACAAGGTATAAAACCATACAACCAGCCTTCGGCTGTTGGTAATCAACCCTATCCGCCCTTCGGGCACCTTCCCCGTCTGGGAAGGCGAGTGAAACCATAAAACCTCGCTGCGCTCGTGGTAATCAACCCTATCCGCCGGCCTTTTTAGAAACTGCACCTTTGAAAACCATAAAACCAGCCTACGGCTGAGGAAATGCAACTCATCCGTCGGCTCCGCCGCCACCTTCCCTTCCAGGGCAAGGTCAAGACCGGCCTACGGCCTGGGAAATGGTATTTCCTCTTTAGCTCTCCCTCTATATTTATATTTTATTTATCATTATTTAAAGGCAGAGGAAGTTTTATCGTGTAGTATCGGAAATGTAAATAGGGGCGGATGCCCCGGCTCGTTATCACTGTGCTATAATATAGGATAGCGCTTAAGCTCATATTTTGGAGGATTTATTATGATATCAATCGTGACACCCGTTTATAACGAAGAAGGGAACGTCGTTTACTTTCATGACGCAGTGACTAAGGTCATGAAGGACGTTGACATGGATTATGAGATCATCTATGTCAATGATGGCTCTAAGGATCGGACGGATGAGCTGATCCATCAGCTGGCTGACAGTGACCCTCATGTGCGGGCGCTCACGTTTGCCAGGAATTTCGGGCATCAGATCGCGATTACCTGTGGTATGGATTTTGCCATCGGGGATGCAGTGATTACGATGGATGGGGATATGCAGCATCCGCCGGAACTGATTCCGAAGCTGATCGAGAAGTGGCAGGAGGGGTATGATATCGTCCAGACGATCCGCACGACGACGGAGGATGCAGGGCCGGTGAAGAAGATGACTTCAGCCGGGTACTATGCTTTCATCAATGCGATTTCGACGACGCGTGTCACTCCCGGCGGCTCAGATTTCCGTCTGATGGACAGGAAGGCGCTGGAAACTTTCAAGAGATTCCGTGAACACAGCCGTTTTATCCGCGGCATTGTCGGCGGTCTTGGTTTCAAGCAGACTTCGATCGAGTTTGAGGCACCGGCCCGCCACTCTGGTGTTTCGAAGTTCTCCATGCGCAAGATGCTTCATTTCGCTATGGACGGCATCATCACGAATTCGACGCTGCCGCTCCGCATGGCTTTCTACATCGGTGTCCTTGCCGCTGTAGCCGGTGTGCTGGTGATTCTGCATGTGCTGTACTGTGTCATTGCAGGACAGGCTGTACCGGGCTGGGCGACGATGACAATCCTGATTTCCATTTTTGGCAGCCTGAACCTGATGGGGCTTGGTATTGTGGGAGAATATCTGGGCCGCATTTTCGAGGAAGCGAAGAATCGTCCTCTGTACTGGCTGCAGGATGATACGGCTTCCCATGCCGATAATCCTTATCGTGAAACGCACGATCATTTATAATTTCTACGCACAATTGAAAGGAGATTTTCATGGGTGATACACCTTTTTTCGAAAGTGAATTATTTGCTGAACTGAGTGAAGATCTGAAGGCTTCTTCCCGCTTTACAGCAACCTACCGCATCAAGGCGTCTGATTATGAGGAAGCAAAGAAGCTGGCTTTCGGCATCTGCGTGGAGCAGACGGTCGAATGTCCGTATGAACTGGTCGAGGGTACTCCGATCGGAGACACGATTGTCGGCCAGATCGAATCAATCAATAAGGCTGATCCGGGCGCTTACTACGCTGTCATTTCGTATGACCCGGATGCTGTAGGCCATGAAATGTCTGAACTGGTCAATATGTTCTTCGGAAATACGAGTCTGCAGCCTGGCATCCGCCTGATGTCGTTCGAGCTTCCGGATTTCATGTACAATGATTATCCGGGGCCGCGTTTCGGCCGTGAAGGCATCCGCGAATTGTGCGGTGTGGAACATGGCCCGATCCTCATGAGTGCGATCAAGCCGCTCGGCAAGAGTCCGAAGGAACTGGCTGAAATGGTTTACAAGCTCGCTCTCGGCGGCTGCCCGATCATCAAGGACGACCATTCTCTCATGAATCAGGATTATGCTCCTTTCGAAGAAAGAGTGCTCCAGTGCGTCATGGCGCTGGCTGATGCGAAGGAAAAGACAGGCAAAAAGAGCATGTACATCGCAAACTGCACGGCTGACGGCCTGCAGATGCTCGACCGTGCTTACAAGGCGCAGGAAATCGGAGCAGACGGCATCATGCTCGCTCCGGCTCTCACCGGCTTCACGCTGATCCGCGATCTGGCAAGGGATCCGGAATTCCATCTTCCGATTTTCCTCCATCCATGCTTCTCCGGCTCTCTCGTCCTTTCTGAAGATTCCGGCATGTCCCCCTTCTGCTATTACGGACAGCTCTCCCGCCTGATCGGCGCTGACGCTGCCATCTTCACCAGCTTCGGAGGAAGGTTCTCCTTCTCCGTCGATACCTGCCAGAAAATCTGCGAAGGCACATCGGAATTGATGGGCGGACTCCGCCCCATATTCCCCGTTCCTTCGGGCGGCATGCGCTGGCAGCTTTTCAAGAATATGTACCAGACTTATGGTCCGGATACGATTTTCCTCGTGGGCGGTGCTCTTCAGACAGAAGGCCCGGATCTGACGGATAATGTGAAGTTCTTCCTGGAAAAACTGGAAGAAGCACAGAGATAAATATAGAGGCAATCAAAAAGCAGTGAAACAACTTTCGTTTCACTGCTTTTTGATTTAATTATCTATTCTATCCGTTTTCTTAGAATACGTAGTTCAGGGATACGGTAGCAAGATCGTCGTAATCGGTCTTGTCTTCGCCCTTGGTCTTGACGTCGAATGCGTATTCACCGTGGAGACGGACATTCTTCATGAGAACGAGGTCACCGGATGCAAGCCAGAAGCGGGAACGGTTGATTTTATCGTTGTCTACTGCAAGGTTTGCTGCGGATGCTGTGTAGGTGGTGTCGTTCAGGAAGGAACCCTTTTCAGCACTGATGTACTGGCCGGCAATGCGGAAGGTGCCCGGTTTCTTCATGCTGTAGTGACCGAATGCAAGGCCTGCAGTCCAGGTCTGCGGATCGCCCTTGTAATCGGTGTTCTGGTAGTAGTCGCCGAAGATATCGATATCGTCAGTAACGCCGGCAGTAAGGCCTGCGCCCCAGATGCGTGCATCATACTTGTCTTCGCCCTGGATGTATTCAACATCGTAAGCCAGACGTCCGCTCTTGCCGTATACGCGGGCAATAGCTGCACCTTTGTCTTCTTTTTCTGTTGCAGTGCCAAGGTTGCCGCCGGTGAAGTGGCCGTAGCCGATATCAGCAGCGAGTTTCTTGGATCCGATGGTTGCCATAGCACCATCGAATGTATCATCGTACTGCAGTCCAGTCTGGCCAAGGAAAAGGTCCATGCGGCCGAGTGTCAGTCCTGCTTTGCCATTGAAATCATGATGAACGTACAGTGCCTTCATATAAGCATCACGTTTATCATTGCCTTTGAGGTTCATGTCATAGCGGAGACGGCCATAAGCATAGGTGCTGTCATTGACCTGGCCTTTGATGGAGACCTGCATACGTCCATCCCATTTATCTTCGGCTTTGCCATTGTTCCCATAGTACTGAAGGAAACGGACACGGCTGTTGCCGGAGAAGGAAAGGTTTCCGACTTTCTTTTCAAGGTTCGACACGCGTACGCCGAGGTTGCTGAGTTCATCAGCATATTCGCCAGCGAGTTTGTCCAGCATGGCTCTCTGTTCAGCATTCATCTGATCTTCGTTAGCAAGCATGCGTGCAATGATCTGTGCCATTTCGAAACGGGTGATGTTTCTTTCGCCGCGGAAGGTGCCGTCCGGATAGCCGATAACGACGCCCTGTTCGGACAGATCTACAACTGCCTGATATGCCCAGTCATCCGGGGTCACATCAGAAAACGGATTGGCTGCGTATGCGGATACGCCAGCGGTGAGTGCTGCGACAGCAGCGATTGCAAGAATCTTTTTCATTCTTCTCTCCTCTTAGAGCAGAATCGTCCCAAATATGTTCCGAAGGAAGTTTTGCTCGAGTGACCGTGTTTCCTCTGCAATTTCCCTGGTTCCCTAGACAGTCTTGTGGGACATTCTCGACTGTGTGTATCATATTACCATCATCATTAGAATATAGCAACAAAATTATTTGTGATATCTTATTTTTGCATAGTCTTAGATTATAAAATAATTCATTTTGCATTAATTCAACTTAAATTAATTATAAATTGTGAGATGCTTTTGCAAAATCTGCAATCAAGCTGCATCAGGTGGGATAAAGAATCAATTCAATGCGGATTTGTTCTTTAAAGGCTGCTCTTCCTTCACAGGCAGCTGTCCCGGCGAGTCCTCACTCTCCATTTGACTCTGCCTCCCGCTGCATATAAAAAGCCGCGAAACTGAATTTCTTCAATTTCACGGCTTTTCGTATATTCATTTAGTGTGCTTCTGCCATGTTGGAGATGGATCCTTTGGATGCTTCTTCCATGACGTAGCGTTTCTTGTCCACTTCGTTTCTCCAGTGGAGGACGGCGCTGATGACGAAGGCGACAGCAAGCATTCCGGCAAAGAGCTGGAGGGTAGCGCTGTAGCTGCCGGTGGTTTCTTTCATGAATGCCAGGATGAGCGGGCCTGCCACGCCTGCGATGCCCCATGCGGTCAGGATGGATCCGTGGATGGAAGCGAGCTGGCGGACGCCGAAGATGTCGGAAAGGAATGCCGGCATGCAGGAGAAGCCGCCGCCGTAGCAGGAGATGATGGCAAGGACGAGTGCCTGGAAGATGAAGCCTTCTCTGGTAATGGAGAGCTGATGGAAAGCAAAGACTTCAAAGAGGAAGAATACCATGTAGGTGACGCCGCGGCCGATCCAGTCGGAAATGCTGGACCATACGATACGGCCGCCGCCATTGACGATGCCGATGATGCCGACGAGGGATGCTGCCTGCGCCGGGGTCATGCCGATGACTTCCTGTGCCATCGGGGATGCAACGGCAAGAAGGCCGATACCGCAGGTAATGTTGGTGAAGAATACCCACCAGAGCGCATACCATTTCCATGTATGCATGGCTTCTTTTCTGGTCATCTGCGGGCCAAGGACGGTTCTCTTCTTGCCAAGGGCCGCTTCCTCTTCAAGGACTTCATCGATCAGGGCAGGAATTTCGCCTTTTTTCGGCGGACGCAGGTAGGAAGCCGAAGCAATCATGACGACGGCGTAAACGCAGCCAAGGATGACGAAGTTTTCTACCAGTCCGTATGTATCAACGAGCCAGCGCATGACAGGGCCGGCGATCAGTGCGGCAAATCCGAATCCCATGATTGCCAGGCCTGTCGCAAAGCCTCTGTGGCGCGGGAACCATTTGACGAGTGTGGAAACCGGTGTGATGTATCCGGTACCAAGGCCGATGCCTCCGATACATCCGTAGAAAAGGTAAAGGAGCGCCGATGAGTGCACGTGCACGGCAAGCGCTGTCCCCAAAAGTCCTGTGCCGAAGAAAAGAGCGGAAACGAGACCGCTGCGGGATGGTCCGATCCTTTCAACGAAGCCGCCCAGGAAGCCTGCGGACATGCCAAGGAATAAAATAGCGAGCGAGAATGCCCATGTCGTTTCGCTAAGAGTCAGTCCCATAGCTGCCATGACCGGCTTTGTAAGGACGCTCCATGCATAGACGCTGCCTATGCAGATGTGAATTCCGACCGCAGCGAGTGCGATCAACCAACGATTTCTTTTCATATAATCCCTCCACTTCAACAATGAAGGGAAACCAAAGACGCAAAAACCGCCTGTTCAGGTTTCCCTGCCCAGACGGTCGGCCAATCAGATCATCCGCGGTTCACGTGGTCGATTCCACATCATTCCGTCAGTTCCGCGGTGTCTTTCGTTTGTGGTTTTAGATTACCATCCTTTTCCATATGTGTCAAGGAAAGAATTTTTTCTATATTTAAGTGTATACTACTTCCCCTCACTCTTTACGCCAGATTTCTAATCTTATGCACTATACTGGACTAATATTAAAGTATTATATATACTGAAAACGGATAGCCTGCTATATAATACTTTATATATCAATGTTTACTCATTATTTACTCATTCTATCTTCTATTTTTACTAATTTTCTCAAAATTCTCCAAAAAATCTCATTGATTTCCTCTGAATGTATGTTATAATCAGTTTAATAAATTCTAATGTAACAGTAAGACAAGAACGCAGCGAGTGAAGAACTCCCGCCATATCGATTACCCCAAAAACAAGGTCCTGCACGCAGGCCTTGTTCTTTGCCGTTATGAGGCAATCGAACTAACTGTTCATTTACGTATGTTTGTCTATTATCTCAGGAGGGAAAATCTTTGAAACCAAAGCAACTGGCCATGCGCCTAACAGAAATGATCATCGTTCTTTTGGGCATCAGCTTCATCACATTCTGCCTCGTGATGCTGTCCCCGGGCGATCCTGTCCGCCAAATGATTGCCGGCAATGAAGATATTGTCGTCAGCCAATTGGAAATCGATGCACTGCGGCATGAATTGGGACTTGACCAGCCTTTCATCTACCAGTACCTGGACTGGCTGGGCCGCGTACTGCATGGAAACTTTGGTTCCTCTTACCTCATGAAGAAACCGGTTCTGGGTGCCATCCTGGAAGCGCTTCCCGCGACTCTTCTGCTCGCCTGCTCTTCTTCTCTGTTCATGCTTGTTTTCTCTGTGCCGCTTGGCATTTACACCGCCGTCCGCCAGAACAGCCGCTTCGACTATATCGTGAGGCTCTTCTCGTTTGCCGGCGTATCGATTCCGAATTTCTGGATGGGCCTCATGCTCCTCTGGCTTTTCGGATTGAAGCTGGGGATTTTTTCCATCATAGGCGGGACGATTTCTCTGGAGAATCTTGTCCTTCCGACAGTCACTCTTGGCATCGTCATGACGTCCAAGTTCACAAGGCAGGTCCGCGCCGCCGTTCTCGAAGAGCTGCAGCAGGACTATGTCATGGGGGCCCGCGCCCGCGGTATTTCTGAAAGAAAGATTCTCTGGCAGGAAGTCCTTCCTAATGCTCTTCTGCCTCTGATCACACTCTTCGGCCTTGCATTCGGCTCTCTTCTTGGAGGCGCGGCTGTCGTGGAAATCATCTTCTCCTGGCCGGGTCTTGGCTACATGATCGTACAGGCCATCACCTACCGTGACTTCCTTACGGTTCAGGCGGTCGTTCTCTGGATCGCTTTCATGTACATGGTGATCAATATCATCATTGACTTCTCTTACCAGCACTTAGACCCACGGCTGAAGAAAGGAGGCCGCTAATGCACATGATCATCCGCGGACTCCGCGAAAACCGTATTTTCTTCGTGACGTCCATCCTCATCGTTTTCGTACTTCTGCTTGCTTTCCTGGCTCCATACATTTCACCATATGATCCGCTCTCTGCTTCTATGAAGGATGCGAATCTGGCACCGTCTTCCGCGCACATTTTCGGAACGGACAAGCTGGGCCGCGATGTTTTCTCCCGTATTCTCTGCGGCGCTGAGCGTTCGCTCTCCAGTGTCCTCTTCCTTGTTGCTCTTATTTTCGTCGTCGGCACGACAGCCGGCGTCATTTCCGGCTATGCAGGCGGCATCGTCGATATCGTCATCATGCGTATCGCTGATATGATGATTTCCTTCCCGGGAATCATCCTTGCTATCGCGATTTCCGGTATCATGGGCCCGTCGCTCATCAATGCGATGCTGGCTTTGACGGTCGTCACATGGACGAAGTATGCGAGGCTTTCCCGTTCGCTTGTCCTGAAATTAAAAGAAAGTGAATTCGTAGAAGCTGCCATCATCAGCGGCGGCACTCATACTCATATTCTTCTGCATCATATTCTGCCAAATGTCCTTCCTCTTCTTGTCATTACGGCCGCTGCAGATATCGGCGCCATGATGATGGAACTGGCCGGACTTTCCTTCCTGGGATTCGGGAGCCAGCCGCCGAATCCGGAATGGGGCCTCATGCTGAATGAAGGCCGCCTGCAGCTGCAGACCGCGCCATGGCTCATGTTCTTCCCTGGCTTTGCGATTTTTATTTCCGTCGTTATTTTCAATCTGTGGGGCGATGCGCTCCGCGATGTACTTGATCCTCGTCAGGATAAGCAATAAAAGGCAATATGAATGCATGACCGCGGTTCCAGAACTGCTTTCTCCTCATGCAGGCGGACATGCACATCCAATCTCCTCAGAATCATTCGCAGATTGGTTTTCCTCAATCCCGATTTGCCGGACGATTCTTTTCTCAGAAGCCTTTTATATAGATTTTATTTCCTATTTTATTTCTTTAATCAAAGGAGACACTATGAATTCATTTTTAAAGAAAGGGGCTGCTCTCGCAGCCTGCGCCCTCATCGCTTTTGGTCTTTCCGGATGCGGCGGAAGCTCTTCTTCCGCGAGTAAAGACACCCTCCGCGTCGGCGTAACAAACTTCGCTGACAGCCTGGAACCGACTGATAACTATTTCGGCTGGCAGGTTATGCGTTACGGTGTCGGCGAAGCACTCGTCCGCTTTGATGACAAGATGCGCCCGCAGCCCTGGATCGCTGAAAGCTGGCAGGTAGCTCCGGACCAGATGTCCTGGACATTTAAGATCAAGAACATTAAATTCTCCAACGGCAACCCTGTCACCGGCGAAGCTGTCAAGAAATCTCTGGAAAGAACATTTGCCAAAGCTCCGCGTGCCCAGGCTATGTTCCCGCTCGACCACATCACAGCTGATGGACAGACCGTCACGATTTACACAAAGAAACCGATTGCAACACTGCCAGGCATGCTGGGCGATCCGCTCTTCATCATCGTCGATACCTCTGCTGAAGGAAAACAGGACTTCGCTAAGCAGGGCCCGATTTCCACTGGTCCTTATGTTGTAAAGAGCTTCTCCAAGGCTAAGACAGAACTCGACGCTAACACGAACTATTATGAACCGGTTCCATACAAGCATGCTGTCGTCAACACCATCGATGATCCGTCCACCCGTGCTATGGCACTCCAGAAGGGCGAAATCGATGTAGCTGTCAACGTAGCTCCTGGCGATCTTGAACTCTTCAAGGATAAGAGCAAGTTCACCACCTCTGAAATCGATTCCATCCGCGACGTTCTTGCCCGTCTTTCCGTGAAGGAAGGAAAACCGCTGGCTGATCCGCGCGTACGTGCTGCTCTGATTGAATCTCTCGACCGCGATAAATACTGCAAGGTCCTCCTGAAGGATACATTCACACCAGGCGGCCCGGTTCTCCCGCCGTCCCTCGACTATGACTTCGAAGGACTTTCCAAGACCTATCCGAACAAGTACAATCCTGAACATGCCAAGCAGCTGCTGGCTGAAGCAGGCTGGAAGGATACAGATGGCGACGGCATCATTGAAAAAGACGGAAAGCCGCTCTCCCTTGACTTCATCTACTACTCCGGCCGTGCTGAACTTCCGCTCTTTGCTGAAGCTACCCAGTCTGACGCTAAGAAGGTCGGCATCCAGATCAACCTGAAGAACGTCGACTACAACGTACTTGACGGCATCGGCACCAGAGGCGAATACGACCTCCTCATCTCCAACATCCTGACTGAACAGGCAGGCGATCCGGAAGTATTCCTCAACATGTACTGGAAGACAAACGTCAACGGTTCGAACCCGCAGAACGGTTCCGGCTACAGCAACCCGGCTTATGATGCTCTCTCCGATCAGCTCGCCAGCGAATTCGATCCGGCAAAACGCAGAGACATCATCATCCAGATGGAAAAGATCCTGCAGGATACCTCCGCTACTGTCATCTTCGGTTATCCGCAGACCAATATGATTTCCACCACTGCTGTCGCTCATGCTGACATCAAACCGTGTGATTACTACTGGATCACCGACAAGATCACACCGGCAGGCAAGTAATTTTATCTGAATCTTTTTGTTCATAAAGGAGCTGCTATGCTTTTAGAAGTCAACCACCTGTCCATCGCATATGGCAAGGGAAATCCCGTCGTT
>OGYO01001785.1_pt1 | contig 11679 bp, 14 predicted proteins | sample 1576561 | NCBI WGS metagenome assembly OGYO01 (sample SAMEA3541507, study PRJEB24748) | human gut metagenome | biome: human gut; feature: human-associated habitat; material: faeces | place: China | collected 2012 | reverse complement strand
CGATCTCTATTGCACCATATTTAATGAACTTCTTTTTGCGCTCCTTATCACGCACTTCTTTAGGAATTTCTCTGTCCATAACTTATTGTAATTTTATTATTATCATTTTTGTGCTAAAGAATAAACAACATCCGTGCCAAGGAAACAACTTATTGATAATCAACAACAAATAAAGCGTACAGGGTGTCCGATATCGGACACCCTGTACGCTTTTAAACATCAGTTACCGTACAATAATGATTAACGCAAACGCAATATATCACCTACTTTAGGAGAAGAATCTTCCGGTTTCATCTTATTCATCTTATATAAATTTTTCAGACGAATACCATATTTTTGGGAAATGGAATACATAGATTCTCCCCCACGGACAACATGAACTATGTGTTCCTTATCCGCACGACGATGCTTTTTATCCAAATAAATAATATCTCCTGGCTTCAATACATATCCCTTATAAAGATCATTGTATTTCCTCAACTTGCGTTGACTGATATCAAATTCTTTAGAAAGTTTTTTAAATGTATCCCCCGGACGTACCACAATATAGAGTAAATCATTAGCCAAATAAGGCTGATGCGGGTTTGGGAATTCCTTCATCCACTTTATACCATCCTTGGTATCATACTTATGTAATTCATATAATTCAATGATATCAATTAAACGATATGCATAGCGAGGGTCAGTAGCATATCCCGCTTTCTTCAGCCCATGCGCCCATCCTTTATAATCGGTGATTTTTAATTTAAAAAGAGATGCATAACGTGAACGTCCTTTTAAAAATTTAGAATGATCTTCATATGAATCACGAGGGTGCTTATAGGCACGAAAACATTCATTACGGACATCATCATCATGCCGTACAGTACGACCAGTCCAGTCACCACCACATTTTATACCGAAATGATTATTGGATTTACGAGCCAGTGTACTTTTTCCCGCTCCTGATTCCAATAATCCTTGAGCCAAAGTGATGCTGGCAGGAATACGATACCGTTTCATCTCATCGATAGCGAGATCTTTATACTTATGAATATATTCCTCATACTGCCGGTTACGGGTTTGCGCTTGCACTGTAAAATTACATAGACAACAAAACAACCCGATTAATATAAATTTCAACGTATGTTTCATCATATAAAACTGTTTCAAAATCGCGACTATACTTTTTCCGCTATATATAGTTGCAAACTTACCATTTTTATCCGGCTGTATGCAATCTTTTTAAATTAATTACGAATTTCATTCGAATTCCAAAAGTCCAAAGAAATCCGGACGATGAAAATCCGGCTTCTCTATTTTAATAGGATTCCATGATAAGAAATGAGGCTTTTGCAATTCATCTCCACATTTATAAAAATTAGCCCGTATGCTCATTCCATCCAGCCCGGTAATGGCATGCTTAAAAAATACCTTATACGGAATCAGCAAAGCCACCTCCCAAGTACATTCTCCTATCTTTTCTTCAAAAGTTTCTCTGCCCAAGCTAGCCCAACGCTTCACCTGATCCGTTATTTCAGAAGGAGCCATTTCACGATTATTACGCTCCGAACCTGCTGCTAAAAGAATCGTAGCGATACAGTTACATTCCAAATTATAATAAATGCCATCTCCCGCAGGAATAGAGAAAAATTCCACACAGGAATCTGTCCAAACACTACCGTTATCTTCACCGTATTTGGCACGAACACTGTCTTCTACTACTTTATAATGGACTAATATAGCATCATTTGTATAGGCTATACGAAAAGAGACTTGAGGTTGATAAGGATATTCTTTCCAGTTCACTATATCAATAGGATGATACGTAATGTTCTCATTATCAAACAAGGTCGGTATTTGTTGTGCATCTTGAACTTTACCACTTAATTTCTTTACTTTCATCGTATTGTTTTTATTAGTTAAATAGCTACTATTAGCTTCACAAAAATATATACTTCCACTGAGAAAACAAAATAGTGGCTACCATAAACAGCAGCCACTAAAAGAATAAAGCTATAAAGACAATGAAAGCACAATTTTTACATTTTCATCCATATTTATTTCTTCACATCGCCCTGTGGCATATGTCTTCTCCCATCATGCTGTTTTTTCATTCCTTGTCTTTTTCTCATCTCTTTACGGAATTTATCGCCATTGTGTTTCTCCATATTATACATTTTCTGAATTTGTTTAGGAGAAAGAAATTTCCGGAACTCATTATAATACTTCTCACGAACATCCAGTATCTTTCTACTCTGCGCGAAACGTGCCTTGATAGCCTGCTCCACTTCCGTTGGCAAGGCCGAAAAGGTAAAGCATATGCTTAGTTCTATTTGCAACATTTCGACAAACTCCCATATGACGAGTAGCCCGCATTTCTTCCATGTATTGTTTATACACCGGAATAAATTTAGCAGTCGTTGCGTCATCCAATGCCAATCCTTTTATAATTTGATTGCACTGTATTTCCAGCATCTGCTCTTTATTAAACTGCCTTCTTTCAGATTTAGCTCCTTTCTTTTCTTGTGCAAAAAGTGTTACCTGACTTCCCATAACAATGGCTGCCAACATCATTAAAAAAAATTTTGTTCTCATCATTTTTTTGTTTTTAGTGATTAATCAATTTATAAATATATCATTTTCAGATAATTCCACCCATCCTGCTAATTCCTCATCAGACATAGATTCTATATAACGATCCAAAGTATCTGAATAAGAAGAGTCTAAATCCGTAGAAACAATAAGTGAAGGAGAAGGCAACTCCTCTGCCACAGGTTGGGATATCGGAAAGAAAAGAACTCCCAACATGACAGCCGCAATAGCTAAAGCAGCCCCAATAATCAATTTTATTCTATGCTGCCTATTAAACCTCTCAGCCTGTGTACGCTCCAATACTTGCTTCTGCATTTTTCCGAAAAAGCCATCAGGGGTACGATAAGGCATCCGCTTCCCAATATTCTTAAAATCAAACTCCTTTTCCATCCTGTCTTTAATTATTTATCATGTACTCTTTTATCTTCTCTTTTGCATAATGATAATTCACTTTCAACGTATCCACTTTCGTGTCCGTAATCCTGCTAATTTCCTCATATTCCAGTTCATCATAATAACGAAGATTGAAAACTACCCGCTGCTTTTCAGGAAGCATCAAAATAGCCTGCTGAAATTTCACCGCCATTTCGTTCTCATAATCCACATAATCTGACGCCATCAACTTATTCATTAACTCTTCCTGAACTTCTTCCGCCGAAACAGCTTGTTCCTTACGCATATTCAGAAAACGGAGACACTCATTGGTCGCTATCCGGTAAATCCATGTCCCCAATGAACTTTCCTCCCTAAACTGAGGAAGATGGCGAAAGACGCGAATAAAGACTTCCTGCAGAATATCCTCTGCATCCTCATGTGATACAACCAATCTCCGGATATGCCAATATATGGGCTGTTGAAAAAAATCTATCAACAGTTTAAATCCCCGTTCCGGGTTGGAAGCCCATACTTCCCTAATTTTATCTTCGTTTATCATCTATTCGTCAAAAGTTTATAGGTTAGAACCACCCGAGAACAAGAAGTTAAAAGTGAAAATGAAGTTTTTACATTAATTATAGATGAAGTTAAAATAATCAATCACATTTCCTACAAGAGAAAAATACAACCAATCTTCCGGAATATGAATTTAAAGAATTCAAACTCAATCTTCCTATCAATAAATTTCAGTTCTTAGAAGAATTACCATATAAACAGTAGGGAAATCCCTAAAAATAAATAGGGGAAAAGATAGAAGAATATACCTTTTCCCAACTTATCTTTGTTACAAACAAAAAAACAAAAAAATGAGAAGATTGAAACAAACATTATTAGCGTTAACCATTTGTACTTTAGTCATCAGTTGCAGTTTGACTACTAGTAGCACTATTATGAAAGTACAGAGAGGGATGTCCCAAGAAGAAGTCAGCCATTTACTTGGGAAACCCGATTTCCGTAGATTCGACAACGGCTCGGAACAATGGGAATATACCAAGACCAATATGTCCACAGCTGCAAACACGGTAATTATTATCGATTTTGTAGACGGAATGGTAACAAACATGGATTCTTTTGAGTCCAACATTACTCCGCCTCCAGTTGCAGTGTGTCCGCCAAATGAAATCATTACGGTAGTTCCACCCAGCCACCCTGATCATTCTGGCCCGCACAGACCAAAACACAAAGCCATGAATCCACATGATTTTGAAAACCTCTATAAAAAAGTAAAAAACAAAGCATTTAAGGACGACCAAATGGAATTATTATCTGTAGGAGTTGTAAACAACTACTTCACCTGTAAACAAACTGCCCGACTCATGTCCATATTTACATGGGACGATGAAAAAATGAAAGTATTAAGAATGGTTTCCAACCGCATTGTAGACCGTGAAAATGGAAAAGAAATCATCAAGACACTGGATTCTTTATTTAAACAAGATGATGCACGTAAAATATTGGGAATCACTAACCAATGGTAATTCAACCTAAACAACACACAAAAACATAAATATATGAGAAAATTCAAACAACTATTATTGCTTGTTATCAGTATAACACTTGTCAGTTGTCATACCACAGGAAGTATCAAGCAGAAAGCATGGAAAGTACAGCAGGGAATGACAACAGAAGAAATAGGCCAACTTCTTGGAAAACCCGATTTCCGACGTTTCGATGGTTCTTTGGAACAATGGGAATATCAGAGCGGAGGAATTGCAACGTCTTGCAAATTTCTAATTATCGAATTTCGAAACGGAAAGGTAACAAGCATGGATTCCTACAATGAAATAGCTAAAGAGACTTCAGTAGGAGACCTATATTCCAGCAAAATATCCCTCGATACCGTTGGTTCAATAGACGATAACGAATTTGAAAAGATATACAATGAAACAAAAAATTCCGTATTCAAAGATTCAACTCTGGAAAAAGCCATTATAAATAAAAAATTAAGTTGCGCACAATGCCTTAAACTTATGTCACTTTATACTTTTGATAATGACAAGTTAAAAATGTTACAAGTACTGAAAGACCATATAGCTGACACAACAAATTACGATAATATTGTCAACTCACTAGATTTCATTTCAAGTAAAAACAAGGCCAAAGAGATATTAGGAATACCCTAATACAGTAAAAGCAGATGTACCTGTTGCAATAAACCTAAAAAATATTGCAACAGGCACATCTGCTTTACCTCAATCTTCTATTCTGACAGCTGTGCCGCTTGCGGTTACCATCAGCATACTACCGCTGTCCCCCACAGTTTCATAATCCAAATCCACCCCAACTACAGCATTAGCTCCCAATAAAGCAGCCTGATCCTGCATTTCTCGTAACGCAGTATCTTTAGCCTGTCGAAGTACTTCTTCATAAGAACCGGAACGACCGCCTACAATGTCACGAATACTAGCAAAAAAATCACGAAACAGATTAGCACCGATAATAGTTTCACCTGTTACAATGCCATAATATTTAGTTATACGTTTTCCTTCGATAGTAGGTGTTGTTGTTGCTAACATAATCTTTCTCTTTTTTAATTATATATTCATTAGACGCACAAATAAAAAAAAAAGTTGCAACTTTCTCCTTTTTTTATCGGTAACTATATTATTCTTCTCACATTCAACTCCGACAAGCAATAAGAAAACAAATAAATTTAAAACCAGATTTTAGAAAAGAAACATTGGGAGATTAAAAACAAAACATTACATTTGCAAGAAAACAAAGAGGAACGTATCATGAAACAAATCAAACTGGAAATAAACATAGAGGCTTGCCATTATGACGAACTAACAGAGAAGGACCGCAAACTGATAGACGCCGCGTGTGAAGCAACGAAAAGAAGCTATGCTCCTTACTCACATTTTGCTGTTGGAGCCGCCGCACTGTTGGAAAATGATATCGTCATTACCGGAACCAATCAAGAAAATGCAGCCTACCCATCTGGTCTTTGTGCAGAACGTACCACTTTGTTTTATGCCAATTCTCAATATCCGGATCAAGCAGTAAAAACACTCGCCATTGCTGCCCGCACAGAAAATGGTTTTCTTGACACACCTATTCCTCCTTGCGGAGCCTGTCGGCAAGTATTATTAGAAACTGAAAAACGATATGGAAAACCTATGCGGATACTGCTTTATAGTAAGACTGATATTTATATATTAGAAAACGTAAGCGGACTTTTACCTTTATCGTTTGATGGAAATTATCTGAAATGATACCTACCATCCGTCTGCACAGCCAACAGTTAATAAATCCGGTTTTCAATAATCCGAAAGATCTTGTATCATGGATGGGAGGCATTCAAGCGCAAGATTACACCATGTCCAAATGGGCTATTGGTATCCGGCTAAAGGCAGGAAATCTGCAAACAGTCAATGAGGCACTGGCAAAAGGAGATATATTGCGCATTCATGTCATGCGTCCTACTTGGCATTATGTAGCTGCAGAAGATATACGCTGGATGCTGAAGCTTTCATCCCGATGCATCATTACTGCCAATGACTCTTTTGCCAAGTCCAGAGGACAAGACATTTCAGTTGACATTTACAACAAAGCAAACCGATTATTGGAAAAGGCACTAGCAGGACACAATCATCTGACCAAGCAAGAAATTGACAATGTATTTAAAGAAGGAGGGCTGGAAACCAATGAAAGATTATCCAACCGTTTCCTGATTCACGCTGAAGCTGAAGGACTTATTTGCAGCGGAGCAGATAAAAATAATAAAATCACCTTCGCACTTTTGGATGAGCGTGTTCCTCCAATACAAGAATTACATAAAGAAGAGGCGCTAGCTATCTTGGCACGCAAGTATTTTAGAAGCCACTCTCCTGCCAGTCTGAAAGACTTTGTATGGTGGTCCGGACTTTCGGTAACGGAAGCTAGACAAGGTATAGCCGCCATTGAACAAGAATTGCTTTCTGACCATTTCCTAGCACAAAAATTATATGTTCATCAGTCTTATAAAGAAGAAAAAACAACCGACATATTGCATATCCTTCCTTCATACGATGAATACCTAATCAGCTACAAAGACCGTACAGATGTATTGAACAAAGAATACCAACACAAAGCATTCAATTCTTTCGGGATATTCCGTCCGGTTATTCTGTACAACGGGCAAATAGTTGGAAATTGGAATAAAGTCATACAAAAACAAACAACACATATAGAAATGAACTGGTTCAAGAAAAATACAAAAATCAAAAGAGAATTACTTTCCCTAGCGGAGAGAAAATACCTTACTTTTTTCTCCGAACTGTAAGAAAATTGTAAATGGATTATTTCTGCGTCATCACATTTTAAAAATAATCCATTACATTTACATTATTCAGTATTGCAATATAAAACTCTCAGCCACTTTCAAGAAACGTTCATGACCTTTTTCATTCAAATGTGCAGTATCTGTATTATTCTTGCTGTTCTGAAAATATATTTTTCTAAAATGATCATTACTTGCATAAATTCCTCCTTTTCGGGCGCTGTCAAAAATAGGAATACTATAATTTCCACAAACCTCAATCATAGCATCCACCACTTTCTCAGCATCACTTCCTGCAAAATTTTTACAGTTCCATCGGGTAAAGAAAAAAATCTTAGCTGTGGGATACTTTTCAATAAGCCCTTCACACAGCATTGCCAGCCTCTCTTTAAATACATCAATACCGCCAATTGAATCCAATTTAAAACCATCATTGTGCCCACCCACAACAATAACATAATCCAAATCATCCGGCATTTCCTTATATCTTACATACATCGCTTCCCCCCAACGCGGGCTACTATAAGCAATGCTGCTGCCGTTCTTGCCATAATTTAAATATTCCATACCATGTTTCTCGGCAAATTTATAATGCCAGGTATTCTTAACAGGTTCCTTATGATTCTTCACATAACTATCTCCAATAATTCCCAAACGTTTTCCTTTCAATTCATCAGTCCTGACGGTAACTCCTTTAATAATTTGTTCCAACTGCTTATATACCTGTTGTCCCAAATACTCTGCCGAATGAGCCGTGAAATGAAGTCTGTCATTTAACAATTCCGCGCCTGACATATCTATCAGGTGCATGTTAGGATCTTCAGCAGCCAATTGCTTCATCGCATTCTCCACTTCTCTGCTGAAATATTTATTACTTCGGGCAACAGTACCAAAAATAAAAGGCAAACGAGAATAATCCTTTCCGGTTTTTTCTGTCAGATGCATACGCACATAAGCCACCATTGTCTTCAAGTTACGGTAATAATCTTTACTTTTAGCATAATCACTTTCCCCCTGATGCCAAAGAAATGCATCTATCTGATAGCCATCCTTCAGGCGGGAAAGAGTCTTGTCTATACACATGTCTATCTCTTGAATGAAAGAAAGCAACAAGGAGTTTCCTCCATCAGAAGTTGGCTTAGCCTGTGCCAGCCATTCAGGCGCCGCAGACCAAAAACGTCCCTTGGAAGCATTATAATCAGGTGCTATGGAAGTTCCGCCAACAGCCCATTTCACCACATAAAATTTCTCCTGCAACAACTGCTCCAACCAATAATATGTCACTGCATCAAAAGCCCACATATTATTTTTTCCGCTACGTTTGGCACGAGGCCAGAAAGGAATAAATTCTCCCTTTCCGTCATTCTGAGCTATCTGACAATAACGGTAGGCACCTTCGGCATACGTCAGTGTATCCGTAGCCAATGCTTTAATATATGCCGGCAAATCTTCATTAGGAGTTCGTCCATCGGTATTAGACTGTCCGGCAGTTATAATCACATGTACAGGATTGGAAGCCATCGTATTAAAGCCAACAGCTGCAAAAATCAAAATCAAAATTAAGTTTTTCATAAGTATCATTTCATGTTTTTAATGGACACAAAAATAATCCTAATTCTAATATAACGACATGGATTATCGTCCATTATCATAGATTTTTGAACTCATTATGGTTCATACAGAATGAGAATTGCGGCTAAACCATAAAAAAAGAGCCACAGGAACAATGGCTCCCAATGACTCTTTCTTTTTCAGCTCATATTTATAATTTAATTATCTCCATACATACGCGCACGCATTTCTTTAATATGATCAGAAGTGATGTATTCATCGTATTCCATCATCTTGTCAATGATACCATTCGGGGTCAATTCAATAATACGGTTCGCCACCGTTTCAATAAATTCGTGGTCGTGGGAAGAGAACAGCACATTTCCCTTATAAGTCTTCAGATTATTATTGAAAGCCTGAATTGATTCCAAGTCCAAATGGTTGGTTGGAGTATCCAAAATCAGACAGTTCGCATTACGCAACTGCATACGGGCAATCATACAACGCATCTTCTCACCTCCGGAAAGCACATTCACTTTCTTCAATACTTCCTCTCCGGAAAACAACATACGCCCCAAGAAACCTTTCATATAGACTTCGTTACCTTCGCCAAACTGGCTCAGCCAATCTACCAAATTCAAATCACTTTCAAAGAAATCCGTATTATCCAAAGGCAAATAAGCCGTAGTAATAGTAACGCCCCACGCGAATTTACCAGCCTGCGGAGTACGATTTCCATTGATTATTTCAAAAAAAGCAGTCATGGCACGCGGATCACGGCTCAAAAAGACAATCTTATCTCCTTTTTCTACATTAAAATTCACATCATTGAACAATACCATACCGTCTTCAGTTTCCGCACGCAAGCCGGATACTTCCAAAATCTGATTGCCCGGTTCACGATCCGGAGTAAAGATGATACCGGGATATTTACGGGACGACGGCTTAATTTCATCTACATTCAGTTTTTCCAACATCTTCTTTCGGCTGGTTGTCTGCTTGCTCTTAGCCACATTGGCACTAAAACGACGGATAAATTCTTCCAACTCTTTCTTCTTCTCTTCAGCTTTAGCCTTCTGGTTCTGCTGCTGGCGAAGTGCCAACTGACTTGATTCATACCAGAAGCTATAGTTACCGGCAAACATATTCACTTTACCGAAATCAATATCTACAGTATGAGTACAAACAGAGTCCAAAAAGTGACGGTCATGACTTACCACTAACACTGTGTGTTCGAAATTAGAAAGATATTCCTCCAACCAAGTCACCGTATCCATATCCAAATCATTGGTAGGTTCATCCAACAACAAGTTATCAGGATTACCGTAAAGTGCCTGCGCCAACATGACACGCACCTTTTCCTTACCGCTCAGTTCCCCCATCAACATATAGTGCTTGTCTTCCTTTATGCCCAATCCGCTCAACAAAGAAGCAGCATCACTCTCGGCATTCCAACCATCCAGTTCGGCAAACTTCTCTTCCAATTCAGAAACTTTCAAGCCATCTTCATCTGTAAAATCAGTTTTCGCATACAGTTCTTCACGCTGTTTCATAATGTTCCACAACACAGTATGTCCCATCATAACCGTATCCATGACTGTATATTCATCCCACTTAAAGTGATCCTGGCTCAATACAGACAGACGTTCGCCCGGTCCTAATACCACTGAGCCCTTAGTCGGTTCCAGCTCACCTGAAATCGCTTTCAAGAAAGTAGATTTTCCGGCGCCGTTCGCACCGATAACCCCGTAAATATTACCATTGGTGAACTTCATATTTACGTCATTATACAACACTCTTTTACCAAATTGAATGGCCAAGTTCGAAACTGTAATCATCCTAATATACCTTATTTATATAATTATTCTATTTTGAAATTGCAAAGGTAGGCATTTTAATTCAGAAAAGTATGCCAGTGTGGCAGAAATTCCGTACTTTTGCAAAATTATTACTCTAAGAAAACAACTAGGCACGAAATTTGTTAGCAGTAAATTAACCTAAAAGACCTGACTGTTATGAGTAAAAATAAGAAAAACAAAAAGTTTAATAAGAATATGAACCCAACAGAGAAGAACCAACCTCAAGACGAGGAAGTTTTGAAAAATCAGGAAGCGGCAGAAGCTGCCATTGATGAAGAAACTCAGAAAGAAGCAACAGAAGAACTGAACGCTGAAGAGAAGGTGAATAAGGAATTGGCGGAAGCTCAGAAAACAATAGAAGAGCAGCATGACAAATACCTGCGTCTTTCAGCCGAATTTGACAATTACCGTAAACGCACCATGAAAGAGAAGGCCGAATTGATTAAGAATGGTGGAGAAAAGGCCATTACTGCCATTCTTCCTATTTTGGATGACTTGGAGCGTGCAGTAAAGACTTCAGAAACTTCGGATGATGTAAAAGCAATGCGTGAAGGAATTGAGTTGATCTACAACAAATTCCTGAAAGTATTGAACCAGGAAGGACTTCAGAAAATAGAAACTGACGGTGAGAACTTTGATACCGATTATCACGAAGCAATTGCATTAGTTCCAGCTCCTTCCGAAGAGAAGAAAGGAAAAATATTGGACTGTGTACAAACCGGTTATAAGCTGAATGACAAAGTAATACGCCACGCCAAAGTAGTTGTGGCTCAATAAAACAGTATCATAAAACGACATGGCAAAAAGAGACTATTACGAAGTTCTGGAGGTGGACAAAACAGCCACCCTTGATGTTATAAAAAAAGCATACCGCAAAAAAGCAATACAATATCATCCGGACAAGAATCCGGGAGATAAAGAAGCGGAAGAAAAATTCAAGGAAGCTGCCGAAGCTTATGATGTGTTGAGCAACCCGGATAAACGCGCCCTACGATCTGC
>OGYO01001783.1_pt1 | contig 11681 bp, 8 predicted proteins | sample 1576561 | NCBI WGS metagenome assembly OGYO01 (sample SAMEA3541507, study PRJEB24748) | human gut metagenome | biome: human gut; feature: human-associated habitat; material: faeces | place: China | collected 2012 | reverse complement strand
AGATCGAATACGCTGCCGAGATCGCCATGGAGCACCATCTGGGCCTGACGTGCGACCCCATCTGCGGCCTTGTGCAGATCCCCTGCATCGAACGCAACGCCGTCGCCGCCAAGCGCGCCATCGACTCGGCGAATCTGGCCCATATGCTGGTCGGCACGAGAACGATCTCGTTCGACATGGTCGTGCGCACGATGTACGAAACCGGCGTCAGCATGAACCGCGCCTTCCGCGAAACGAGCGAAGGCGGCCTCGCCAAGCTCTACAGCCGCCGCGCCGGGCAGACGCTGGGGAAATAAAGATGCGCCCAAGGCTCCCCTTTATTCAAAGGGAAACCTGGGTGCTACCGCGCCAGTTGTAGGGGACGACGACCTGTCGGCCCGATCAATGTTGCGAATCTGCCTTGAATTTTCGTAAAAACCGCTGTATTCTGCGGGTGGACAGAGTCGTCCGCCCCTACGGAGCTGTGATTTTTACGGCATTACGTTGAAAACGAACAGACTTCGTCCGCGCCCGGGGCTTCCCCGGGCGCGGAATTTATAGTAGCTTTTTTTCCTCATATCGAATATAATAGGAGCAAGACGCAGAACCAGAAAGGAGGATCATGGCTTTCGCCATCACAAGCGCCATGCGCCTGCCGGACTCCGGCAGGACAACGAGGAGGAACGTGATCGAGGATTCGGCGGATGCGTTCCCGTGCAGTCTCTGTGCGCGTAACGAAGTCAGAAATATGCGGGCGACCGCAAAACAAAGGGGCTTTGAACAGAGGATCAGGCAAATTTCTGCGCGTTTGTCCTGTAGCTGATTTTACAGGAGGAACAATTTCATATGTGTGGTATCGTAGGATACGTAGGAACCCAACAGGCTGCGCCCATCCTGCTGGAGGGCCTGTCGCGCCTGGAATACCGGGGCTATGACTCCGCAGGCGTCTGCGTGGAGCAAAACGGCGTTCTGAAGGTCGAAAAGGCCAAGGGGCGGCTCCAGAATCTGATCGCAAAAACCGAAAACGGCGCGCTTCTGCCCGGCACGCTTGGCATCGGCCATACCCGCTGGGCCACGCACGGCGAGCCGAACGACACAAATTCTCACCCGCACGTCTCCCAGAACGGGAAAATCGCCGTCGTTCACAATGGCATCATCGAGAATTATATGGAACTGCGCGAATTTTTGCAGCAGAAGGGCGTCCGATTCGCCTCACAGACCGACACGGAGGTCGTCGCGCAGCTGATGGAATACTGCATGGGCCTGCCGGAGGTCGAGACAGTCTCAGATGCTTTGTACATGGTCCTGCACCGGATCGAGGGCGCGTATGCGCTCGGCATCCTCTGCTCGGACGATCCCGACCACGTCTATGCCGCGCGCAAGGACGCGCCGCTGCTCATCGGCTTCGGCAAGGGCGAGAACTTTATCGCCTCCGACGTGACGGCGCTTGTCAAGTACACGCGCGATGTTGTGTACATGGAAGACGGCGAGGTCGCCGTTCTGGGCCGCGACGGCGTGCAGGTCTATAACGCGATGGAGCTGCCCATCGAAAAGGAGCACCATCATATCGACTGGGAGATCTCCGCCGCGGAAAAGGGCGGCTACGAGCATTTCATGCTCAAGGAGATCATGGAGGAGCCCGAGGCGCTGCGCCGGGCGATCCTGCCCCGCATCAAGGACGGCGCGGTCGTCTTCGACGGATTGATGCTCGACAGCAGCCGCTACGACTGCATCAAGATCATCGCCTGCGGGTCTTCATATCATGTGGGCATGGTCGGCAAATACAATCTCGAAAAGCTGACGCGGATGCCGGTCGAGGTCATTCTGGCCTCTGAGTTCCGCTATTGCAGCCCGATTGTAAACGAACGGACGCTTGCCATTATTATCAGCCAGTCCGGCGAGACGCTCGACACCATGGCCGCGCTGCGTGAGGCAAAGAGCCTCGGCGCGAGAATTTTGTCTATCGTCAACGTCGTCGGCAGCTCCATTGCCCGCGAATCGGACGACGTGCTCTACACCTGGGCCGGGCCGGAGATCGCCGTCGCGACGACCAAGGCGTATTCCACGCAGATGGCTGTGCTGGATCTGCTGGCCGTCTATCTCGCCGCGCAGCGCAATACGATCAGCGCCGAAGAGGCGAACCGCCTGACCGCAGCCATCGCCGCGCTGCCCGCGCAGGTCGAGCAGATCCTGTCCAGCCGCGAGCAGATCCAGTATTACGCCTCGCAGTATTTCAATCACGATTCCGTGTTCTTCATCGGCCGGAACCTGGACTATGCGCTCGGCATGGAGGGGTCCCTGAAGCTCAAGGAGATCTCCTATATCCACTCCGAGGCCTACGCCTCTGGAGAACTCAAGCACGGAACGATCTCCCTCATTGAGCCCGGCACGCTCGTGATTGCGCTGGGTACCTATGGCCCGTTGTTTGACAAGGCCATGAGCAACGTCATCGAGGTCAAGGCAAGGGGCGCAAGCGTTCTCGCGCTCACGACGGAGAATCGCCGCGAAGCCCTTTCCAGCCGCGCACTCGCCAAAAGCATCCATAAAGCGGTGCATAGGTTCGAGGATGGAAGCTTGATTCCACGGAAGCTGTTGACGCACACTATGTCCACGATTGGATTGCGGGTTGAAGCATTCTGTAAGCAAACCTCTGTAACGGTATCTCATGTCTCCATCCAGATCCATAATGGAAAGAGTATTGTTTTGAATCAGCTTTGCCATTTCCAAAAAATGCGTATCTCCCGTCATGAGGTATAAGCGATAGTACTGGAAGGAAGAGAAAGCCAGTCCGTTATCTATTGCAGAGTGTCCGGTAGCAATCAGGGTTTGCCCTACAATACTTACATCTTTTGGAAAATCAGTCAAAGTATCGTTAATAGCCATCGGTACATGATAAGCAAACATAAAGGTTTCCGTATAGCGGGCAGCCTGTATGGCGGCTTCTTTCCACTTGGCATCACCTGTAACGTCATAAAGTGCCAGGAAAGCATAAATAGCCATTTGTCCGGACTCACGGTCTTTTACATTGGGATTGTCAATAACTCCACCTACATAAAGGTAATCATGATGGATAAAGTCATAACTAAATTCACCTGCTTTCAAGGCTGTATCCAGATAACGTTTGTTTTGGGTAACCGAGTAGAGTTCAATCAGGAAACGAATGATATTAGTAGTTGTATATTTACTGTCATGAGTCGGTTTTCCGGTTCTCCAGTCATAACGGAGATAAAAGCTACCGTCCTTTTCCTGATTCCGTACCAGCCAATCAGCGTACTTTTTGCAATAGGAGAGCCATTCGGGTTTATTAATTCCATGCTTTTTCATGATATTCCATGCACCCATCATGCCTTCCATACCACCGGCAGCAACACGCATATAAGCTTCATAATCACGCCAAGTTGCTTTCCGATCTACATAGGCATCTGCCCAGGGACTTACAAGGCCACTTTCCTGTTGTGAATTATTCACCCAGAAGTCAACAACTTCCGATGCTTTGCGTACATATTCCTGATTGTCAATTTCCAATCCTTTCCGCAAAAGGAAATAGGCATTTGAAATCTGGAAACCGATAAAGCCCATCTGATAGTTATAAGCACGGATGCGCCGCTGGCCAGCTGAGCGCTTCCGGCCTTGGCGGTGTGCGGATGTGCCGGATCGGAAATATCTACTGCAAACAACGGGTCGGTATTATGATAAGTAATGAAATATGCTATATTTCCCAGATACCGTGCCGCATAAATTTCTTCTCCCTTTGCAATATTTTCCAGCAATCCCTCTTTTTTCAGGTCCGCATCCAGCAGATACAGGCGGTTTTCGGATAAAGAATTTTGGGAATCTGTTGTCAGAATACGAAGTTCTCCCCCACTTTCTGAAATAGCAAACGTATCCCAGATCGCCCCCTTTACGGTTGTTTCTGCAATTGCTAAAAACATTCCATTCTTATAAGAAAACTTGGCGATCTTTGTCTTTTCTCCACGCTCATATTCCATCTGATACAGATAGATTGCATCCGTTCCCATATAAACCTGTCGTCCGCTGTCGAGAAGCACCATATGGTCTGCAGCCTTCGATGTCTCTTTAAGATTTACAGATGCCATAATGACTTCTGTTGTCCCATTCTTCTGCACATAAAAACATCCGGCATCTGCTTTTTTCCCGGCAATCTCCGGAATGACCTGAGCCTTCCAGTTCTTTCCGTCTCTGGACACCCAACGGTCAGTAAACAGATAAATAAAATTTCCAACCTTACGGGAACTCTGGTATGCTCCATCCATTTTCATGGTTGCACTTAATACCGGATTTGCACGTTCGGAAATGTCATACGTCAAAAGAACTGTACTCACATTTCCGTCCGGTTCATAAGCGATATCTTTGTAACATCCGATAAAACCGGAATCATTGTCAGCCTCCGTGCTGTCGGACTGAATCTCCTCCTGTTGTGTTTCCCATCCCTGCTTGATAACATACAGCCGGTCATTATCCACGTATAGCTGCAAAAGGATGTCATTTTCCGTCAGTTCCGGCCGTATTTCCGACAGCTTACGCATATTTTTGTCCCGAATATCCACAATGGTCACCCGGTCATCATTCAGCACATACAGATAATTTCCGTCATTTTTGACGATGTCCCCCTCGTCCACACCGTTTACCTGCAAATTGGTGTCGGAATGGGTACCGGATGACTCTTTTTTCGCCTCGGCAGAACCGGTATCTTCCACGAAAAACAAATCATCCACTGTGCCTTCTGCCAACTCCTTTTGTGAATTGGATTTTTTCTGTACCGCTGCATATACATCCTGGTAACTTTTTGCCAGAGTAAATGCACCAATTTGTTCTTTCTTTTCTGTATCCTGCGTACTGTCGACAGTTTCTGTTACGGAAAGAGCAGCCTTTTTCGGTTGCGCATCATCGGTTCCATACTTATTCCATCCATAGGTTCCGACCGCAATCACCAGCACCGCAACTGCCGCAGCAATTCCGGCAAATCTCCGGTAATGTCTGTGTTCTTTCCTGCCTGCGGATGTCCGGTTTTTCCGCTCCTCCAGCATCTGCTGCACCGCCCCGGGTGTCAGAGTATCCGGCACGGTAATCTGCTCTGCGGATCTGTCTATTTTCTCTTTCCATTCTTCCAGGTTCTGTTCCTGCATATTCTCACCTCAATCCCTTCAGCTGTTTTTCCATCCGCTGCAACGCCCGATGTTCTCTCGACCGCACAGTATTCTCATTCATTGCAAGAATCTGTGCAATCTCCCGCGTCTTATATCCACCGAAGACATGCATTCCCACAATCATGCGGTCCTCCTCATCCATCGTAAGAAATGCACGTCGGACTTCTATATATTCCTCACGGGTATCACCCCATACATAGCCGTCCCAGCCACCGTTTTCTTCCGTCAGTTCTTCTCCCCGTTGATAGTATTCCCGCATTTTCTGTTTGCACATATTTGCCACGATACGATACATCCAGGCGGAAAAAGCATCTTCCTTCCGCAATTTCCCGATATTTTCAAATGCTTCCATCACAGCGGCACTGACCACATCCTCCGCATCCTGTGTATTTCCAAGCGTATACAGCGCAAACTGATACAGCCTCTTATAAATTGTCCCATACAATTCGGCAAACGCTGCGGTATCCCCGCGCTTTGCCCTTTTTACTAATAAACGTTCATCCATGGAAGGCCCTCCTATCTATACAGTGTATCGGAGGTGTATTTTTGTTGCAAGAAAATAAAAAAGCGGTAAACTTCATCAGTTCACCGCAATTTCCAGTTGAAATCTTTTCTCCATCTCTTTCAGATAACGTTCATTGTAACTTGCAGCCACAAGCATTGGTGCATATGCATCCCTTCCACTAATGCGGAACATATAGGGAAATGCTCCAAAATGCTCCAGATACTGCTCTGCAAAATCCAAAATTCCCCGCTGGATTTCCCGGATTCCCTCCGGATTGTAATCATATTTTCCAAACTCCAGCGTAATATCCAGTGCATTCAGATAAATACTTTCATTTTTTGTATGGTATCTACCCAGATGAAACCCGGAAAAAGAAGGTGTCAATGAGGAAAGTAACAATTCCCAGAATACATTGTAGTCCTTATTCGGATCATGTTTTTTCAGCAGATCCCGATTCATCTGTCCGGAATACAGATATGACACAAGCCTGCCATCCTGCAGAAATGGATCTGATGCATCCGGCTCTGCGTTATGGACTGTATTAGTTCCTGCAACAATTCCTGTAATTTTACAGTCCATTCCCCATACCCGATTGACCAAATGGGAAAGTGCAATCGCTCCGCTTCCCGCCCATCCAATATCAACTGCTGCTACATGCTTACATCCCTGTAAAATCTCTCTGTAATACGTTTCTGCTGCAAGCTTCTGTTCCTTATAACATGCAGTCACTTCATCCCATTTTGCCTCTATAAACCGCCGAAGCAAGTATGCATTCTTATCTGTAATCTCATCGTTTTCCTGCAAATCAATAAACTTTTGTTTCTCTTTTATGCCCTTTTTCTTTTCCCATGCCGTCCAGATTTCCGGCCAGGCCGAAAGCTCCGGGATCAACTTCTCCAGTTCCATGGAACGCAATGCGTCCCCGATAGAAACCTTTTGGTTCACCTTGTGATAAATAAACCTTCGGAAAAAATCGTGCTTGTCCTCATCTGCCATCAGTTTTGTAGCAGCCTTGCGGGACCAGTAAACATATACGGTTCGGTCATCCGGATATAACTTCTGATAAACCCTGCGAAGAATATCTCCATCCCGCGCGAGAAACAGTACTTGATCCAGATGTTGCTGCTCGTAATACGCATGAATAAAGTGGCAGTACCCCACAACAAATAACCCGCCATACACATATCCATACTCGTATTCCATGCTGAATTTTTCTGTACCATTATACAAATGATTCGATACCAGCCCCCGATAGGCCCCGCCGATCATGGATGACATATCCATCGGACGGTACAGTAACACATTTTTATTTACATTCTGATAGGGCATGATAGCAAGTCCGCATTTCTGTGCCATTTTATGATCACTGTGCGGATTATCTCCAATATGTACGATACGATTACCAGAAAAATCCCGAAGCACGCGGTGGAACAGAGCTCCACCGGCTTTATTCTCTCCATACTCATTGGAGATGTAAATACGCTCCGCTCCCGTATATCCGGCTTTCTGCAGTATTCTCTCAATACAGGAGCGTGGAAGATACATGTCCGAAACAATGATCATGCGCTTTTCCAGTTCTTGCAGACGTTTCCATACCTGCAGCATATACGGATTTGCATAGCAGAGTTTTTCCTCGATTTCGCACTCCAACTGCATCCCCTCCATGGCATCCAGTCCGGTATCTTCCGCCAGATTTTCCCAGATATCCTGTAGTGTCACTTCCATGTGTCCGTTTTTCTGCCTGCATTTCATCCGGGCATCCCATTCTGCCCATACACGTAAATTCTTAAAATCGAGGAAATCAAATTTTTCTCCAATCAAATAAAACATATCTGTCGGAGAAGAAAACGGGCGAAAAATCAATGTATCAAAAATATCAAATGAGATCACATCGTAATCTTTGATTTTTCTGACAAAATCCTCTACGGAAAAAAACTCCTCATCTTTCCAGTGTCCTTCGGATTCGCTGGTTTTTATCATCAATTTGCGTTTTTCATATATTTCCATCTCCGGAATTCTTCCGAGAAATCTACAGAACAATACATAATATGCGAAATTTATCCACAACAAATATGCCCAGGAAAACATTCTGCGCATACCGGTTGCATCATCATGTACCTTATGATACCGGTATGAAATTCCCGGATGCCTGTTTACCAGAAAACTGTATACTTCACTTCTCATATCTTAAAAACCTTTTCAAATGATGTTGTAACTTACCTGCTTCTATATCTTTAATTTTATAAAACAAATTATTGTATCTACGTTACTCGTATGTTATGATACATATACCTATTTGTTATTCTGTTTTTCTTTTTTCAGTATTATAAAAACAACAATCTTTTTATTTTTCCAAATATTATACACACAACAGTATAGGAGGATATTACATGGCCAATACACGCCATACTTACCATCTTCACTCGAAAGAGATTGAAGAAATTATTCGTAACAACGGGCTGCCTGAAGAAATTTCCACGGAAACGCAACTTTGGGATTTAATTATAAAAAAAGCAACTTACAGTTCTCCCAAACTCCTGTTTCCGCTCATCTATGAAATCTATGGGAAAAAATATCCCGAAGATTCCTCTGTTGTTCCACTTTCCACAGAGTATTCTGTAGAACGCTCGGATACAAAAGAAATTTCGACCATTAAGGCTGACCTCACATTCTGTGTAAATGAATCGGATATTTATCACTTTGAATGTGAAATTACATACAATGGAATGATCACGATCCGTATGTTTGAGTATGATGTTCATGCGTCCCTGAATTACCGGCCCGACACCAAAAATCCACAGCTTCTGCTCAAATTTCCGAACTCTGCCGTTCTTTTCCTGCAGGGAACGAAAAAGATCCCGGATTACCTGAGCTGTCTGATCCGATTTCAGGATGGCAGTACTCACGAATACCGCATTCCAACCGTAAAGGTGCAGTCCTATACCCTCGAAGAAATCAAAGAGAAACATTTGTGTATGCTCATCCCGTTTCTTCCAATCCGGTTCCGCCGCCACATCCCTTCTGACCGCAAGATGCAGTCAGCAAAATCCCCTGATAAACGACATGATCTTGAGAAAAAAGTACAGAAATCCAAAGAAGAATTGACTTCTTTTCTGCAGGAAACTATACTTATCTTAGATCAGGAAATTGCAGAGGGATTTTTAACGGAAACTGACAAAAAACTTATTTTAATGCTTTTGCAAAAGTCCATGCTCCGCATTTCTTACCGTAACAGAAATTTATGTCAGGAGGTGTATAATATGACAGAACCTGTACTGAAACTTCCAACCGATGAATTATTCGAGGTTATCCATGAACGCGATGCACTGAAAAGAGCCTGTTCCAAAAAGGATTCCGAGATTGCTGACCGGGATGCCCGACTTGCTGACCAGAATGCCAAACTTGCTGACCAGGACGCCAAACTTGCTGAATATAGACGCAGATACGGTGATCTGTAAATAATACAGCATTTCACACAACGGCTCCGATTAACCGGAGCCGTTGTTTTTGTGTACCATGAATTTCTTTTTCGCCCGGTGCTCCACAAGCCGCCAGCATATCGCATTCTTTACCCTGCAGCTTTTTGCCTTCTGCAGTTTTTTGTGATACTTCCCCGCATCAATCCGCTTCAACCACTCCATGCCTTTTAGGAAATCATTCATTGCAAGGATCACATAATACTCCGAAAGCCAGTCTCCTTTTACATGAAACGCCGTCATCTTATCCTTCCACTGCTGCAAAAGCTGCAAAGGCTCCGGCAAAAAACCATAGAGCTGGTTCACAAACAGCGGGTTTCGCGTGTCATAATACTGCATGAGAGGTGTCATCCGCTTGTCGTATGTTTCATGCCACACCTGCACTCCTTCAATAATGATCGGCTTTTTGCCGCATCGCAGACCATATTCCACATCATCACAGTGGATGAAAAACGGAAGCACATCATTTTCCTGTACAAATACATATGGAAAACAGCAAAACCACCAGCCGCCGTAATCCGCATCCGCATCGTAGATCACTTTGCCCTGTGTGTATGCCGTCTCCCGGACATCGCGCATGAACTCCACATGCGAAACCATTCCCCGGTTCCACTTCTCTGCCGCCGTGTACTGGATATATGGATCATTCATGCAAAACATGCGTCCCGCTACCGGGCGGTTCCTGTCCGCCTCCCCGACCCCGGATAAAAAATCAAACAGCAGGTAAAAGCTGCTGATGTCAAAGGCAACATCATCATCCATAAAAATGACATGGGTAAATCCCTCATTTCGTTTACGAATCTCCTCAATTCCTCTCTGAAATCCACCGGAACCTCCTGTATTCCTGTTATAAATACAATGCACATACGGACTCTCCGGCAATTGCAAACTGCTGCCATTGTCCACCACAAAAATATGAAGCCTTCCATAATACTGCGGGTTGTCCGGATTGAAAAAATCCGATGCCTGCAAAAGTGACAGATTTCTGTGAATAAATTCTTCACGCTGGAATGTGCAGATATTCAATGCAATTTTCACTTCGTTTTTCATGATCACTGCCTCTTAACCTGTTACTGTTTTCTAGTTAGCCTGCGAACAGTAACTTTAAACTTTCCCGATGTTTCTATTAATTATTTTTGCAGATTTCTGCATTTTTGATCAATAGAGTTGATTTCTGGCACATTCCAGAGCACTTGCAATCACTGCATCCATATCATAATATTTGTATTCCCCTAAGCGGCCTCCAAAAATAATATTTTCCTCTTTCTCTGCCAGCGCTTTATACTTTTGGTAAAGTTCCCCATTCTTCTTATCATTAACCGGGTAATATGGCTCATCCCCCGGCTTCCACTCCGAAGAATATTCCTTACTGATAATGGTCTTTGGCAAGTCGTTTCCATTTTCATCTTTTCCAAACTCAAACCATTTGTGTTCAATGATCCTTGTCCACGGTGTTTCTTTATCTGTATAATTGACCGCCGCATTTCCCTGAAAGTTCGGCACATCAAGAATCTCATTTTCAAAACGTACCGAACGGTATTCCAGATTTCCCAATGCATAGTCAAAATAGGCATCGATGGCTCCGGTATAAACAACTTTTTCTGCCATCGCATTCCATTTTTCCTTATCTTCCAGATAGTCCTCGTTTAACCGGACTTCAATGCCTTCCAGCAGATTTTCCACCAATTTTGTGTAACCACCGATCGGAATCCCCTGATACAATGCATTGAAATAATTATTATCAAATGTAAGCCGGACCGGAAGACGCCTGATAATAAATGCCGGAAGCTCTTTACAGTCACGTCCCCACTGTTTTTCGGTATAACCCTTTACCAGTTTTTCATAGATGTCACGACCAACAAGAGAAATTGCCTGTTCTTCCAGGTTCTGCGGTTCTCCGGTGATCTCCTTCTTCTGCTCCTCAATTTTGGCAGCCGCTTCCTCCGGTGTGACAACGCCCCACATCTTGTTGAAGGTGTACATATTGAAAGGCATGGAATACAATTCCCCTTTGTAGTTTGCAACCGGTGAATTCGTAAACCGGTTGAACGTTGCAAAACGGTTTACATAATTCCATACCTCTGTGTTGTTTGTATGGAAAATATGGGCACCGTATTTGTGGAAATTGATACCCTCTACTTTTTCTGTGTAAACATTTCCGGCAATGTTTGGGCGCTTGTCTATTACAATCACTTTCTTTCCGGCATCGGCTGCCTGTCTGGCAAATACAGAGCCGAATAATCCGGAACCTATAATTAAATAGTCATACATTTTAATTCTCCTTTTTGAGATTTCAATAAAATGTCAATTATGTAACTGCTATCAAACATATTATCTTCTCCCTCTTATGCGCTACACTAAGTCAAACCCAATATCTATATCCTGTCTTTCTTATCAATAAGATTGCGTAATAAACTGTCCTTCCGAATATACCTGATAAAAACTCTGAAAACACCTTTTTAATCTTAAATCCTCCTTTAAATCACTCTTCATGAACTCCCCATATGTGCCATCATGTGTCAAAATAACAGTAATAATATAGTAATCTCCAAA
>OGYO01001778.1_pt1 | contig 11704 bp, 9 predicted proteins | sample 1576561 | NCBI WGS metagenome assembly OGYO01 (sample SAMEA3541507, study PRJEB24748) | human gut metagenome | biome: human gut; feature: human-associated habitat; material: faeces | place: China | collected 2012 | reverse complement strand
TGATCTTCCGTATCCCGAAAAAAGAGAATATCGTGCAGTCCTCGCACTGTATGGGGAGGTGCGGCCCGCGCACGTCCAGAATGATGGGCACAGGCCCGCGCGGGGAGGCAAAGCCGTGAAAGCGGCGCTCTACTGCCGACTGTCGGAGGAAGACAGGAACAAGCCGGCCGGAACCTGCGATTCCGGAAGCATTCAGAACCAGAAAACGATGCTGCTGCAATATGCGATGGAACAGGGATGGGACGTTTTCGACATTTATAGTGACGACGACTATGCAGGCGCGGACAGGCGGCGCCCGCAATTCAACCGTCTGCTGCGGGACGCGCAGCAGCACAAATTCGATATCGTGCTGTGCAAGACACAGTCGCGGTTCACCCGTGAACTGGAACTGGTGGAAAAATACATCCACGGTTTGTTCCCCGCCTGGGGGATACGGTTCGTAAGCATCGTTGACAACGCGGACACCGCCAGCAAAGGAAACAAAAAATCTCGGCAGATCAACGGGCTCGTGAACGAGTGGTATCTGGAAGATATGTCGGACAACATCCGCAGCGTGCTGGACAGCCGTCGGGAAAATGGATTTCATATCGGCGCGTTTGCTTTGTACGGATATCAGAAAGATCCAAAACAGAAAGGACGGCTTGTGATAGACGAAGAGGCTGCTGCTGTGGTGCGGGAGGTGTTCACGCTGTTTTCACAAGGATACGGTAAGACAGCCATCGCCCGGCTGCTCAACGACCGGGGCATTCCAAACCCGACGGAATACAAGCGTCGGCATGGCCTGCGGTATCGGCAGCCCACGAAAAAAAACAGCACACTTTGGAAATATTCTGCCATTGCCGATATGCTGGAAAATGAAATATATATCGGCAATATGGTACAGGGAAAATACGGCAGCGTTTCTTACAAGACAAAGCAAAACAGGCCGCGTCCCAGGGAACAGTGGTACCGGGTGGAGGGAACGCACGAACCGATCATCGAAAGAGCGTTATGGGAAAAAGTACAGGCGCTGCGGGAACAGCGTGTCAGGCCATTTGCAGAAGGGACGGTCGGCCTGTTTTCCCAAAAGGCCCGTTGCATGTATTGCGGCTATGCTATGCGCTCATCTAAAAGCCGCGGAAAGCACTACTTGAAATGTCCGAACCGTCACGTTGCAAAAGATGCCTGCGTTGGCTCGTTTATTTCAGTCGCCCGGCTGGAGGAAATAGTGGCTGCCGAACTGAACCGGATAAATGCGGAATATCTGGATCAGGATGAGCTGGCCCGGAGACTCGAGTACAGCGGAAACCTGGAACAGAAAAAAACGCGGCTCGCGGCGGACGTTACGGCTTGCGAAAAAAAGTTGCCGAGCTTGACAGCGTCACCGACCGCGCACCAGACTCCGCCGACCCCGGTATCGGCTACATTTTCGAGCACACGCGCGGCAAAAAGTGCCTTGTTTTCGTCAACTCGCGCGAAGAGTGCGAGGCTGTCACCACTACCCTGCGGCAATACTGCGAGGCGAAGCAGGAGCGCGACCGATTTTTAATACACCACGGCAACCTCTCCGCCTCATACCGCGAGACCGCCGAGGAGATCATGAAGGACGACGAGCAGTTTCAGACCACCGTCACGACCGCCACACTTGAGCTCGGCATAGACATCGGCAGGCTTGAGCGCGCATTTCAAGTAGACGCGCCGTTTACGGTTTCCTCATTTTTACAACGTATGGGACGAACTGGCAGGCGAGGTCTGCCGCCCGAAATGTGGTTCGTTATCCGCGAGGAAATGCCCGAAGCGCGCGCCATGCTGCCGACCACCATCCCGTGGAAACTTTTGCAAGGCATCGCGTTGGTGCAAAGCTACCTCGAAGAGCGCTGGGTCGAGCCGCCCGCTGAGGGCAAACTGCAGTACAGCCTGCTTTTCCACCAAACGATGAGCACGCTGGCTTCCTGCGGCGAGATGACGGCGGCGGAGCTGGCTTCGCGCGTGCTGACGCTCAACCAATTCAAGCGTATCTCTCGCGACGATTACAAGATATTACTGCGCCATATGCTGGAAAACGACCACATACAGCGCACCGAGCGCGGCGGATTGATAGTCGGCATTGCGGGTGAGCGAATCGTCAACTCTTTCAAATTCTATGCAGTTTTCCAAGAAAATGAAGAATACATCGTCCGCTGCGGTTCGCACGAGTTGGGAACTATCGTGAAGCCGCCGCCTGCGGGCGAGAAGATCGCCATTGCGGGGCACGTTTGGATAGTTGAGGAAGTTGACCACAAGCGCAAGCTCGTCTACTGCGAGCAAGTCAAAGGCAAAGTGCCCGCCTATTTCGGCGAATGCCCCGGCGACATCAACACGAAGATCCTCGAGCGTATGCGGCAGGTGCTGCGCGAGCAAAAAAGCTTTCCCTACCTCATGAAAAATGCCGCGGCGCGCTTGCAGCAGGCGCGTCAGAGCGCGGATAATTCTGGTTCGGCGTACAAACCGCTGATCTGCCTGGGCGGCGATATGTGGTGCTTATTCCCATGGCTGGGAACATACGCATTTCTCGCGATGGAGCGCTTCTTAAAACTGCGGTGCGGCGCGCGGCTGGGTCTAAAAGGCATGGACTCTTCCCGCCCGTACTTCATACAGTTTAAAATGAAAGTCAGCGAGCAGGAATTTTGGCAGATATTGCACGAAGAAGCCGCCAAACCGCTTGACCCGATGGAGCTGCTTTACCCCGGCGAAGTTCCTGAATTTGAAAAGTACGATCAGTATGTGCCCGACGAGCTGGTGCGCAAGGGCTTTGCTTACGGCGTGCTGAACATCTCAGAAATGTTGGCACGAATTGAAAATATGAACGGAAATATCAAATAAAAACAGAGCCATTCACCCGAAAAAAGTGAATGGCTCTTGAATTATTGCGTATAATTATTGTACGAAATTACATCTTCTCAACGATAGCGAGCGTATCTCTTGCGATAAGCAGCTCTTCGTTAGTCGGAACTACCCAAACCTGAACCTTAGAATCATCGGTAGAGATCTTGCAAACTTCGCCTCTTACCTTGTTCTTTTCGGGGTCGATCTTTATTCCGAGGAACTCAAGACCCTCGCAGGAATTTGCTCTGGTAGGAGCGTCGTTTTCGCCGATACCGCCGGTGAAAAGTACAGCGTCAAGACCGCCCATAGCAGCCGCGTAGCCGCCGATGTACTTCTTGATCTCGTAGGTGAACATCTCGTTTACCATCTTGCAGCGCTCGTTGCCCTCTTCCGCAGCCTTGCTGATGTCGCGGTTGTCGGAAGAAACGCCGGAGATTCCGAGGAAGCCCGACTTCTTATTCATGTAAGAAGTCATTTCGTCGGGGGTGAAGCCCTTCTTTTTCTCAACGAAGTCGATAGCCGAGGGGTCAACAGAGCCGCAGCGAGTACCCATGATTAGTCCATCAAGGGGGGTGAAGCCCATAGTGGTATCAACGCTCTTGCCGCCGTCAACTGCGGTGATGGAAGAGCCGTTGCCGAGGTGGCAGGAAACTATCTTCAGCTCCTCGGGCTTTTTGCCCATCAGCTTAGCCAGCTCAGCCGAAACAAATCTGTGAGAAGTGCCGTGGAAGCCGTATTTTCTAACGTGCAGATCTTCATAGCACTCGTAAGGCAGACCATAGAGATAAGCCTTGCGGGGCATGGTGGAATGGAACGCGGTGTCGAAAACTACTACCTGCGGAACGCCCTTGGGGAGAACTGCCTTGCAGGCGCGCAGAGCGAGCGCGTGGGGGTGGTTATGTACGGGAGCAAGCTCAGCCAACTCGTCGATCTTGTCGATAACTTCGTCGGTAGCAATGCAGGTCTCCTTGAAAACCTCAGCGCCCTGAACTATTCTGTGACCGACAGCCGAAACCTCGCTCATAGAGTCGAGCACCTTGCCCTCGCCGGTGGTGAGCACCTCAACGAGCTTCTCAAAAGCCTCGGTATGGGTAGGGAAATCGCAGTCCTGCTCGATCTTTCTGCCGTCGCCGGTCTTATGCGAGATGTGTCCGCCGATGCCGATACGGTCGCAGTTGCCCTTTGCGATAACTGATTCGTCGGTCATATCGAGAAGCTGATATTTCAGCGATGAAGAACCGGCGTTTACAACCAATATTTTCATTTTTAAAGACTCCTTTTCGGAATTATTCTTACGGATTTGTACGCCTGCGCCCTTGACAAGGACGCAAAAATCCAATATACTATTATTATAGCAACTTTGCGGCGATTTTTCAAGTGCATTTCCCATCTTCGACGTTTTGCACAAATTTTGCCGCCGATTTTAGTCATTAAATGTAAAATTATTCACGGAGGAAATGACGGTGTTTACAGCAGGTATCGTAGCGGAATTCAACCCCTTTCACAAGGGGCACGCATATTTGATAGCCGAGGCGCGCAGGCGCGGGGCAAGCCACATCGCCGTAGCCATGAGCGGTGCGGCGGTACAGCGCGGCGAAACTGCAATATGCTCAAAGCACGAGCGTGCGGCGGCGGCGGTCGCAAACGGTGCAGACCTTGTTATCGAACTTCCCGCGCCGTTTTCATGCTCTGCCGCGCCTTGGTTCGCCGACTCAGCTGTACAAATTTTAGGACAGTTGAACATTAACGCGCTCGCGTTCGGAAGCGAATTTGAAAGCGCCGAACTGCTGAAAAACGCCGCAAACGCTATGCAGAAATTTTCGGACAGTGAAGTGGTAAAGCGCGCGCTTGCGGAAGGGCTTTCCTACCCTGCCGCACTCAAAGACGCAGCTCTGAAGATCTACGGTGAAGAGATAGCCGCCGCGATTTCGTCGCCGAACAGCACGCTTGCCTGCGAATATATAACTGCATTGTCAAAATATGCACCTAACGCTGAAATTATCCCTGTAAAGCGACTCGGCGCGGGGCACGATCTTCCACCTCAGGACGGATTTGCAAGCGGTTCATATCTTCGCGGGGCTATCCAAAACGGCGTTAATGCACTAGAATATCTGCCGAACGGCGTAAACATCACACCGCCAAAGCAGCCACAAGCGGCTAAAAATGCCATATATTACCGCCTGCTGACCGCCACACGCGAACAGTTTTTGCGCCTGCCTGAGGTCAACGAAAATCTGGCAGACAGGATATTGCGCGCCGCCGAACAGCCCGCCGAAGACTTGCAAACGTTTCTTGCGCAAGTCAAGCCGCGAAATTTCACGCTCGCGCGGATACGCCGGAGCGCGCTGCACCTCGCAATCGGCGCGGAAAAAGCAGACTTTACGGACGGCGTGCCGTACCTGCGGATACTGGCCTTCAACAAGCGCGGAGCGGAGATAATCGCTCGGACGAAAGGCGATCTGCCGATCTCGACATCGCTGCGAAAGCTGGAAAAAAGCTCGGCGCGGGCGGCACACATCGCGGCGATCGAGAACCGCGCGGTGCGGCTGATGCAGATGAACACGGGCGTTTTCGAGAACGAGTACACGCGGAAAATCGTGCCCGCCGATTGACTAACGCGGCGATTTGTGATATAATTAAAGCTAAGATCATTTAAGGAATGAATGTCATGAAATACAGGATAGACTTACCTAGAGTAGGAAGATTTTTCAGCGTTCCATGCAGCGCTGTTGACAAATACATCAAAACTGCCGATGCGGACTACTTTAAAGTACTGATGTGTCTGCTGTGTGCGGACAGCGACATCGCCGACGAGCAGGAAATTGCTGAGCGATGCGGGTTCAAGAACATTTCGACCGCTGCCGACGGCATACTTTTTTGGAAAAATTGCGCAGTTATCTCAGCGGAAACTGTCGGAGAAAGCGCACCGAAGCAAGCCGAACCGACCAGCGCGCCGATCTTGCCGAAGCAGGAAATGCCCGCAGCGCCCGTCTGCGTTACCGACGCTGTGAACCCGATGAAAAACACCGCCGCCGCGAAGTCGATCATGCGCTACTCCAACAAGGAAATAATGGAAAAGGTCAAGAAAAATGCCGAGCTGAAAACTCTTTTCGACCAGGCCGAGCGCATTTTTGGCAGGCTGATAAACGGCAGCGAGACCGCGGGGCTTCTCAACCTCTACGAATACTACGGCTACGACGTGCCCTCGATCCTCATGCTCATCGATTTTTGCGTTTCAATCGGCAAACCACGCATCGCATACATAGAAACTGTTGCCAAGGACTGGTTCTCGAGGGGCATTTGCACATACGCACAGGTCGAAAGCGAGATCGCCGAACAGGAGAAACAGCACGATGTCAACGTGCGGTTCGCGAGGGTGCTGGGCATCGAAGGCAAGCTTACCAAGAAGCAGGAAGAGATGTTTGAGGAGTGGAACTCATGGGGATTCAGTACAAATATGGTAGATCTTGCAGGTGAGCGCTGCCGCGAAAACAAGAACAAGACCGACGTGCGCTACATAAACGGCATTCTAAAGCGCTGGAAAGAGAGCGGCATCGCCACGCCCGAGGACGTCGAGCGGCAGGAGATCGCGCGGCGCAGGCAGATCGAGCAGGAAAAGCCCTCCTACGACCTCGACCGCTGGCAGCAGATGGCAGACAATTTTGACCCGAACACGCTCGGCTTTGAGGAGGATGACGACATTTGAAATACACGCAGAAAACTTTTGACAAGGCGGAGGCGGTGCTTTCGCAGCGCCGCAAGGACTCGGCTGCCGACCTCGAACGCCGCCGCAAGCGCGTTTACGCCGAAATGCCCGAGGTCAAAACGCTTGAAAACAAGATACAAAGCTCGTATTTTGAGCTGGTGAAGCTGGTCGCCAACCACGAGCCGAACGCCAAATCGGCAGCAGAGATCGTGCGCGACAATAACCTCGCCACTCAGGCGCGCATCACCATGCTGGTCAAAAATCTGACGGGCGACGCCGACTACCTCAAACCGCGCTTCGTCTGCGAAAAGTGCCGCGACACAGGCTACGTCGAGGGCGTGCGGTGTAGTTGTTTCGAGGACTTGCTGAGGACTTACGCCGCTGAGGAGCTGAACGAAAGCTCGACCATCGCGCTGCGCGATTTCGCCGAGTACCGCCCCGAGTTTTACCCCGAGGGCGACCCGCGCAAACACATGAACCAAATTTACAGCTACCTGCTGAAATACTGCCGCGAATTTCCACGCGGCACACGCCCGATGCTTTTCATCGGCAGAACGGGGCTTGGTAAAACTTTTCTCGCTTCCTGCATGGCGAAAAAACTCGCTAGCGATGGCTTTAGCGTGGCGATCGGCAGCGTTTCCGACTTCATGCGAAAGATAGAGGACGAGCATTTTGGCAGAAGCGAGGGCAACACGCTCGACACGCTTTTGCAGGCAGATTTTGTGATCATCGACGACCTCGGCTCGGAATTCTCCAGCCCGTTTTACGAAGCTGCGTTTTACAGCGTGATAAACGGCAGGATAAATCAAAAAAAGCCGACAGTTATTACCACTAATTTGACCAAAGCTGAGCTTAATAACAAGTACAACGAGCGAATCTGCACGCGTCTGCTCAACGAATTTTTGCCGATACAGTTCGTCGGCAACGATATTCGCCAGCAGAAAATGGAGAACAGACTGACGAAAAGTCAGCGCAAAGTATAAAAATATGAAACAAAAAACGGCTCGTTTCTGAGCCGTTTTCTTTATGCCTAAATGTGCAATTATCAGTCTTTTCTATCCTCTTCGTTCAGATTGCCGAGCGAGAGTGATTTGAGGTATGCGTTGATAAAACCGTCGATATTGCCGTCCATTACCGCGTTGACGTTAGCCGTTTCATAGCCCGTGCGGTGGTCTTTTACCAGCGTGTACGGCATGAAAACATATGAACGTATCTGCGCGCCCCAAGCGATCTCTTTCTGAACGCCCTTTATGTCGTCGATCTTCTCGAGGTGCTCGCGCTCCTTGATCTCGACCAGCTTCGCTACCAGCATTTTCATAGCGTAGTCGCGGTTCTGGAACTGCGAACGCTGAGTCTGGCATGATGTTACAATTCCGGTAGGCTTATGGATAAGGCGGACTGCCGAAGATGTCTTGTTGATGTGCTGACCGCCCGCGCCCGACGAACGGTAAACCTGCATTTCGATGTCGGCGGGGTTGATCTCGACGTTTATCGAATCGTCCATTTCGGGCATTACGTCGATCGCCGAAAACGAAGTGTGGCGGCTTCCAGAAGCGTCAAAAGGCGAAACGCGCACCAGACGGTGTACGCCCGACTCGCTCTTGAGGTAGCCGTAAGCGTTCTCGCCCTCAACGATTATAGAAGCGCTCTTGAGTCCCGCGTCGCCGCCCTCGAGGTAATCGAGCGTTTTGACGTTAAAGCCGTGCAGCTCGCCCCAGCGCGTGTACATTCTGAAAAGCATTTCTGTCCAGTCCTGCGCCTCAGTTCCGCCCGCGCCAGCGTGGAAGTTGAGTATCGCGTTGCTCTTATCGTACTCGCCCGTCAGCAGCGAAGCGAGGGTGAGATCTTCGATGTTCTTGCCGAGCGCCTCGATCTCCTGCTCGATCTCTGCGACGATCTCCTCCGAGTCCTCTTCCTCAGCCGCCATCTCGATCATTACCTCGATGTCGTCGAAAGCCGAGGTTATTTTTTCGTACTTTTCGATGTGTCCCTCCAGCGTGCGGGTCTCTTTCAGCACGGGCTGGCTCTTCTCGGGGTCGTCCCAAAAGCCTGGCTCTGCCGCCTTTTCCTGCAGTTCGAGTATGCGCTCCTTGCTGTTTTCGATGTCGAAAACGTCGTGAAGCTCTTTTATTTTAGGTCTAAAGCTTTCAAGCTGTGATTTCAGATTTTCTAGAAATACCATATATTAACTTCTCCTTATACATAATTACGCATTATTTTTTATTATAACACATTTGCGCCGTTATGTCAAGTCCGGCGGCTTACAAACGTCAATTCTCGAGCAGATCTGCCGTATTCCAAAGCCCCTGCGGCAGTTCGCCCGCTATCACCGTTTCGCTTATCAAATATTCGTCCTCCGCCGTGATGTCGGTCGAGTGCCCCGGCAGTATCGCGGAAAGTTCCGACTTTACAACCACTTTCAGACAATGACGAGTCTGATTTATCCCTGCAGACTCAAACTCGCTTTTCAGCGAAACGTCCACCGCGCCGACCTGATGAAGCTTTATACGCACCTCCGCGCCCCGCCCGCTCAGCGCCGTTATCCCGCTAAGCGTTCCCAGCGGCACACCCATTTCGTTGTCCTCAATGTGCGAAAACTCCTCGTTTATCTGCCGCCGCAGACTGTTTTCCAGCGCGTTTATCCTGTATGTATCCGCCGTTATCGCCGCTATCCCGCCGTCCTCCGTGTACTCTATCTGCAAATAATCACCGTTTTCGCCCAGCAGACAATCGTCCACCGCCCGCGCCACCAGTGCGTTCGCCGTCTGCCGACCCTTGTACTCGCATATCTCTTTCATGTGCTTTACCATTTGCAGGTAGATAACCGCGCAGATCAGCCCCGCTGCCGCCGCTATGCACAAAATCACGCCCCTCAGCCGTCCGAAACGCCTGTCTTTTCCGTACCGCAAAGCTGCCGCCCCCTTTCATTACATAGTATCCCGCAGCCGATGAAAGAGTGCAAGTGTACAAAAAAGCGGACAGCATTCACCGTCCGCTAAAAATTTTTATGTGTATATCAGACCATTGCCTTAGCCGTTTTCACGATGTTGTCAGCACAAAGTCCGAACTCTTCGAGCAGTTTTACAGCTGGGCCGGAGTGACCGAACTCATCGTTCACGCCGATCTTTACGACCTTCGTCGGGCAGGTCTCAGCCAGCACGTCGCATACTGCCGAGCCGAGTCCGCCGATAACGCTGTGCTCCTCGACCGTCAGAACCTTGCGGGTCTTTGCGGCGGTCGCGGTGATTATCTCCTTGTCGATCGGCTTGATGGTGTGGATATTGATGACCTCGGCGGAAACGCCCTCAGCCGCCAGTATCTCAGCCGCCTTGAGCGCCTCGGAAACCATCAGTCCTGTCGCGATTATCGAAATATCGCTTCCCTCGCGCAGCTTTATGCCCTTGCCAAGCTCGAATTTGTATGTGTCAGCGTCGTTGAAAACAGGCGCTGCAAGTCTGCCGAAGCGCATATAAACGGGGCCCTCATGCAGTATAGCCGCCTCTACCGCAGCTTTCGCCTCAACGTCGTCCGCGGGGTTGATTATCGTCATACCGGGGATAGTTCTCATCAGCGCGATGTCCTCGTTGCACTGGTGTGTAGCGCCGTCCTCGCCGACCGAAATGCCCGCGTGAGTAGCGCCGATCTTGACGTTCAAGTGGGGGTAGCCGATGGAGTTTCTAACGATCTCGAAAGCTCTGCCAGCCGCGAACATCGCGAATGTGGAGGCGAAGGGGATCTTGCCCGTAGCCGCCATGCCTGCCGCAACGCCCATCATGTTAGCCTCAGCTATGCCGCAGTCGAAAAATCTATCGGGAAACTTTTTCTTGAAAATGCCTGTTTTGGTAGCCGCGGCAAGGTCAGCATCGAGAACGTAAAGGTTTTCGTACTTATCGCCAAGCTCTGCAAGCGCGTTGCCGTAGCTTTCTCTGGTAGCAATCTTTTTAACTTCTGCCATTTTTATCCGTTCCTTTCTTTATGCCTCAAGTGCCGCGAGCGCTGCTTTCAGCTCGCCCATTGCCTGCTCGTACTGCTCGTCGTTAGGTGCAGAGCCGTGCCATGAAACATTATTTTCCATAAACGAAACGCCCTTGCCCTTAACGCTCTTCTGGATTATCGCAACGGGCTGTCCCGAAACGCTCTCCGCTTCGTTGAAAGCCGCTTCGATGGAGTCGAAATCGTGCGCGTCCATCTCGATAACGTGCCAGCCGAAAGCTTTAAATTTATCAACTATCGGGTAGGGGGACATTACGTCCTCGATCTTTCCGTCGATCTGCAGGCCGTTGTTGTCAACTATCGCAACAAGGTTGTCGAGCTTGTAGTGCGCCGCGAACATCGCCGCTTCCCAAACCTGACCCTCTTCGATCTCGCCGTCGCCGAGAATGGTGTAGACCTTGTAAGTGTCGGAAGAGACCTTAGCCGAAAGCGCCATTCCGCAAGCCGCCGAAATGCCCTGACCGAGCGAGCCGGAAGACATATCCACGCCGGGAATGTGTATGCAGGGGTGACCCTGAAGCATAGCGCCGATGTGACGCAGGCTCTTCAGCTCCTCTTCGGGGAAAAATCCTCTCTGCGCTATGGCGTTCATCATGGCCGCCAAGCTGTCTTCCAGCAAGCGAACGTAAGCATCACCCGTCTCCTGTGCATTCCGGTCATAACTGTAATCCATCTCCATTGTCCCCATATAAAACCCCGAACCCGGCGCTTTCATGGCGATACGCTGCAAGATACCCTCATCGGGTTGGATACGAAGAATCAGTTCTTCACCCCGATAGAACCCTTCCTTCATCTTAAACATCTGCATGGGAGCAGGTTTAAAGTGGACAACAATCTCAGTCACCTTGGTCGGCATCTGCTTGCCGGTTCGGATATAAAAAGGCACACCTTGCCAACGCCAGTTGTCTATCTTGAGGCACATGGCAACGTAGGTATCCGTGCGCGAATCGGGATTTACATTCTTTTCTTCACGATAACCTGCCTGAGTCTCACCGGCGACATATTGACCACGGATGACATTCTCTCGAATGTACTCATCGGTCAGCGGATGAAGCGATTGGTACACCTTAATGACCTCGTTTCGGAAACCGTCCTTATCGAACTTGGCAGACATCACAAACGTTTTGAAAGAGGATGGCGTCATCCAGTATGACTGGCTGT
>OGYO01001777.1_pt1 | contig 11705 bp, 8 predicted proteins | sample 1576561 | NCBI WGS metagenome assembly OGYO01 (sample SAMEA3541507, study PRJEB24748) | human gut metagenome | biome: human gut; feature: human-associated habitat; material: faeces | place: China | collected 2012 | reverse complement strand
TGTAGCTTACCGGAATTTCAACATATTCGACATAATTTTTGCCCGATACTTTAAGGTCGTATATATCTTCGCGGACGCTCTCCTTGCCGCAGCCCTTTTCGCCTTCTCCCCAGTAATTCGCCGTCACCTCCGTATCGCCGCCGTTGGTTCCGGTGTAATGCACGCGCAGCACCTTGCCTTCGTAGTACAGTATATTCCCTGCCGTGGCCTGCACCGCTGCTTTGCACCAATCAGTTATGCCGAAATACGCCTGTGATTTGCTGGTATCGTATACATCAAACACAAGGCTTGACCCTGTTTTGTTCATTGCAAACGTTCTTGCCGCAACCGCCTGAGCTTTTTGGGCTTCAACCGGCCAGCCCTTCGCTTGGTTTTGCTTATTCTCCTTGCCCATTTCGGCAGCGACAACGCCCTGTATATAATCCTCCATATATACGTTGTTCACAAGATACAGCCCTGCCCAACGCTTGCTGTAGCTTCCGGTTTTATCAAAGTAATATATGTTCAAGTCGCCGCGGTAGGTTCTGTCCGTAACGTCACTTCCCATGGATACGCTGCTCACCTTTACGCAGTTGTTCGCATCATCGCCCTCAAACTCCTTAAAGCTTACCGAGGCGCCGCTGTAAAGGAGCGTTCCGAACGCGGAATAAAGGCTTACGGCCGAATTTTCGGCCTTTACGGTATACGCCGCTTCATCCTGCGCAATAAAGAGCGCGTTGCCCGCCGCGTCATGCACGGCATAGTTACCGTATATCCTTACGGTTGATTCCGAATGATTCCTTTGGCTTATAAGCACGCGCACCTTGCGCACGTCGTATGTATCAACTCCCCTGACCGCATACGGTGCAATGCCGCCGGGCAGCCTGCTTTCATCAAGGTATATATGGCGCATATCCTCGGGAACTTCGGATTCATAGCTGTCATCGGGATCTTCAAAGCTGCTGCACGGTATATACTCCGGCTCCTCATTGCCGTTTACGTAGTCCCCGCCCGTGCCGCCCTCGGCTTGGGTGCTTTCGCCGCCGGTATTCGGCTCTATGGCCGTCCAGCCCTCCGCCATGCCCGTGCAGAAGGCGAACAGCATTGTTATAGTCAATACAGATGCAAGTGCTTTCTTCATGGCTGCTCTCCTTTTACTCAGCGTGCATGCCGCGCGCCAGTTCGTATATCAGTATTCCCGCCGCCACCGCCGCGTTGAGCGATTCCGCAAAGCCGTACATGGGCAATCTGTACTTGTGGCACATGTCCGCAACATTATCGCTCACTCCGTTGCCCTCGTTGCCTATAACAAGGCACATTCTCCCCGTTGCCGCGGGCAGCGTGCCTTCGCCCTTCAGGTGGCCGCACACAAGCGTATAATCCTGCCGTTTAAGCTTTTCTATCTCCGTTGGCAGATCGCCCTGCCATACGGGCATATGGTATATAGACCCCATCGCCGCGCGCAGCGGCTTTGGCGCATACGGATCGGCGCAGCCGCTGCCAAGCAGCAGCCCTACCGCGCCCATGGCATCCGCCGTTCTGAGTATTGTGCCAAGGTTGCCCGGGTCCTGCACCGCGTCCAGCGCAACAATAAGCCCCTCCGGATAATATTCCGGCACGGGTACGCACGGCGTTTTAACCGTTGCGCAGACCCATTGCGGCGTTTCCGTAAGGGTAAGCGTTTCCATAACGCTGCGCTTTAATGTATATACCCTTGCGCCCGCCCCTTCAAGCACGGCTGCCATAAGCTCGTGCCCTTCTTCAATAAAGGCTTCGTGTATTTCCGCGCCCGATATCACGGCCTCGCGCACAAGCCTGTCCCCTTCAATAAAATGCAGGCCCTGCTCCAGCCTGCCCTTCCTTGTGGCAAGCTGGCGCGCACGTTTCACGGTTTCGTTGCGTGTACTTTCAATAAGCGGCATGGCAATTCTCCTTATCGGCCGTTAGTTCTTCTTATTATAGCATAAGGCGGGCCATTTTCAAAATCGCCAATATTATTAAATAAGTGTTAATTATATGTTGCCAAGTTTTAGATATGGTGGTACAATGGCAGTGGTTCGCTGAGTTAAATGATTTGGCGGATACGTTATGAAAGGAGTCGCGAGGTAAATATGTACAACACCGTATTCTTTGTTGAGTTCGTTCCCGCATTAAAGGGGAAAGTTATGTCCTCGCGGCCGTATAGCTGTATTCAGCCCTAAACGGGGCTTAATCGGCGCCATGTGATATCACGGCCGTGGACAAATGCAGTCTGCGGCTTTTTTGTTGCCGCGGGCAAGCTCAAATTCAGGATTGGAGGGATAACACTTTGGAAGCATCAACAACACAAAAGAACCATAGGCTCAATTCTGCGCTGCTGAAACGCCTCACGCGCGGGAGCATAGGGTATTTGACGCTGGGCGGGCTTTGCCTTATATTGGCAATAGCCGCGGCGTACATTGTGCCTATCGTAACAAGCTTTACGATAGACTATGTTCTTGGGGACAAGCCGAGCAATCTGCCCGCGTTCATAATGAACATTATCGATTCATGGGGCGGGCGGGACTTTTTGCGCAGCCATCTTTACATTTGCGCATTGGCCCTTATATTCTTCACGATACTCAACGGCGTTGCAACGTATTTCCGCCGCAGCTGCATAGCCAATGCATCGGAAACCGTGGCCATGACAACGCGAAACGCCCTTTACGAGCATCTTCAGGCCGTGCCGTATGATTACCATAAGCATGTTTCAACGGGCGATCTGGTGCAGCGCTGCACGTCGGACGTTTCAACCGTGCGCCGCTTCATATCCATGCAGCTTCTTGAAATGCTAAGGACCATAGTTATGGTGGTTATCGCGGCCGGCATAATGTTTTCCATCAATGTTAAGATGAGCCTTATTTCAATGGCGCTGCTGCCCGTGCTTTTCGGCGTAAGCTTCGTTTACTTCAAGGGAGTTAAAAAGCAGTTCACATTGAGCGACGAAGCAGAAGGCGTGCTTTCGGCAACATTGCAGGAAAAGCTGACGGGTGTTCGCGTGGTGCGCGCATTCGGCCAGCAGAAGGACGAAATAGAGAAGTTCGACCGCTGCAGCCGCGACTTCAGGGACAAAACGTTCCATCTTTCCAAAATGCTTGCCGTGTATTGGGGCGGCAGCGACGCCATGGGATACCTTCAGATAGCCATCTCCCTTATGGCGGGCATAATAATGGCCGTTAAGGGCGAAATAACGCTTGGCGATATGCTTATATTCACCACCTATACAGGCATGCTCACCTGGCCCGTAAGGCAGCTTGGCAGGATACTGGCGGACCTTGGCAAGGCAAGCGTATCCCTGGGCAGGATAGATGAAATACTATCCGCACCGGCAGAGGAGGAGCCCGGCTCCGCGCTGAAGAGCGAAATACACGGCAAGGTTGAATTCAAGCATGTATGCTTCGGCTACGATAGGTTTGACGATGTTCTAAGCGACATTTCATTCACAGCCAACCCCGGCGAAACAATAGCCATACTCGGCTCCACCGGCAGCGGCAAAACCAGCCTTGTGCAGCTTTTGCAGCGGCTTTACACCTGCACCGCGGGCGAAATAGACATAGACGGCGTGAACATAAACGACATTGAGCACGGCCATTTGAGGAAGAACATAGGCATAGTGCTGCAGGAGCCGTTTCTCTATTCCCGCACCATAATGGAAAACATACGCATGATAGACCCGCGCATGAGCGAGGAGCAGGTGCATGAAGCGGCGCGCATAGCCTGCGTGCACGACGTTATAGAGGGCTTTGAAAACGGATACGACACAGTGGTCGGCGAACGCGGCGTTACCCTTTCCGGCGGGCAGAAGCAGCGCGTGGCAATAGCCCGAATGCTTATGCAGAACGCGCCCATATTGATATTTGACGATTCAATGAGCGCGGTTGATACCGAAACGGACGCATCCATACGCGCCGCGTTGAAGCACCGCCGCGAAAGCACCACCACCTTCATAATATCCCACCGCATAACTACCCTTTGCGAAGCGGACAAGATACTGGTGCTGGAGCACGGCAGGCTGGTTGAGCAGGGCACGCACGAGGAGCTTATAGCCAAGCCCGGCCTTTACCGGCGCATAGCGCGCATACAGAACGCGCTTGAAGAAGAATTGAAGCAGGAAGGAGGCGGCAGCAATGAGTAATACCGCAATACGGGAGCAGGATTACGAAAAGGACGTAAAGGTTGATTTTTCGATATGGAAACGCCTTCTCTCCTATGTTTTCCGCTATAAGAAAACGGCGATAGCGCTTATGCTCTGCAACGTGGGCATAGCGGTAATAGATATTCTTTATCCGCTGATGAGCCAATACGCCATAGATAACTTTGTTGAAAAGGGCACCACCGCGGGCATAGGCTGGTTCATAGCGCTCTACATAGCACTTATCGCCCTTCAGGCATTCGGCGTATATTCCTTCATAGTGAAGGCGGGCAAGCTTGAAATGAACGTGTCCTACGATATGCGAAGGGAAGCGTTCCAAAAGCTTCAGGAGCTTTCCTTCTCCTTCTATGACCGCACGGCCGTGGGCTACCTTATGGCAAGGATGATAAGCGACGTGGGCAGCCTTTCCGAAATGATGGCATGGAGCTTCGTTGACCTTCTGTGGGCATCCACATACGTTATAGGCGTTGTAATAGCCATGTTCGCAATGAACTGGAAGCTGGCGCTGCTTATAATGATAGTCATTCCCCCGCTGGCGGTTATATCCGTATTCTTCCAGAAAAAGATACTGAAGTATCAGCGCAGGGTAAGAAAGACCAATTCCCGCATAACCGGCGCATTTAACGAAGGCATAATGGGCGCAATGACCACAAAGACCCTTGTGCGCGAGGATGCGAATTATTCGGAATTCAGGCAGCTTTCTTCCGAAATGAAGCACGACTCAATCCGTTCCGCCCTGCTCAGCGCGCTGTTCATGCCAATAGTCATGTTCTTAGGCTCAATAGGCACGGCGATAGCGCTGCACCGCGGCGGCATAGACGTTATGGGCGGGATAATCACGTTCGGCACGCTTTCCGCGTTTATATCGTATGCCACCAACTTCTTTGAACCCATTCAGCAGCTTGCGGGCATTTTGGCGGAAATGCAGAGCGCGCAGGCAAGCGCGGAGCGCGTGGTATCGCTCATCGATACTCCGTGCGAAATAGTGGATTCCCCCGAGGTAGTCGCCAAATACGGCGACAGCTTCAACCCCAAGCGCGAAAACTGGGAGCCCATAAAGGGCGATGTCGATTTCGAGCACGTAAGCTTTGCCTATAAGGAAGGCGAAAAGGTGCTGAAGGACTTCAATCTGCACGTTAAGGCGGGCGAGACGATAGCCTTGGTTGGCGAGACCGGCGCAGGCAAGAGCACCATAGTCAACCTTGTTTGCCGCTTCTATGAACCCACCGAGGGCCGCGTGCTTATAGACGGGCGTGACTACCGCGAGCGCAGTCAGCTTTGGCTGCAATCAAGCCTGGGCTACGTGCTGCAAACGCCGCACCTTTTCAGCGGCACAATAGCGGACAACATACGCTACGGCCGCAAGGACGCCACCGATGAGGAGGTTCGCGCGGCGGCGCGCATGGTGCATGCGGAGGAATTTATACTGCGGCAGGATAAGGGCTACGATACAGAGGTTGGCGAAGGCGGCGTAAGGCTCTCCACAGGCGAAAAGCAGCTTATCTCCTTTGCCCGCGTAATACTGGCAGACCCGCGCATATTCGTGCTGGACGAGGCCACAAGCAGCATAGATACCGAAACCGAGCAGCTTATTCAGGACGCCATAACCACCGTGCTCGATAACCGCACAAGCTTCATCGTTGCGCACAGGCTTTCCACCATCCGCAACGCGGACAGGATACTGGTAATACGCGGCGGCGAAATAACCGAGCAGGGTACGCACAGCGAGCTGATAGCCAAGCACGGCTATTATTACGACCTGTACACCACCCAGTTCCGCGAGGAAGCATCGGACGCGATACTGAGCGAGTAAACCTGCATCAGGAGGAATGAGCGGCATCATTCCTCTTTTTTTATGCCGTGCAATACGGATATAAAAATGCGGCGCAGAGCGATGGCTCCGTGCCGCCTTGTTTGTTTTACTTTATATATACCCTTGGCGGGCGGGCCAGTATGCGGGCAATAATTTCGTTCTTGTTGGTTCCGGCAAGGGCTGCGGCTTCGGGAATATCCATTGTGTTATCCCTGCCGCTGCCGTAAATCACGGCCTCGTCCCCTTCGGCAACATTTGCAACGTCCGTAACGTCCGCCATGCATTGGTCCATGCATAATACGCCCACCAGCGGGCATTTCATGCCGCGTATGGTAACGTAGCCCTTGTCGCGCATGTTGCGGGGGTAGCCATCGGCATAGCCGAAGGGCAGCGTTGCTATAACGGAATCCCGCGCGGCGCGCCACAGGTAATCATACCCAACGCCCTCGCCCGCCTTTATGCGGTGCAGCTGCGATATGCGCGTTTTGAAGGCCATTGCCTGCGTGACCTCAACATAGCCCTTATGGAAGCCCCTAAGGCCGTATACAAGCGCGCCCGGGCGCACCATGTTGAGCCTGTATTCGGGGTAATCAACGGCGCTTATGCTGTCCGTAATGTGCTTATACTTAAAGCTCACGCCCCGCTTTTCAAGCGCGGCTATAATGCCCATAAGCTTGGTGAACTGCTTTTCGTCCTCCTCCGCATTGACCAGCGCAAGGTGGGAGAATATTCCCTCCACCTCTATACCTTCGGTATTGCATATGGCGTAAAGCTCGTCAACGTCGTCTATGCCAAGGCGATGGAACCCCGTATCCACCTTCAGGTGAACCTTTGCCCTTTTGCCCAACGCCAGCGCGGCCTTGCCCAGTATCTTGGCCTGATGCTTTGAAAATACGGTCTGCGTTATGTTGTTTTCGGCAACTATGCCAAGGAGCCTGTCCGGCGTATGGCCGAGTATGAACAGCGGATAATCCGCGTATGCTTCGCGCAGCTCAATAGCCTCGCTCAGCGTGGCAACGGCAAGATACCTTGCCCCGTGCTCCATAAGCGTGGGCGCAACGCCTACCGCGCCCAGCCCGTATGCATTGGCCTTGACCACCGGCATTACCGCAACGTCCGGCCCCACCATTTGGCATATGGCGTCCATATTCGCGCCTATCGCGCGCAGATCGACCTCTACTACAGTATCCCTGAGTATCATTATATTCCCCTCCTTACGCCTTCGCTTCGTCCTCGTCAAGCAGCCTGAGCGCACCCAAAACGTTCATAAGCACGCCGTACTTTATGCACTCCTCATCCGGGGCGAAGTTTTCGTTATGCAGCGCCTGCGGCAGGGCTTGGCCCTCTTTATATGTGCCGATATTGAAGTACACGCCGGGCACCTTGGACGTGAAGTACGCAAAATCGTCCGCGCCAAGGCTTGGGTCGTCCATGAATATTACGCTGCCGCGGCCTATTTCCTTTTCAGCCACGTCCGCAATGGCAAGCGAGGTTGCAACGTCGTTCACAAGGGGAGGATAACCGTCGTTCATTATTACCTCCGCGCTTGCGCCGAAGGCAGCCGCCGTGTTTTCGGCAATGGTTTTAACGTGCGCCTTTATAAAGTCCCTTGTTTCAAAGTCCAGCGCGCGTATGGTTCCGCCGAGCTTCACCTGCCCCGCGCACACGTTTTCCTTGCTGCCGCCGTGTATTGTGCCTATGGTCACTATAACGGGCGTGGTGGGCGCGGCGAAGCGGCTGGATATGGTTTGCAGCGCCAGCACAATGTGCGACGCTACGACTATTGCATCTATGCCCTGGTCGGGGTGCGCGCCGTGGCACGCAACGCCGTTTACGTTTATAATAAGCTCCGTGGTGGATGCATTCATGCGGCTTTTTGCAAGGTGTATGCAGCCCGTGGGCACGGTCGGGTCAACGTGCATGCCCATTACGCGGGTTATTTTAGGGCTGTTCAGCCCATCGTGCGCAATCATGCGCTCCGCCCCGCCTATGGTTTCCTCCGCAGGCTGGAAGAAAAGCTTCACCGCGCCCTTGAGCTCGCTCTCCATGGCCTTGAATATCTTTGCCGCGCCGAGCAGAACGGTTGTGTGTATATCATGCCCGCAGGCGTGCATAACGCCCTTGTTCACCGATGCATAGGGCAGCCCCGTGCATTCGGTTATGGGCAGCGCGTCAATATCCGCGCGTATGGCTATGCCGTATTTTGCGTCCTTGGGGCCAACGGTTGCAATTATGCCGTGCCCGGCAACGCCGGCCTCGTATGGTATGCCCAGCTTATCAAGCTGGGCGCATATCGCCTTTTCGGTGCGCTCCTCATGCTCGGAAAGCTCCGGATGCATGTGCAGGTCGCGCCTGATTTCCACCAGTTCTTCAAACTCGTCCTCTACCATTGCCTTGATTTGTGCGCTGTTCATATGGTTCAACCTCCGCATGGGCCAAATAATATATAAAATGATACACTATTGCGCCGCAATGGGCAATGGGGAAATGCGGACCGCGCGGATGGTTAAGCTGCTCTACCCCCCCCTGCACACTATCGTCACTTGCGTCACTATCGTCGAAACAGGCTAAATGTCTGGCTTTTTTCTCCGACGCAGCTTCGACGATGAATTTCTGCGTCGAAGGATGAGGCTGACGCATGCGGTGAAATCCGTTCCCCATAAGGCTCCCCTTTACGGGGAGCTGGCAAACCGAAGGTTTGACTGAGGGGTTGACGATAACAAGCGAAGCCTCTTTCTTTTTTCAACCCCTCCGGCTTTTGCTTCGCAAAATCCACCTCCCCTTTCAGGGCAGGCTGACTCCCTCAGTCTATTCGCTAACGCTCACAGCCAGCTCCCTCGACGGGGAGGCTTTTTGCGTGCTCACACGCTCGGGTGAAAGCGCAGCGTATCTACCGCCTTCGTTATATACTGCTTCTCTATACCTCTCTTTGTTAATTCTTAGTCACTACTGTACATAAGACAGCAGAGCTGTAACAGATGATTCGGCCTTTCAGGCACTCATGTGATGCCTGCGGCATAAGGCTCCCCGAACGGGGAGCTGGCACGGCGTAAGCCGTGACTGAGGGGTTGTAACAAACAAAGAGCTGCAAGCTGCTTTATAACCCCTCCGTCCATTCGCTATCGCTCATGTCCACCTCCCCTTCCAGGGCAGGCTCATCATGTAAGCTTGTAAAGCCCCGTCGCCGGGTTGGTACGCGAAAAGTTGAACGATTCACCGACAATGTCTTCTTCCGTGCAAACCTGGCCGGAATAGCAATCCAGTGTGCGGAACGAGAATTCATCCCCGTCTTTGGCGCGTGCAATGGGTTCATTCGCCTTGTCAAAGGCATACACGTATTGAGTGAGTTCCGTCATGATACCCTCCTTGGTAGGCACCTGCTCGAGGCAATCGATCAGGTTTTGAATCTTCGCTCACAACGAGATGAGGAGTATCTTAGACCTTTTAAATCCGTTTGTCATTGTGTAAATAACAATTAAATTTAATATGTTACATCAGAATAACATTCTTGGTTTTGCCTTGTCTGACCATATGATACGAAACGGCAACAAGTTGATGATGAAAGCCCGCGCGACTTTCATGGGCTTATATGCTACACGGTGACGCGCCGCACAAGACGGCTCCTTCCGGCACGCGGCCGCGTACCGGGCGACAATGCAATCCCGGATCGACCTCCCATGCAAAGCAAGATCGGCTGTTATATCATCGCCGTCGCCGTCATCACGGTATGGAGTACGACGTTCGTTTCCACCAAAATCCTCCTGCGCAGCCTTAGCCCGGAGGAAATCATGTTTTACCGGCATGTGCTCGCCTACCTCGTCCTCCTCGCCGCGTATCCGCACCGTCATCCGTCCGGAGGATTTCGTGAGGAACTGCTGTTCGCGGGAGCGGGGATCTTTGGCAGTACCCTTTATTTCCTGACGGAAAACTATGCCCTCAAATACAGCATGGCTTCCAACGTTGGGCTGCTCCTCGCGACGACGCCCATGCTGACTGCCATAGTGGCCCGTTTTCTGACGACAGGAGAGCCGTTCAACAGGCAACTCGCCGCAGGCTTCTGTATTGCGTTTTTGGGAGTTTTCCTCGTCATCTTCAACGGGCACTTCATCCTAAAGCTTCATCCGATAGGCGATTTCCTTGCCATTGCAGCAGCGCTCTCCTGGGCATTCTACTCCACCCTCGTCAAAAAAATCGGCAATCGCTACAACGGGATCTACATCACCCGTAAAATCTTCTTTTACGCTATCGTCACCATGCTCCCGGTTCTCGTGTTCGGCGATTTCCGTTACGACTTTTCACGCCTCTGTCAGCCAAGTACCTACCTCAACCTGATCTTCCTCGGCGTCATTGCATCTTCGCTCTGCTTTTTGATTTGGAGCAAAATCATTTGGAAAATCGGCCCGGTCGCGGTCAATAATTTCATTTACCTCATGCCTCTCATTACGATGCTCGCTTCATGGCTGCTCCTCGACGAACACCTCACGCCCATCGCCATCGCAGGCGGCCTCGTCATCCTGGCCGGGGTTTACGTATCCACGAAAGCCGCCCATAGGAAAAAATAAAACTCTCATCCCTCAAATACAAAAAGACCGTCTGCCATAAAGGAGACGGCCTTTTACTTCATTGGATTCAGGTACTATTCCGCTTTTTTCTTTTCGCGGGCCTGCTGGGCCTTCAAGACATTCGCCTGAAGCTTGTTAAGCAGCTTGCTGCTGATCAATTTCTGTTCCGGACCATAGCCGCACAATTTCTTATATTCTTCCACAGTCAGATCGTGGCTCTGAATATGCTTGGTGGTCAAATTTTGAAAGGTCTTACCGCAAATGCAGCAAGCGATTTCCTGTTCGGAGATAGCTTCTTCCGGTTTCACCACCAGATTGCGGCGAGTGTATTTTTTCTTGGGAGCGCTCGGCTCGGAAACGGTTTCTTCTTTCTGAGCGTCTTCAGCACAACACAACGATTCGGAGAGCGCCTCCGAATCCATGCCCACGAGCTTGTTATTAGCCTGAATGAGGCCCGCCTTCATGACCGTAAACTGTTCAATAAGAAACTGAGCCGGCTGTTCGGGGTATCTATCCATAACGAGCTTAAGAAGTTCGGCATCGCTGATCATCATATCAACTCCTGTAAAACGTAATCACAATGTGCGGGTCATACCTAAGCCATTTTTGTATCTCTGTATATACCCTCTCTCAGGGGAATACATTTTTTCCATGAACAAAATCTGCTTGAACATACAGAGATGCTATCTCCATCTTTCAGAAAATTACCCAATATACAAGGCAATTCCTTTGAGAATGCTTTTAGAATTTTACCTGATTTTCGCATATAAGAAAAATAAACATTCATCCAGGGTACTTAGTGGGAATATTTTATAATAAAAGACACTGTGTTATACTCAAAATAATCTGATCTAAAATATACTTAGCAAAAATAATCCAGCTCACACATAGCCATAACAGCTTATACCTGGTTCCCTTCTAATACAGAAAGGGTGAGGGTACGTTGCCCTTTACCGCGTCAACAACTCTTTCATTATTCGAATAAATTTTAAAAAATCAGACTATGGGCTTTACAAATAGAGCGCATATTAAAAAATTGATATTTCGTACTCTTTCAAAATACCTCGTATACCGAATATCAATGAACATTTTCAGTGAAGAACCTTTTCTATCTCCGGATTACCTCTATGGGCAGTATCCCCCATCGCAATCATATCTCCCAAACAAAGCTAGCTGGCTA
>OGYO01001774.1_pt1 | contig 11729 bp, 12 predicted proteins | sample 1576561 | NCBI WGS metagenome assembly OGYO01 (sample SAMEA3541507, study PRJEB24748) | human gut metagenome | biome: human gut; feature: human-associated habitat; material: faeces | place: China | collected 2012 | reverse complement strand
CATAAAGATAGCGCAAAAAGTCTTTCAGCACACTGGCAGCCGCCCGACGTAAGCAGCACGAGCTTTCTTCTCTACAATCCGGGAACGGAACGGGCACACGCGGTATTCCGAATTGCTGGAAACGTAGGCGACGGAATGCTGATCCGCAATCTCACCACCGGTCAACGGTGCAAAATCGTGAATCTGACGGAAGAAAGCCTTCTGCCCGGCGCGCATTTGGAGCTGGACAGCCGGATGGGCCAGACGCGCATTGTGCTGGGCGACAGCCGTGAACTGGCCTTTGTCATGCATGACGAGGGATATATTGAGCTTGCGCCCTGTACCCCATTTGAGCGAAGCATCGCGATCAGCCACACAGAGAACAGCAATATCGTCACGTCGGAAGGGCTGTTCCTGCCGCACGTGGAGGGGCAATTTCTCTACCTGGACGGCTGGAAGAAGATTCGCCAGATCACGGACGCACATTCGGCGATTCTGTCCGACAAGGCGGCGAGCAGTGGTACGACCTCCACGCCCATCGTAACGATGAATGAAATCGAGATTACCGGAGAGAACCTGGCACTGACAATGCTGGAAGTGGACTATACCCCGCGCGTGCGATGAAGGGAGTGAAGCGTATGCCGGCGAGAATGACGATCTGCGACATGAATCGCAATAAGGTCTGCGAGCTGTATGATTCCGAGCTTCAGCACGAGGGGCAGGCATACGACGTGACGCTGACCACGGAAATTTCCGGCTGGAAGGAATAGAGCTTCACACTGCCGCAGATGGTGAATGGCATGCGCAACTTTCGCTGGAACTACATTCGGAGCGGTTATCTCATCTGCCTGACACGGGTTGGAAAGGATGACTGGTTCCTGCTCAGCACGCCGAAGCGCTCGCACAAGGGATTGAGCGTGACAGCGGCGATCACCTGTCAGCATATTTGTGCGCAGCTCAACAAAAAGAATCTCTATCTCACCTTCGATGATGAGAATGGAATCGGCACGGCGGAATACCTGCTCCGACAGGTTTTGGAGAACACCGGCTGGCAGCTGGGTTACTGCGAAACCTTCTATGAGCAGGATGGAAAAACCGAAAAGGTGCGTTCTCTTTCTTCCGATGGCAAGCGCGGCGCGTATCTGCTGATTTCGGATATCTGCGCGCTATTCGACGCGCGGCCGGTATTCGACGGCAACAGCCGCACCGTCAGCGTCTATTCCCTGAATCGTCATGAAGACCTGTTGGAGCTGAACTTCGGCAAGAACTTGAACGGCATCGACCGCAAAGAAGACGCTGAAAACATCGTGACGCGCCTCTATGTGGAGGGCGATTACGGTGACAACGGCTATGTTGGCATCGAGGACGTCAATCCCACAGGACTTCCGTTTCTGTTGGATTTTTCCTATTTCCGAGAGCTGGGTGTTTTCACTGCCGAGCACGAGCAGGCGCTGGACGATTATCTGCGGGATATTCAGGCTGCCAAGGCGGGAAGCAGCAATTATTCCAAAGAACTGATTCAACTGGATAATCAGCTGAACGAGCTTTGGGGACAGATTGATTATGTGCTGTATGTACTGAATCAGGGTGCAATCACGAAGACAATCTGCGGCGGCGCTGCGACGGAAGAACAGACCATAATCACGGCGACCGACGCGCTGACCGTACTGATGCAGGACGGCACGCACCATGCGCAGACGGGAAGCGCATTCCCCAACGATGCGGAATACGCGATCAAGTTCATCAAGAAGGCCAGCGGCAGAATCGGCGGCAAGGAAGTCGCCATTGAAGCCAAGGAAAGCAGCATTGCGAGCCTGCAAAAGCAGCTGGATAAGACGACGGATGAAACCAAGCGGCAGGGCTTGCAGGAGCAGATCACTGCGCTGGAGCTGGGCATTCAGAGCATTTATCAGGATGACGGCGGCGAAGAAGGGCTCTATACGCTGATGCGAAAAGCCGTATTGCTGGTGCTTCAGCGGACGGAAATCGAGAAAAGCTATCTTTCCTCCATGGACAGCCAGCAGGAAATCGAAAAACGCTTTGCCGAAGCCATGGGCGATATGCTGATCGACGGCTACTGGAGCAATACCGCCTACGCGCCCGGACAGGAGGAATTGCTGTACTACGAGGCGCTGGGCGTGATGGAACGGCTGGCAAAGCCAACGGTGACCTATACGGTGGACGTTCAAAACCTTTCGGGCGTCAGCGGGTACGAACAGGAGCGCTTCACGCTGGACACGGCGCTGCGCATCTGGGATGAAGCGCTGGAATAGAACGACTATGCTTACATCACCAAGCTGGTCGAAAATCTGGATACACCTGAAAAGAACAGCATTACCATTAGCAACGATCTGACCAGCATCGGCGGCGTATCGCTGGACAGCATTATCAGCCGGATCACCGGCATTGCGGAAATCGTTCACAAGAGCAAATCGCTGTATGACCGAAGCAAGGCCATTTCTGAGGACGGTTCCATTCCCGCCAAGCGGCTGGAGGGCATGATCGACGTACTGAAAACCCGACTCTCTTCCTCCGTTTCCAACTGGTACACTGACGATCAGGGCAATTTGATTCTGGAATCCGTCAACGGCAAAAGCGCCATGCAGTTGTGCGGCGAGGGCTTCATGATCGCAAATGAAAAGACGGATGACGGCAAATGGGACTGGCGCACGTTCGGCACGGGCGAAGGCTTTACGGCCGATCTGATCATTGCCGGTTTTCTTTCCGCTGATCGGATTCAGGCGGGAACGATCACGGCGAACAAACTGGCATCAGATGTCGGGCAATCGCTGGATCTGTCCAGCAACACATCGATTCGGATGACGGTTCAAAGTGCTGTGGAGGAAGAAATTGAGGAGCAGATCGGCTACCGGGTAGAAATCAGCACGGACGCCGGCGAAGTGCTTTCGGATTATGTGAAGAAGACGACGCTGCGCGCCCGCGTTTATCGTGGCGGCAAGGAAGTTACGAACGACATTGCCGCCAGCCGGTTCCATTGGAAGCGCACCAGCGCGGATGCGACGGCAGACGCCCTCTGGGATTCCGCCCATGCAGGCGTAAAGCAATTCCAGCTGACGAACGCCGACGTGTTCTTCAGCGCGACCTATACCTGTGAAATTTCGGATGAATAATTCATTCTATATCCCATAAGCATCAGCAGAAAAATAGCAGAATATTGGCAGTAGATTAGCAGATAAATGGCATAGAACGTCTGCTTTCAACGATGAGAAGGAGGTATCACCATGGCGATCATCGCAACCGGCTCCAAGACGATCATTGATCTTTCGGACGGCAAATCGTAGTCTGCTTATCTGGGCGCAAATCAGCCCCGCACGCAGATTTACGATGTAAACACGGGAAACTACGCGCCGGACTGGACGAGTGCGGCGGGCAAACTCATCCTCACGCCCGTGATTTACGCAAATCAGACGGCGATTGCGCTGACGGACAGCGCGGTCGCGATAACATGGAAGCGCCGGGAAGGTTCGGCTGCTGAAACGGCGCTGACTTCGGGCGAAACCGTAAGCGGCAACGTGCTGACGATCAGTGCCAACAAACTGACGGGCGTGAGCAGCGGACTGCTGACCTATATTGCCTACATCTCCTATCTGGATCCTGACAACGGGCTGACCACCAACGCCACGGCGGACATTTCATTCGCCCTGGTCAAAACGGGTGAAAATGCAAAATCCGCATGGATCAGCGGCGCGCAGGTATTCAAATACGACGCGGACGGCGCAGTATCGCCCGCGCAGATTACGCTGACGGCCAACGTGCAGAACGTCGTGCTGAGCAAATGGCAGTACAAGAACGGCTCTGATGTGTGGCAGGATTATCCCACGACCGGCGATAACGCGACGATCACCGGCACTTCGCTGATCGTCAAGCCCACGCACGGCATCTGGGTCGGCGACTGTGCGACGTTGCGGATTGTGACCAACGATGCAAATATCAGCGACGTTATCAGTATTTATAAGGTATCCGACGGTGCGACCGGCGGTGCAGGTGCTGACGGCCAACCGGCTTCTATCGCTTTCCTGAGCAATGAAAACATCACCTTTACCGCCAATGCCTCTGGGCAGGCGAACGCCTCCACCGTTATTTGCAATGTAGTAGCCTACAGCGGTACGAAGAAGGTTACGCCCTCCGTGGGCGAGATCAGCGGTATGCCCACAGGCATGACAGTAACCAAGGGCAGCGCCTCCACAAACGAAATCCCGCTGACCATTGCAGTCGCGGCGAATGCCACGCTGGGCAGCACGGCGCAGCAATCCGGGCGCTTGGCTGTTCCGATCACATCGCCCGTTTCTACAACGCTCTGCATCAACTGGTCAAAGGTCAATTCTGGCGCGGACGGCGCAGCGGGTGCGAATGCCATTGTCTTCTCTCTGTATGCGCCTCAGGGTACGGTGTTCATGAACGGCAGCGGCACGCTGCTTTTGCAAACCTCCGCCTATGACGGCTCTTCGCCAATCACCTCGGGCGCGACCTATGAATGGGCCAAATACAGCGGCGGCAGCTGGCAGACGATCTCCGGCGAAACGGCGTCTTCCCTATCTGTTGATGGTGCGGACGTAGCCGGGCAGGCCAGCTATCGCTGCCGGATGACTTACAATGGGAAGACTTATCAGGACGTCATCAGTCTGATCGACAAGACGGACAATTATCAGGCGGACATCGACAGCACAGCGGGCGATGTGTTCAAAAACGGAATCGGTTCTACCTTTCTGATTTGCCGCCTTTGGCAGAACGGAAAAGAAGTGGATGCATTGAAGTCTACAACCTATTCTATATCCGCACCGTCCGCGCCTTCGACCGGTACATTTTACTACAAAGCAGCGGCCAACAGTCATGCCACCACGCTGATGCGCTATTCCGGCAGCGCGTGGACAGATGTTTCCAGCAGTGCGGAATATGGGCATACGAAGAAGTACACCTGGTATCGCCGGGACAAGAATGGCGAGCCTCTGGATAATGGCGCAGCCTTTGCTACCGGCAAGGTCATTTCCATCAGCGGCGACGATGTAGACGTCAAGACGGTGTTCGTGTGTGAGGTGGAATGATGATTGCACAGGCACAGATCACGATTGCGGATTTGAACGATCCCATTCAGCAGGGAGAAGCTCCGGCTTCTCCCGTGCCGGGGATGCTGTGGCTGGACACGTCTTCCATTCCCAATCTCCTCAGACGCTGGGACGGAACGAATTGGGTGGAGTGCAGCGCGGACGTGGATTTATCCGAGTATTACACAAAATCCGAAACCAACACGCTTTTCGAGCAGACCAATAACGCTATTGCCCTGAAAGCCGACAGCGCGACGGTCTCTTCGCTGGGTGAACGTTTGGATGCGGCGGAACAGAAGGTTACTCCAGAAGCCATCGCCTCAGCAGTGACTTCGTCTGCCATGTATGCCTATGAAAAATACGCTGGCCGCAATTACTGCCTGAATTCGAGCAATGTTCACACCTTTGTTGATAACAAATACCGGTATGACAACGGTGAAACATCGAATTACACCGGATGGCGACTCAGCGTGGCAAACGATCTGTTTGCGCACAGCAACGGCGCATCCAATATCCGCATCTCATTTGATATCAAACGCACCAATATCGACGCCACTTCAGCTTCTACAGCCAATGTCTATTCAGGCGTCTGGATAAATTATCGCTATATAGACGCCAACGGCAACTCCATGACTGCCGGACGCGGCTGGTATCTTCGTACAACAGATACCAGCTTTGCCGCAACAGATGAAGACTGGATAAGGCTGAACTTGGGACCATTAAACCTATCCAGTTTCAATCCCACAAGCATTGCAAATTTCACCATAGGAACCAGCGGCGCCAACGGTACAACCGGCACAGTGCAATTCCGGAATATCAAGCTTGAAGTACTGGACAACTGGACAGATTGGAGCGCTGCGCCGGAGGATATCTATGGACTGGCCAATCGCGTCTCCAACGCGGAATCGAGAATCATCCAGAATGCCAACAGCATTGCTCTCAAAGTCAGTACCTCAACGTATGACTCTGAAAAAATCTATCGAGGTATTACCGCCCCCAGTAGTCCATTGTATATAAACATGTTATGGTTGGATACATCCGTTACTCCCAATCTACTTAAACGCTATGATGGAAGCAATTGGATTGCTGCAGGCGCCCAGGAAGTAAAGTCTTCTGGCGTCTACATCGGAAATAACAATGTTTCGATTACAACAGAAAACTTCCTGCTTCAGCTGCTTGATCCCGCCAATAACGAAAACGTGCTGATGGAAATGTCGGCAGACGGCAACGTAGGTTTTAAGGAGCTGTATGCCGATCGGGTGATTTCTGATTCCGTTGCCGCGGCTTACGATGGCCCAACTTCGCTGTATGTAAACCCCAGCTATTCAGGTACAAGCGATACCTACTTCCGTTCGCTGGGAGAGGCGGTGCAGGCGGTCAATAACAAATTTCTGCGAAGCGACGTGTAGATATGGCTTCCTTCCGGTACAGAAACCTATGAACCCACCGGCGTTCATATCCAGGGGATCAGCGGAACAGGTCAGCTATGCATCCGTGGATATTCCACCAGCACCTTGAACAGTTATATCACGGTTCGCGGCTGCTCTGCGTACATTCGATTCATTCAGTTATCCTTACGGGAATCGCGCTCTAAGAATGGCAGCAATCGCAATCCTTATCTGGTGGAATGTACGATGAATCACTTTGTAGAGTTCAATACCTGCACGTTAGATGCAAATGATGTGACCTACGATTCGGTTTATTGTAAGACTTCCCATGTCTGGCTGTACGCAACGAATCTGTACAACGCACTCCAGGGGCTTGAGGTTTATATGGGAACCGGTGTTGTAAAAAACTGCAAAGGTTCTTGCACATGGGCGATGGTGGCCTATTCGGGCATCATCTTTGCAGTAGGCACGGTGCCAACAGGAGCGCGAAGCACCGGTGAAAGCGGACAGATTTTTGCCAACAGCATTACGACCGATGGCGGTACGGTAACGCCTGTCGTTACGCCTGATACCACCGGAAACTTCTATGCGACGACTACAAAATCCTGGCGCGGCAGCTGGCGTTCCGATACGTTGGATGTGGTACAGGGAGTTTACAGTGACAGCGGCTATAAGAGTTCCCTGAACTGGAATCGCGGCTGTATGTGGTTTGGCACGCTGAAAAGTACGCTGGCAGATGCAACTATTAAATCCGCATCGCTTACGCTGTTCCGCAAAACGGGCAGCGGCTCCGGCTCGGCGAAGAATGTGTACCTCTGCGCTATTTCCAATACTTCGGCAAGCGGTACGCCCAGCATCCTTGCCAACTATGGTGCGCTGGGTACCATCGGCCGCGGGCAGACTGTGACCTTCGGCATTCCGGTTGCGGCTGTGCAGGGACTGGCGGATGGAACATTCGGAGGTCTATGTCTATACGAAACGCCGTATAACTTCGGCTCTTCAACCTATTCCAGCGGCTATATGCGAATGGGCGGAACCGATTCAAGCAGTGTGCCTTACCTGACCGTCGTGTATAACAGCGGTGCGGTCGGATGACAGAAAGGAGCTTTTCAATATGCAAATTGCAATCCCATAGGATGGAAAGATACGGACAATTCTCCGCACGTCTTTTCTGATTGCCAAACGGGAAGATGCCACGACCTACAGTCTCTCCGGAGAATCTTTGCAAATGAGCGGCATCACGGCAAATCATGTACTCATTTTCCCTGACAGTGTGGATATCCAAACAGATCAGGAGATTAATTCCGAGCTCTCGGCACAGGCACAGCCGCTTGAAATGTTCATTGCCTTAAATGCGGAAGACGCCCTGACGGAAGTGCTGGGACTTGTTCTTCGTACTGCCGTTGCAGATGGCAGAATCACAGATGAAGAGTTGCTGAAAATTGCCCCTGCGTAGGAAGGCCGACTGTGGCAGCCGGGAATCACAGCGGCTGTAGGAGATGTTTATACCTATGGCGCTTATTTGTGGCGCTGTATCGCCGCGCATACGACGCAGGGAGATTGGCCGCCTGATCTGACGCCCGCTCTTTGGCGAAAGGTTGAGGTAATTTCGGATGGAACAGTGCGATTTTGGCAGGCCGGCGTTGATTATGCGCTTGGCGATGCCGTGTTCTATCCCGATGACAAAGGTGATGAATACGAGTGCATCACGGCACACTTATCGCAGGAGGGCTGGGAACCGCCCAACACACCGGCGCTGTGGGCAAAGAAGGAGAACTGATAAGAAGAATGGAGGCGGTTGTTTTGAACTGGCAATCCATATTAGACACGTTTACGAAATACTGGGTGCAGCAGCTTTGTGCCCTAATCCTTTGCCTGATCACCTGGTAGTACCACAAGCGGTTCAAGCAGTATGTAAAGGATCAGAAATCGCTGAAGCTGGCAATGATGGCCTTGCTGCGCGACAGGTTTTATCAGGAGTACAAGCGACATATCCGCAACGGCTTCTATCCAATTCGCGATCGAGAAGTCATGCGGGATATCTATGAGCAGTATCACGCCCTGGGCGGGAACGGCGTCATCACACATCTGAAGGAAGAACTGGACGAGCTCCCAACCTATCTGCCCGGCCAACCCTAAGAGAAAAGGCACGCAATCCTTTTGTGGAAAGCGTGCCGCTTTTTGCTTTTTGGGGGTGCACTATGTCTTATCATCTTTCGGTCTATCCAGTTCTTCTTTGAGCCATTCCATATATTCAGCAAAACGCTTACATGGGCATCCCGTCTGACAATTACGAAGTTTTTCACATGCCTCATTACAAAGGCAGTGCTCTAGTTCTGCCAGAAATGCCTCTGCGCTTTTGAAAATCCGCATTCTGTTACTTGCAGTCACCCAAGTCTTTGAAAGTGAATCTCGAAAAAGACGAATTCTATCTTTTTGCCGCTTTAGCGCAGGTTCGTCAGAAAGCTCCTTGGGCTCCGCATTATATCCTGCCAGAGCTTGATCCATGCTAATGTTCATATCGCAAAACAAGCGTAGAATGGCCTCGACCGTCCGAACACTTGCAGCGCCTTCATGTAATCGCTGTTCTACCCGATTAAAATCTGTCCTTCGAATTCCCAGTTTCCTTGCACATTCGCTCCTGTTGCCTGAAAAGACAACCCGCAGCGTATAATCAAAAAGATATGCCGTGATCGTCATCATTCGCACCCCGCCGCTTCGGTACTTCCAAAACATATTTTAGCAAACTACGACCGAACTGCCTATTTCGCAAATCGTTTTGCGAATGCGCAAAACATATTTGCGAAATGTTGCGTTGCGCCGGAATGTGTTATGCTTTAGAAAACGAATGAGAAAGCGGGATGGAGTATGATAGAAACAACCTTCAAGCTGGCACAAAAGGCGGCGCTACGGATCAAACCTGCTCATGATAATCATCCTTCTTTTCGATTGATGGAGTTCCTTCAGGGGATCATTTATGATCACATTCGGAAAGAGTATGCGTTTGAGGTAAATTGGGAACGGTTTTGCGCTTATTATCAGGAGGAAACGTCCGATCAGACAAAGCGTGTCCAAACAGCCATCATTTATGGCGAAACGAATGGGCAACCTCAAAAATGGGCGATGAAGCTGACTTATCGTGATTCATTCGTTCGCCGCCGCAAATGGCAGCTGCATATCGGCATTGAGATGAAAGACGCGAAAACGGCTATAGTCTATTATGCATTGATGTATTGTGACCATATGGCCGGTTCATTTTCAACACTCAAACCACCCGTCATTACGCCACCTGCACTGTTGTTATCGCTGAACCAAAATCCAAGGATCATGTGTTGCAGTGGGTCATTCCAATTGCCATTTGGAGCCATTGCTATTGATGAAAATAATCTTCAGACGGCATTATCTATTATGCTTGATTCTGCCCGTGAACTTCCGGTTGTCCTAATTACCTGTCCGGATCTTGTCAGCCCTGCTACGGCAGAAAGAATGCTGATCGGTAACGCCATTGTTTGCTGGGTAGACGATATGAATCTGCTGGACTCCATAAACGCTGCACTCTCTCCTCAAATTTATGTGGAATGGGATTCCATTCAGATCATGCTTCCACAAATGGCTGAACAATCGCAGCATCTCTGCTTTGGCATTACAGAAGTCTCACGTCTGGGCGGCAATAGAATCCTGTCGTTGCTCCGCCAGGCTTATTGCGAGAGTTTACGTGGAGATGATCGTCGTGCTTTTGTTACCGTGGACGATATTTTTCGGCAACGAGACAAGCAATTGTCAGCCAGCTTGCAGAAGCGCCTGATAGACGCGTTGGCAGAATGCAATCGCCTGAGCGCGGACAACACCACTTTAACAGCAGAAAACTGTGAACTCCGCCAGCAGAATGCAACATTATCCTCAAAAGAGCAGCGTCAGGATATATCCAGCTATGAATCACTTTTGAGCGAATCTATGGAACAGTATGATCGACTGCGAGAAGGCGTCCTGAACCTAACTCAGCGGTTATACGGCTCCATTGGCCAGGATTTTGTCCCATCAGAAAGCGGCGAGGCGTGTTTGTGTGATTTAGAACGATCTATTTTCATCAATCTTGCAGCAAAGCAGGGAAAAAAGTAGATTGCTAATGTATTTCCTTAATTGCCTGAACCAGGACGTCCGTATCGAGTTTGTTTCGCAGGCAATACTGCATTAGCTGTTCAAATAGGGCGGCTTCAATACGCGAACCCTCTTGAAAAAGAGCTTTTTCCAGAGCCTTAATGTCGCAATGAAGAGCATTTGCCATAGCCGCCTTATCTGAAGAAAAATAAGTATCCAGTGCCGTTTTGAAAAAGCGACAAAGGATTTCAGATCCAGAATTCTGGTCTGCCATCGTTTTCACCTCCTATATTTATCATACAGGAAGTTAGACAATAATTTAAGGTGAAAGATTTTTCGTATCTGACATCAACTATCGTTTGTTTTAGAAAGCAATAGCAGACTTTACATATATTTTCAATGCTTTGAAATAACAACAACACAAAAAGCCTATACTTTAAAAGTTGTGGATTTGTACTTCCACAATATATATGCAGCAACGCAGTTATAGAAAAAATGTCGCAAAATTCTAGATTTTACGACAATGAATGGATAATAAGATAAAACCCATTATCCCTCTACCATATTATAAGATATGATCCCTCTCCTGTCAATCAAAAACAAGCTGGCAAATAATCGATTTGCGTTATTTTTACCGCAGCAAGCAGAATCTCATTGCTTTTGACGGAGACAAGACAACAGGCGAACGTCGTATGGCGCTAATCCTTTAAGCCGTCAAAGAGCCGTCAGATCGGCGCCCTTTTTGAAATGCGATAATGGAACAAATACGAGAGTTGGAGGAACAAAAGCATGTGCAGGCATGGCGAAAATATCTATAAACGCAAGGACGGTCGTTACGAAGGTCGATATATTGTCGGGAAAACAGACGAAGGGAAGACAAAGTTCGGATATGTATACGGCTATCAGTATATGGAAGTCAGGCGCAAACTGGCGGAGCATAAGACTGCACTACTGGCACGGTCTCTGACCGATGCGCCCGCACGATGCAGGATTACCATACGGGAATGGATGATGCATTGGATAGAGAACGAGGTGCTGGGCAGCGTGAAGGCGTCATCTTATCAAACGTATCTGGCTCAGATAAATAGGCATATTTTTCCAGTATTGGGCGGTTTGTATTTGACGCAGCTTACACCTGCTTTGGCATACGAGCTCACAGAGAACATGCGTGCTGCCGGGCTGTCCGTTAGCACAGTTAAGG
>OGYO01001769.1_pt1 | contig 11738 bp, 10 predicted proteins | sample 1576561 | NCBI WGS metagenome assembly OGYO01 (sample SAMEA3541507, study PRJEB24748) | human gut metagenome | biome: human gut; feature: human-associated habitat; material: faeces | place: China | collected 2012 | reverse complement strand
TATGGACGAACGCGCGCGGAGCACCGCGCCGCTTATGCGTGGAGCTTTGTCAGATCATAGGGCGTGGTCTGATACACAAAGTAGTTCAGCCAGTTGCTGAACAGCAGATGGGCGTGTCCCCGCCAGCGGACGACGGGGCGCTGGGTGTCATCGTCGTTGGGATAGTAGTTCGCTGGGACGTGGATGGGCAGACCCTGCGCTTTGTCCCGGAGGTATTCCTTTTCCAGCGTGTCCGCATCGTACTCGGCGTGGCCGGTGACGAAAATCTGACGGCCTTCCTTGTTCATGGCGGCGTAGACCCCGGCATCCGGAGAGGAAGCCAGAATTTTCAGGCCGGGAACGGCCTCGATATCGGCACGCTCCACGGTGGTGTGCCGGGAGTGAGGAATCCAGAATTCATCGTCGAAGCCCCGGAGCAGAATGGCGCGCTTGTAGTCCGCGTGATGGGGGTACACGCCGAATAGCTTTTCCGGGAGGGCTTTTTTCTGAATGCCGTAGTGGTAGTAAAGTCCCGCCTGCGCGCCCCAGCATATATGGAAGGTGCTTGTCACATGGGTCTTTGTCCATTCCATTATCGTGCAGAGCTCGTCCCAATACGCAACAGCCTCGAATTCGAGATTTTCGACCGGAGCTCCCGTTATTATCATTCCGTCGTAGCGGTTTCCCTTCACATCGTCGAAGGTCTTGTAGAATGCGAGCATATGATCCTCGGACGTATGCTTTGCCTTATGGGTCGCGGTCATGAGAAGCTCCGGCTCCACCTGAAGCGGAGTGTTTCCGATAAGGCGCGCAAGCTGAGTCTCCGTCGTAATCTTCGTCGGCATGAGATTCAGTATCAGTATTTTCAGCGGACGGATATCCTGCGTGACCGCACGGTTCTCCGTTATAACGAATATATTTTCCTCGGTCAGCGTTTTCGCCGCCGGGAGCAAATCCGGTATTTTGATCGGCATTTTATGATTCCTTTCCGTAAAGGGGCGCGTCTGCGTCCGTTTTTATTTATACAGTGACAGCGTATCGGAGACCGTCCGGACAAATTCGTCCTTCACGCTGTCTGGAGATACTATCGTTATATCGGGAGTAAATCCGAATATCCACGCATAGAAATGAACCGAGACGAAAACGCGGACGGTCACATCGAAATACCCCTCCGCGGACGGGCGCAGCAGCACGTCCCGTCCGAAACGGTCCACTATCGCGCCCGCAAAGCGGTCGAGGCAGCGCAGCGTCACGGTCTCCTCGCGTCCGCCGTACATTCCGAAAGTTTTGTTTGAATATACGCCCATGTCGAAGCGTTCGAACTGCGCCGAGCCGTCCCTCGCCTCATCAACGACAGACAGCCTCTCCATTTTATCCACGCGGTAATGCTTTATCTTCCCGGCATCCGTATCGTATGCTACAAGATAATAGTTTTCGTCCTCCCACGCAAGGGCAAACGGGCTTACCCTGTAAAGCTTTCCGCCGTGACGGAAAACCTTCTGCTTCGAGGTGTTCAGTTCGTAATAAAGGAACGAGACCTTTTTGTTCATCCTTATCGCGGAATGAAGCTTGTCAACCGAAAGGTATATGCTCTCGTTCATTGTCTTTATCCTGCCGGAGGAATAGACCTGCCTGCGCAGGCTCAGCGCCTCGTATCTGCTTGCGAGAGACGAAAGCTTTGATATGAGCATATCGGACTTTTTCGGAGTTATGAACCTCGACGCCTGAACGGCATCTACAAGCAGCTTGAGCTCGGCAAGCTCGAAGGTGCGGGACACAAGGCGGTATTCCGTTCTCTGCGCCTCCCTGACCGAGACTATATCCATGCCGAAGTCACGGAGCGCGTCTATATCCCCGTACAGGCTCTTTCTCTCGGCGGATACGCCGCATTCGTCAAGCGCGCCGATAAGCTCGGCGGCTGTCATCCCGTGCTCGTCGTCCGTCCGCTCCTCGAATATCCTGCAAAGCTCGAGTATCTTTCTTTTCTGTTCTGAAGTCTTAGGCATTTGTCAATCACCCGATTCTTCAACGGGAACGGCGAAATACCGGATATCCCCGAGTGAGCATTCAGCTTTGCCCGAGCAAATATCGGCAATTGCCGATATTGCGCTTTCCGTATTTTCGGGATGCACATAGAATGTACACTTCACCTGCTCGGCATACTCCGGCTGCCCCGACGATACGCTGAAGCGCGGAGCCGATGCTTCAAGCCTGCCCCACAGCGGATACGACACGCTGACCGTGACGGGTGCAAGCGGCGTCATCCGCACAAGTCCCGCCGCGCGCACCGCAAGCGATGCCGACGAAGAATACGCGCGTACAAGCCCCGGCGCGCCGAGAAGTATTCCTCCGAAATAACGGACCACGGCGATCGCCGCGTCCCCGATGCCGCGCTTTTTCAGCACGTCGAGAGCCGGAAGTCCGCCGGTCCCCTGCGGCTCGCCGTCGTCGCTGTATCTTGCCGTATACGGGGGAGCGGAGGTTATCCGGTATGCATAAACGCAGTGGCGCGCGTCGGGGTAGGCGCTGCGTATTTCCGAAATAAACGCGATCGCCTCCGCTTCGCTGCCGACAGGCGCGGCAAATGACAGAAAGCGGCTTTTTTTCTCGGTAAGCTCCGCATCCGACCTTCCCGCCAGAGTGATATACGGTTCGTTCACTTTGCCTCCCCCTTTCTCAGCGACGCATTCTACAGATATTTTTCGAGCTTTTGCGCAAATTTATCGGATATCGAACCGGCAAGACGAATCCCGTCCGCCAGGTATTCCTCCGAAGTGACCGTCCCGTTTTCGTGCAGAAACGCGAGCATCGCGCCGTCGCTGTACGGCAGAACGAAATCAAACATTATGAGAGATTTTGCGAAATGGGAGATGATGCCCTCGCGCAGCATTTCAAGTCCCGTTCCCTCCGTCGCGCTTGTAAGGAACACGCGACTGTATCCGGATATCTCACCGGGAGCAAAATCCGGCGGGAGAAGATCCGCCTTATTGAGGACGAGAAAACGTTCGCCCTCCGTCGCGCCGATGTCCGCAAGTATCCCTTCGACAATTGCGATCCTCTCGCGGAAATCGTCGCATCCCATATCAACGACGTGTATCAGAAGATCGGACGAAACCGCTTCCTCAAGCGTTGACTTGAAGGCTTCGACAAGCTCATGCGGCAGCTTTTTTATAAAGCCTACCGTATCGACGAGGAGTATATCCCTCTCGCTGTCGGTCTCCATGCGGCGTACCGAAGGATCGAGAGTTGCAAAAAGCTGATTCTGCACATAGACATCCGATCCGCAGAGCGCGTTCAGCATGGTCGATTTGCCCGAGTTTGTATATCCCACAAGGGATACCGTGGGAATTTCCCGCCGCTTTCTGTCTCCGCGGAGCAGCGCGCGGCGGCGTTCGACCTCTTCAAGCTCGTTTTCGAGGTAATGTATTTTGCGCATTATGTGACGCTTGTCCGTCTGAAGCTTTGTTTCGCCGGGACCGCGCGTACCGATTCCGCCGCCGAGACGCGAAAGCACCGTTCCGAGTCCGGTAAGCCTCGGCAGGCGGTATTTCTGCTGTGCAAGCTCGACCTGAAGTCTTCCCTCGCGGGATGTCGCGCGCCGTGCGAATATGTCGAGTATAAGCGCGGTCCGGTCGATAATGCGCACACCGCACTTCTCCTCGAGATTCCGTATCTGCGACGGAGAAAGCTCATCGTCGAAGATCACGACGTCGGCGCGGGAGCGCTTTACCTCCTCGGAAACCGTCGCCACAAGTCCGCTTCCGATGTAGAATTTCGAATCCGGCGATTCCCTGCGCTGCGTAAAGGTCCCTACGACCTGCGCACCCGCCGCGCGTGCGAGCTCCGCAAGCTCCGCGAGATCGTCGTCTCCGCTGTCGGACGCGAGCGTGACGCCGACGAGTATCGCCTTCTCGGTCTCGTCGGAATTTTCTATAAGCTCCGCCTGTCCGGCGGTTTTATCGAGATAAAGTATGTGCTCAAACAGAGCGTCGAATTTTCCTCTCTCCGACGGCGGATACGGTCCGACCGTCTCGTAGAATTCAAGAGAGCCGTCGGACGCGCGGCCGAGGACGGACGCGGAAAGTCCCTTCACCGTCTGTTTTTCGCGGTCGATGCCGACCACGACCATGGCATCGAGGCGCGCGTCGGAAAGTGTGTTGAGGTCGATCTTCGACGGCAGCGGAACGCCGTTCGGATGCGTATGAAGATTTCTTACTCCGCAAAGTCCGCTTTTACCTCCGCGCGTCGGGGTATCCCCGATGCCGACGCCGCGCGCGTCGCCGATGTTCACGGAGATCACGGTATTCCGTCTGTCGAGGCAGACCGCACATTCACGTCCGCTTTCGACCGTCACCCGCTTCATCATGGAAACGACCTCTTCCGGGATGAATTCTCCAGGTGAAAACGTCTCGCCTATAAAGGACTGCGCATATTCAACCGTCGCTTTTTTTATCGAATCGAGATTTCCCTCTACCTTGTTCATGCGCGCCTCCTTTCCGAATCTGCCGAACTGCATTCATGGCATTTATAATATAATAACATTTCATCGGAATTTTATCAAGGGGGGATTATCAAAATCCGACGACGGATGTGAAAAAAACCGACAATTGTCCTTCCGCGTTAACACCCAATTCAAAAAGCAGAGTTATAATATAATGAAGCTGCATCAGACGAGATGAATAAAAAGGACGGTGAGTTTATGTTCGGTCCTCCTCCGCACTCTTCAAAGGCAACGGACAAGCTGAAAGAGCCGAAGCCGAAAAGCCTCCGCGAGGTTCCGGGCTATCTTTCCCGACTTTGCGGAAAATTCTTTTTCCGCCTGATCTATATGTTCAGGCTCGTATGGGACGCAAAGCCGTGGATACTCTTCGTAATGACGGCGAATTCGATAATCTGCGGTTTTATCCCGATCATCGGCGCCTTCATCTCGGCAGGCATCCTTAACGCTCTCGCCGATGTGATCACCGGAAATACGGAATCGTTCAAAAGCATCGCGGTGCTTCTCATCGCGCAGTTTGCGTACCTGTTTGCCACATCGCTTATAGATACCCTGTATTCAATGCTGATGCGGATCGCAAATCAGCTTGTGACGAACGAGATCAAGGTAAAAATCATATCAAAGGCAAAGGAGATCGATCTGAAAAGCTTCGACATGCCGGATTTCTATGAGAAGATGGAAAATGCCAACCGCGAAGCGGGTATGCGTCCGGTAGCCACGATCTCCGCGCTGTTCTCGATAATCAGCTCCGTCATATCGGTGGTAAGCTTTATTGCGATCCTTGTCGCCATAAGTCCTTTTGCACCGCTTATAATGATACTGCTTGCCGTTCCGTCTGCCGTTATCAGCTACATATACCGAAAGAAGAATTTCCTGTATATGCGCAGGCGCAGCCGCGACAGACGCGAGATGAACTACTACAACGATGTTCTCGTCAACAAGGATCTCGCAAAAGAGATACGCATATTCAACCTCTCCGACACCTTCATAGAATGCTTCCGCCAAACCTTCAACCGTTATTTCGGCGGTATGAAAAGGCTGATAATCACGGAGGGCGCATGGAACACCGGAGTTTCCGCGGTATCGTCGGCGATAAACTGCGGGCTGTTCCTGTTTATCGCGCGCAAGGTATACGAAGGAGTGCTCAAGGTCGGCGACTATTCGCTCTACACGGGCGCGCTGTCCTCGATATCGTCGGGAATCGGCGGACTTATTTCGACCACGGCGTCGATCTACGAAGGAACGCTGTTCATCGACAACATGATCGTTTTCATGAACGAAAAGCCGACTATCGTGCCGTCCGTCGCCGAGCCGCTTCATGTAAAGCGCCACATCGGACATACCGTTGAATTCAAGAACGTCAGCTTCCGCTATCCCGGCACGGAGCGTATGGTGATAAAGCATATGAATCTGTCGATAGACGCGGGCGAGACGGTCGTGCTCGTCGGGCTGAACGGCGCGGGAAAAACCACGCTCATCAAGCTTCTGACAAGACTTTACGATCCCACGGAGGGCGTAATTCTTCTCGACGGAGAGGATATACGCAAGTATGACGTGAGCGAGCTTTACGCCATGTTCGGCATAATCTTTCAGGATTTCGGAAAGTACGCCTTTTCGGTCCGCGACAACATCGCCTTCGGACAGATATCAAAGGAGAAGAACGACGATGAGATCAAATCCGCCGCCGTTCAGTCGAGCGCGGACGAGTTCATAAAAGCGCTTCCGCTCGGTTACGAAACCCCTCTCATGCGCTATTTTGACGAAGACGGAACGGAGCTTTCGATCGGTCAGTGGCAGAAGCTGTCGATTGCACGTGCGTTCTACTCCGATTCGGATTTTCTGATCCTCGACGAGCCGACCGCATCCCTCGATCCGATGGCGGAGCAGGAGATCTTCAATCAGTTTGAGAAGCTGAGACGCGGCAAGACGACAATATTCGTATCCCACAGGCTGTCGAGCGCGACCATAGCCTCTAAGATAATCGTGGTCGAAAACGGCGAGATTGCAGAAGAGGGCGATCATCGCACGCTCATGGCAAAGCGCGGAAAGTACTATGAGCTTTTCTCGACTCAGGCAAAGCGCTACATAATGGAGGAAAGCGAGATCGCTGATGCAGACAAGATGTCGGATGCACGAAGCGCAGATCCCGATATCGAAAAAGGTCACGCACCTCGCCCTCCGAAGGAGGAGAACTCGAGCCGTCCGCCGATGACACCGGATCACGGCGAAGGACGCGCTCCCGATTTCGGTGCTGCACCCGATCACGGCGGCGAGCGTCCTCCGAGACCCGAGGGCACACCCGATCACGGCGAAGAAATGCGGTAAGCGAAGATTCGGCAAAGCGGAGCGGCGACCGGCAGCGAAGCCGCCGAGCGGCAGAACGATGACAGATCAGCCTGAGCGGCAGAGAGGTAAAGCACTAAATCGATACGGTAAAACTGCTCAGCAGAGAGGAGCCCGGCAAAGCGGCAAGGCGGTGAATCGGCGGCTGCGCACGGCGAATGGCGAAAGAACAGCATACATATCCCGCTTTCGCAGACGGGCTGCGCCGTCGGCTATGCGGCATGTAACGAATCCCGGAGCAGAGCCGCCGTAATGCCCGGCAAGATATCGCTTTCTTCCGATTCCGAGCGGATTTTCACAAATAAAAACGCCTCGCGCACCGAACGCGGACGGTGTTCCGATGTCGGACAGTATTCTGTCTTACGTTACGGACACTTTTCACGCGGTGCGCGGGGCATTTTCCTTTTGCGGATCATGCCTGCCGCACGGTCAGATTTTACTTCCGATATCCTCTTTCAGTCTTGAAATTATCTTTTTCTCAAGCCTCGATATGTACGACTGCGAAATACCGAGCCTTTCGGCGACCTCCTTCTGAGTCTCCTCGCGTTGTCCGTCAAGTCCGTACCGCAGGCTTATTATGAGACGCTCCCTGTCTGAGAGCGCGCTGACCGCCGCGCGGACGGCGCGTTCCTCTTCCAGCTTTTCCATATCGCGGCTCACCGAATCCTCATCCGAGCCGAGAACGTCCGAAAGCAGAAGCTCGTTCCCGTCCCAATCCGTATTGAGCGGCTCGTCGATTGAAATATCGTTTCGCTGGGACGAGCTTTTTCTCATGTACATCAGTATCTCGTTTTCGATGCAGCGGGAGGCATATGTTGCAAGCTTGATATTCTTATCGCTCCTGTACGTTCCGACCGCCTTTATCAGCCCTATCGTACCTATCGAGATAAGGTCCTCGATCCCCACGCCGCTGTTTTCAAACTTCTTCGCAATGTATACGACAAGCCTGAGATTATGCTCGATCAGCGTACTGCGAGCCGCCGCATCCGGCAAAGCCTCGATCGCTTCAGCCTCTTCGCCGGGCTCAAGCGGCGGCGGCAGCGATGCTGCTCCGTTTATGTAAAAGGTATCACCTTCGCCGTGCGTGCTCTCGCCGAAAATCCGCCCGATAAGCCTTTTCAGCATCTCGTATATACGGTGCGTGTCCTGAAAATACATGATCCGTTCCTTTCCCCGAAAGATTTTTCGGTACTATCTTAAAAGCGAAAGCGGAATAAGCGCCGCTTCGCCGCCGTAGAATCCGCAGCCCTTGTCCGACACGCATATAACGGCATCCGCATTATGCGTTCTCCTGCCGCCTCCGTCGGAAACGCTCACAAGATCGGGGCGGAACGCGGTAACGATTCTCGATGCACCCTCTTCGCCGATCGGGATAAGCCTTATCCTGCGCTTCATGTCCTCGGGAAGTGAGGTTATGTCCCCGCTCAGCATGGAATCAAGCTCCGTTTTCGGGACGATATCCTCAAGGGATTCATGCGAAACGAAGATCACGGGTGAGCCGCTCACCGGATCGGCGGCGAGATTCCCCGAATCGACAAGCGCGCCGACTCCGGCTCTGCGTCCGCCGAGAGTGATCCGTACAAACGCCGTTTTACGCGAAAGCTTAGGCTTCAGCGCGCGAACGACGAAAACGCACAGGAAAATCCCGCTGACCGCAAGCGCGGCGGGGCGCGACGCGCAGGCGCTTTCCGTATAGCGCACGGTGTCGCCTCCGCGTTCCCCGATGCTGCACACCGCAGTAACGCAGCCGCCGAGAAGCGCGCCGCCGCCCCAAAGGGTAAGCGTTCTGAAAAGAAACTGCCCCAAGGAGCGCGCGCCGCCGTATGCGGCGGCGGTCATCACGACCGAAAGCACAAGAGTAAGCACGGTCTGCGGCAATGCCGCAACGGAAAGCGCCGTCATCGCGGTCGCCCCGAGGGCGCCGATAAGCGACGCAAGTGAAAAACGCAGCGCGCTCCTTCTGAGCGAAAGAAGCTGCGCGGCAATGTAGACCGAAATAAAGTCCATCGAAAAATTGATAAGAAAAAGCACATCGGCATACAAAACGGTGGTCATACTGCCCTCGCTTTTGTCTGGATGTGCTTATTATAGACCCGTCACACGGCAGATTACGGTCGGATCGGGCGCGTGAAACGTGATTATTTATCCCGTTATCCGTTATTTTACGTCCGCAGCGGTCGGAATTTGTGCGCACCGGGTGTATTTTGGCTTATTTTCACCTACGCTTTGCGCGCTTCAAGCATATGTATCTTCATTCCCTTGGAAACGAAGTTCTTTTCGTATTCTGTCATGATATTGTCCGCAGCGCGTTCGCTCGAATGAAGATCGTCGGTCACGAATTCAAGCGACAGCGGAGAATTTTTGACGCTCTCTACGGAGAATTCAAAAAGCTCGGCGTTGTCCGTCTTGAAGAAGAACGCTCCTCCCGGAAAGAGAATTTTTTCGTACATGGCGAGGAAATTCGCGTGTGTCAGGCGGCGCGATGCGTATCCCGCCTTCGTCCACGGATCGCTGAAATTCGCATAGACGGAATCAACCGACCCTTCCGGGAATATCTTTCCGATATCGGCGGCATCCGCCCTCATGAATCTGACGTTTCCCCTCATCCCGTCGGGGATCAAAACCCTTTCGCCCATCGGCACGGTTTCGCCGTCCCACCTCTTCCAGCCTCCGTTCGGCGCGAGAGAGCCGAGTCCGCGGGATGCGGCATACTTCTCCGCCGCGATCACGATAACGTCGTCGATCTTCTCCATGGCAATATAGTTATATCCGGAGTCCCTCTCCGAAAGCTGCCTGACAAAGTCTCCCTTTCCGCAGCCGATCTCAAGCCGCAGAGGCGCGGCATTTCCGAATATCTCCGAAAAATCGGGAATATTGTCGCCGTTCTGTACAAAAAGATCGGAAAGCGACGTCATTCTGTCGGCAGTGTGCTTTTTTTTTCTCATTCGCATATTGTATTTCTCCCGAAATTCTGTTAAAATATATAACGTAAAGAATAAGCCTCTGCTATAATACCATATCCGGACGAAAAAATCCACACTTTTAAATAAATCGGAAAGATCGCCGAGGGCGATAATTCAGAAGAAGGGACAGCTTTTACGCCGAGATCCGGTAAAGCACGGTATTTGACCATGGAACTGAATGACTTCATGTCGGCTCTGACCGAATCACTCAAAAAGCGCGGCATCCCGGACGATGTGATCCGTGCTCATATGGCGCGGCTTCTTCCGTCGCTTTCGGAAGAGGACCTTGCCGAGATCGCCGCGTTCAGATCGGCTGAGGATTTCACCGACATATCCGACTGCACGGCGGCTGCACTTGCGCAGACCGTCAAGGTTGAGATCCCCGAAAGCGGTAACGGCACTACCCACGCCTCCGAAAAGCCAGATCACTCAGCCGAGCGGTCAAAGACCGGGCACTCGGTCAAAAAAGAAAAAATGCCCGAAATTCCGATAACGGAAGAGGGAAAGAAAAGATTCATCCTGATATCCGCGCTTACGTCGCCTCTGTGGGCGATCGCCGCCGTGCTCTACGCGCTTCTTTGGATCGCGGCGTTCGCGGTCGAAGCGCTGTCCGTCGCCGCGGCTGTATGCGCAAGCATCGGAGTTTTCGCGGCGGGGTGCGCCGCATCGGTATCGGGAATAATATACGGTATCTTCATAATGATGTCCGAAAAGGCGATCGGCATATACGAGATCGGCTTCGGTATTATCGTCGCGGGGGCATCGCTTCTCGGCGGTGTGCTGCTCTACAACTTTGCGATACGATTTATGCCGTTTGCGATAAAGAAAACGGCGGAATTCTTTATGTTCTGTCTCGGCAGAGTCCGCGTTCTGCTCCACGAATTCAAAAGGAGGTGCTTTGAAGTATGAAAATCCGAACCGCCTCCGTTGTCGCCGTGATAGTCGCCGCCGTGCTGATACTCTCCGGCATCATCGTCTGCGCTGTCGGCAGTGCAGCGGCAAAGTCCTCCGGAGTCATGATCTATCCCGAGGATGAAAACGGAAACTCTGTCTACAAGTACGACTTCACCGAGAAAAATATAACCAAGATATCCGTCTCCGTAAAGGATTCCGATATAACCGTGACCCACGGCGGAACCTCGTCGTATATCGAGATACGAAATTTCAATGCCAATTACTACAAGCTTTCCACGGAGAACAACATTCTCTCATTCAGCGAGATCGACAATGTCGCGTCGATGTTCAAGTTCTGGGAGGGCGGATTCTCCTTCAAGGGCATGAGATACCTCTTCCGATTCGGTGACGGCGGTCGCGGAATGAAAACGGTGACCGTAAACATCGCGGACACGTCAATGCTGAAAACGGTTTCCGTCTCGGAGGAAAGCGGAAGCTTTTCTCTCACGGGAGCCGATGTTTCGGCGGATTATATCCTCTCTCTCGGCAAAGCGTCCGCCGACATATCCGGGCTTTCCACGACATCGGTTCTTTCGGTATCCTCGTCGGCCGGCGCATCGATGAAGATATCCGACTGCCGTGCAAAGGAGTTTTCGCTCTCAGGAGGCGGCGGAAACTTCTCTCTCTCCGGCATCAGCGCCGACCGAGCGGACTTCAGCCTGAAAAGCGGTGAAATCGTCGGCGAAAACGTCACCTTCACCGAGCTTTCCTCGTCATCCGAGAGCGCCTCTCTCGATCTGCGCTCGCTCGACGTATCAAAGGCATCGGTCAACTCCGTATCGGGGCAGGTCGCGCTGCGTCTGTCGTCCGATCTCAAGGACTTTGCCGTGGAGCTTGCCGCAAAGAACGCATCCGTTTTTCTGAACGACGTTCACTACAGCAGCTCCTATTCGATTCCCAACGAATCGGCAGAAAAGAGCATAACCGTAAACACAGACACCGCTTCAATACTTCTGAACGCAGCAAAATAAAAAATACCGATGCGGGGCGGTGCTGCGCCC
>OGYO01001767.1_pt1 | contig 11741 bp, 10 predicted proteins | sample 1576561 | NCBI WGS metagenome assembly OGYO01 (sample SAMEA3541507, study PRJEB24748) | human gut metagenome | biome: human gut; feature: human-associated habitat; material: faeces | place: China | collected 2012 | reverse complement strand
CTGGTCGTCCATCGACTATTTCGGCCGCTGGAAGGCGCTGCATTACGCGGCCAGGCGCTTCTTCGCCCCGGTGATGATCTCCTGTCAGGAGGAGGGCGAAGTGAGCCAGAACCCGCAGATCAACGAGTTCCGCACCGAGCCTATCCGGGTCAGCGCCCGGCTGTGCGTCAGCAACGAGACCCGGGAGGCGGTCAGCGGCGTGGTTCGCTGGGCCTTGCGCACCCCGGATGGGGCCGTTGTTCGGCAGGGCGAAAAGACGGTGGTCGTCCCCGCCCTGTCCAGCCGGTGGCTGGAGGAGGAAGCCTTCCCGGAGGCCAGCGTGACGGAGCATTACCTGAGCTATGCCTTCGTCGTGGAGGGCGAGGCCGTCAGCCGGGGCGCGGTGCTGTTCTGCGCACCCAAGCATTTCGCCTTCCGCAATCCCGACCTGCGGGTCTCGGCGCAGGACGGCGAGATCACGGTGGAAGCGTCCGCTTTTGCCAAGGCCGTGTATGTGGAAAGCAACGACCCCGACCTGATACTCAGCGATAACTTCTTCGATATGGACCCCGGCATTCGGAAGCTGCAAGTGCTTCGGGGAAGCGCGGAGGGGCTTCGCGTCCGTAGCGTATACGACATTTGACAGATGTGGGGGATCAGGCCGGGGCGACCCGCTTGCGGCCCTGTTTCCCTGCGCTGCATTGATTTTTTTCATGAGAAAGGCGGATGGAATTGTCTCGTTTTTGGATGGGTCTGCTTTTAATAGGCGTGCTGCTTTGCGGCCTTTGGTTTCCGGCGACGGCGCAGGTGTATGAACAGGAAATGCCCGCGTTCAGTCTGCGTCTGCAGGTAAAAGCCGGCCTGACCGGCACGGCGCAGGTCTACGGGCGCTACAACACGGAGCCCCGGGACAAGCTCAAAATGGATTTGATGTATATCAACAATATGTCCCTCGGCGAAGACCTGAAGCTCATCTTCGCCACTGTGAAAATTATGTTCATGAAGGAGCGCACGGCAGGCGTACAGCTCGGTCAGGTGACGGCAGCGAAGGCCGGGGTGGCGGAGGAAAAGTCGGCATAGATCATTTATGCATGGTGAAGAATTTTGTGGAGAGAAGGAGAGAAGATGGTGGTCGCAAAGCAGCCGCTTATCACTGTCGTGATGCCCAATTATAACGGACGTTCTTTTGTGGAACAGGCGATCGACAGTGTGCTATGCCAGACGTATCCAAACTTCGAACTACTGGTAGTAGATGACTGCTCCACGGATGATTCTTTGCAGTTGATTCAGCAGAAAGCGCAATGCGACAACCGCATTCGAATCATTGCATTGGCGCACAATGTTGGTGTAGCGAATGCGCGAAACGCAGGAATCGCGGAGGCCAAAGGCGAGTATATCGCGCTTCTGGATAATGACGATTTGTGGACGGAGGACAAACTGGAACGTCAGCTTGCTCTCGCACAAAAGGGAGCGGACATTGTGTACTGCTCCTATGATTTTATAGACGAACAGAATCATTCGATCAAAAAGCCGTTTATTGTACCGCAGCAGACAAACTTTCACAAGATGCTTGCGTCCAGCGTTATCAGCTGCTCAACGAGCTTTATCAAGACGGAATTGATGCAGGCCCATCCCTTCAAGGCGGAATTTTATCATGAAGATTATGTTTTGTGGATGGAACTGCTTCAAATTTGTCCGACCGCATGTGGCGACCAGAAGGTGCTGATGCACTACCGGCAGGTGACGGGTTCCAGATCCAGTCAAAAAGGAAATGCGGCGAAGGAACGGTGGAACATATACCGAAAAGCACTGAAGCTCAAGCTGGCAGCAAGTGTGTGGGCATTTGTGAGATACGCGGTAAACGGCGTTGTTAAGTACTATTTGTGACCTTTCCTGACAGATATCATTTTATTTAGAAGGAAGAAAAATATGAAGTTAGCAATCTTGATTCAATGTCATAAAAATCCCGAACAGATCAATCGACTGCTGGAAAGACTGGATCATCCCAGCGTGGATTGCTTTGTTCATATTGACAAAAAGCAGAAATTTGCCGATCAGATCATCAAAAGGAAAAACGTGTATGTGCTCCCAGAAAGCGAGCGTGTATCCGTAGAATGGGCGCAGATTTCACAGGTTACAGCAACCTTAAACCTTTTGACGGCGGCATATTCCACGGAAAAATACGACTATTATTGGCTGATCAGCGGGCAAGACTGGCCGCTGGTTGCAGTAGAAAAAATCGTAGATTTTTTTGAGAATCATAAGGGCTCTAATTTTGTTCAGTTCTGGAATAGCACAAATCACGGAACCAACCAGAGAAACAGCTTGGATAAAAGAAACGAGCTGTATTTTCCTTTAGGAATAATCGGCAGAAAATTATGGCAGAAAGTCGTAAAGAGAGCTTATGTTGAAATCACGGGAGGATATAATAAAACTTGGAAGATTTTTCTGCGCCCTCAACCTGAATGTAAATTTTACTTTGGAAGCGCATGGTGGGCGCTGAATCGTGAAACGGTTGAATGGATGAAAGAATATCTGGAAAAACATGAAGAGTATTACAATTTTTATAGGAATGCCGTTTGCCCGGATGAATCTTTTTTTCATACGCTGGTCATGCTGTCGCCCTATGCCAATGAAAACACAGATTTTCTGACATATGTGCGTTTTCAAAAAGGAGCCAACAGCCCGGACATTTTAACTCAAAAAGATTATGCCGAGGCCGTGAATAGCAAGTATTTGGTTATGAGAAAAGTTGATATGGATGTAGACGATTTTTTTGTGAATTGTTGAAATGAAAGTTTTAATTGTGAGCCAGCCGGTTCTGAGCAGCACGAATAACATGGGCAAAACATTGATGGGCTATTTTAAGGGTTTCCCTTCCGGTGATATTGCCCAGTTGTTTTTGCGGCAGGGAACGCCTGAAAACGCGGAGGTCTGCGAGCAGTATTATCGTTTTTCAGACGCGGATGCGCTGAAGTCGATTTGGAACCGCAGCGTCCGGGGAACCTCCTTTGACAAAAGGACGGTTCAGTCCGCGGAAAAAGCTGCATTCGACAAAGGCCAAACTGACGGAGCGTACAAGATGGGGGCGGCGCATAAGGCGTGGATGCTGTTGGCCCGAGACGCCGTTTGGAAATGCAGCCATTGGAAAAATGAAAAGCTGCTGGGCTGGCTCAAGCAAATTGACCCGGATGTGGTCTTCTTAGCTCCGGGGGACGGCGCGTTTGCCTATCGGGTAGCGGATGAAATTGCACAGTATTTACACCGGCCGCTGGTTATGGTATGCATGGATGATTTCTTTATTCACAATCGAAATCAGGGAGAATTTCTGGGAAATATTCGCCAAAGGCATTTTATGAAGGCAGTTCGGAAGACGATGCAGGATTGCGCGGCTGTTTTTACGATTTGCGATGGGATGAACAAAGCGTATAGCGCTCTCTTTCAAAAAAGCTGCTTTACGTTGCATACGTCCGCGGACAAACGGAAACTGACGCTTGACCCTGCCGCCAGCCACCTTTCCTATATTGGCAATTTGAGCTGCGGACGTTATCAGTCACTGCTGGAGATGGGAAAAGCACTTTCGGAGGTAAAGAGGGATGGTTTTCCGAACGTGATAGATGTGTATTCGGGTTCACAGGAAGCGCAATTCATTGAGCCGTTAAAGAATGCCCGCGGGATCTGCTTTCATGGAGCTGTTTCGGCAGAACAGGTACCTAAAATTATGAGTAACAGTCTGATGGTGATCCACACAGAGTCTTTTGACCCCGCCATGATGGAGCTGGTTCGTTTTTCTGTATCGACCAAGATCGCAGAGTCCCTGATGTATGGCCCGTGCCTGCTGGCGTATGGGCCGGAGGGGATCGCCTCGATCGACTACCTGAAGGAAAACGATGCTGCATACGTAATAACGCAGACGGACAGGCTTGCGGAAGGGCTGACAGAAATCCTGTCAAACGCAAAGCTGCGGGAGCAGATCATGGGCAACGCCAGAGCGTTGGCTGCTCGAAATCATGACCCGGAGGTCAATTCGAAAAAGCTTTATCAATGGCTGGAACGGGTTATTGGCAGCAACCATAAAACGGGGGAAACTTTGGATGAAGGTATTGCAGGTTAACACGGTTTGTGGGCGAGGAAGTACAGGGCGGATCGTAACCGACCTGCTGTTTTGTCTAAAAGAAAACGGCCACTCTGGAAAAATTGCATACGGCCTGAAACCGATGTTGAATGCTGTACCCAATGATACGATTTTGATGGAATCAAGGGTTGAATACTGCGTTCATAATATACTTTCCAGATTTACAGATAACGAAGGCGGTTATTCCTTCTTTGGAACAAAACGTTTGATCAGCACAATCGAAAAGTATAGGCCGGATGTTATACATCTTCATAATCTTCATGGTCATTACTTGAATTATGGAATGTTTTTTTCGTTTTTAAAAGAAAAAAACATTCCGCTGGTGTGGACGTTTCATGATTGTTGGCCAATGACAGGACATTGTACACATTTTGTGGTAGCAGGTTGCAGACAGTGGAAAGTACAATGCATGAGTTGTCCGCAGTTACAGTGCTATCCATGCTGCTATACAAAAGGGAATGTAAAAGAAAATTATTTAAAGAAAAAGAAGAACTTTACTGGATTAGAAAATTTGGTGATCGTGACGCCTTCTCAATGGATGGCGGGTCTTGTAAAAGAAAGTTTTCTCAAGGAGTACCCCGTAAAAGTAATCCATAACGGAATTGATTTGTCAAAATTTTATCCCCGAACAAGAACTTTATTTAGAAAGAAATATGGTTTGAAAGACGAAACTCTTATTTTAGGCGTGGCGAGTGAATGGGGCGAACGAAAGGGGTTCAATGATTTTATCCGGCTTGCCGGAGAATTATCAGACAATCAGCGTCTTATTATGGTCGGCGTGAACGAGAAGCAGACAAAAGAACTTCCTAAAAGTATCATCACGATCAAAAAAACAAACAGCGCGGAAGAACTTGCAGAAATTTATAGTGCGGCTGATGTGTTTTTCAATTTTACCTATGAAGATAATTTTCCAACCGTTAATTTGGAGGCGATGGCCTGCGGAACCCCGGTTGTTACATACCGAACTGGCGGGGGCCCGGGAAGTATCGCATATCAGACGGGAAGCGTTGTGGAACAGGGGGATTACCGTGCTGCCTTGGAGCTGATCGATTCTATGATGAAATTAGATCGGAATGTGATAAGAGAAAGGACTCACAAACGATATGAAGCACGGGATCGATATAATGAGTACTTGGAACTTTATCATTCGATGATTCCATCGTGTAAGTAATAAAGAAGGAACTAGCGTGAAAGAAACGAAATTATCGATTAGATGCACAGATCTGTTCATTCCATTGATGATGCTGTTTGCATTGGATTTTTTTGATTTATCGGGAATTATCCTGTCTTTGCTTCTTTTGCTTTTGTTTGGTTTTTGTGGAAAAGAAGTAAAGCTTGATAGAATGGCATTGTTAATGCTCCTATTCTCCGCAGCGTATGGGCTGAGCATCTTTTATTTTGAAGGAGTTACGGTCGATGCAATTATCAAATATGCGATTGCCCCGTGGGGGTGCTACGTATTAGGCTTTAACATACTAAGACTAAAAAAGGATGCATCCTCAATAAAAATTTCTAAATTGCTGTTTATCGGCTTTTTTATTCACGGAGTACTGAACTTAATTGCTTCGATGGCGCAGTTTGGAATAAATTTTAACAACAATTATAGGCAGGCATATGATTTTTGGCAGGGGCGGATTATTTCTGTTACGACGGCGGCTCTGTATTACTCACCGTTGGTGTTTTATGCTATCGGAGTGTTGCTTACACAAAATATAAGAAAGAAAAAAATATTCAGTGTTATCGTGATACTGATTTCGGCCTTCGCAACATTACTTTATCAAAATCGTACATTGATTTTGGCAGCTGTAATTGTTTTAATGGGTGGTATTGTCTCAATTTTACTTGATTCGAGCACAACGAAAAAAACAAAAATTTCCTTTCTTTTTGGAACGGGGGCTGCAATCGGAGTCATTCTTGTTGCGTGGATAACAGACTTAGGCGGAATTAGATCATTTCTGCAGAACACAACATTTTATGCTCGATTAACAGGTGCAAACGGTGAAGGACAGGATCGAACAAAAATATGGAGCAGCTTTATTTTTGGAGATGCATGGAAATACCCGTTTGGAGGAAATAGAGCTGTCTTATACAAAAATAAAGGATATGTGCATAATACATGGCTGGATATTTTTAGGAGAGGTGGAATTATACCGTTTATCTCATTTGGCCTTTTCACGCTGCTCTCCGTTAGAACTGTGTTTCTGTACGCAAAACAAAGCACAATCAAAAGCGAGGATCGTCACGCTCTCGCATTTTCAATGATAGGAATAGCAGCCATGTTTTTTGTTGAGCCTGTTATCGAAGCAAATCCATATATTTTTTATTTGCCTTTGGTCGTCATTGGACTTATGAATGGTGAGCTATATATAAATAGAGCGGAGTACTTACAGTGAAACTTGTTTTTATTTCAAATTATATATCTCATCATCAGAAACCTTTTTGCGATGCAATGAAGCAAAAAATAGGCAAAAATTTCATTTTTATGGAAACAATGCCGATGGAAAAAGAACGATTGGACATGGGCTGGGAACCGATAAGGGAAAACTATGTTTTCCGCACATATGAAAGCAATGAAAGCGAGAAAAAGGCTAAAAAAATAGCGGTGGATGCAGAGATTGTCATTTTAGGTTCAGCTAGTGACAACTATATTATACCGCGTCTGAAAACGAAAAAACTCACCTTCAAATACGCGGAACGGTTTTACAAGACAGGGTTGACTTTGCGAAATCTTCCGCACGCGGCGGCAGGGGCTTGGCTCCATCACGGCCGTTTTCAGCACTATCCGCTGTATATGCTGTGCGCAAGCGCTTATACGCCTGCGGATGCGGCGATCTTCCATAACTATGTCGGCCGAACTTACAGGTGGGGCTATTTCCCGGAAGTCAAACGATACGATGTGGCCGAATTGATGGAGAAAAAGCAGTCGGCTGCATTGGTCGGAGAGGAACACTCCCGGATTTCCATCCTGTGGGCCGGCAGGCTGATCGGATGGAAGCACCCGGAAGCGGCTGTTCAGCTGGCGGCGTCCCTGAAGGAAAAAGGATACTCTTTCCGCATGAGCATGATCGGCAACGGGGAAATGGAGATGCAGCTTCATGACATGATTCGGGAGAAAGGCTTGGAGGATTGCGTGGAGATGCTGGGCGCGATGCCGCCGGAAGAAGTGCGCAGGCATATGGAAAAAGCAGATATTTACCTGTTTACCAGCGACTTCAACGAGGGCTGGGGAGCCGTCCTGAACGAGTCCATGAATAGCGGCTGCGCCGTGGTGGCAAGCCATGCCATCGGTTCTGTGCCGTTCCTGATCAAAAATGGAGAGAATGGGCTGATCTATGAAAACGGAAATCAGTTGGACTTGGAAAAACAGGTATTGAGACTTTTGGAGGATGGGGCATTTCGAAAAAGAATCGCTGAAAATGCGTATGAAACCATGATAAACCTGTGGAACGCCGAGACTGCCGCGGAACGTTTTCTGACATTGACAGAGAAATTGCTCAAAAACGAAAATACGGATTCTCTATTTCTAGACGGCCCGTGCAGTAAAGCGGCGATTTTGAAAAACGACTGGTATCAACATTAAAGGTGGAAAGCGTATGCATCCGATTCGCTCCCTGAAAAGAAGAACGGTTCTCTTTCTAGTGAATCACGTACTGACCGGAACAAGACCCTGCTTCTTTGAAACAAAAAGAAGATGGCTCAACTCGATTGGATATTCCATTGGAGAAGGAACCAAAGTCGTCGGGCCGATGGAATGCTATGCAAAATTGAAGGTAGGGCGGAACTGCTGGCTCGGGAAAAATCTGAAAATCAATGGGAACGGCACGGTGGAAATCGGTGACAACTGCGATATTGGGCCGGAAGTCACCTTTCAGACGGGAGGGCACCAGATCGGAACGTCGGAAAGGCGGGCGGGCGAAGGCCTTGTGTTTCACCAGAAAGTAGGGAACGGCGTTTGGATCGGCGGCCACGTTACCATCCTTGGAAATACGACGATCGGAAGCAGCAGCGTGGTCGCGGGCTGCGCCTGTGTGGTCAAAGACGTGCCTCCCAATACGCTGGTGGGAGGCGTGCCAGCAAAAATGATTCGGAAGCTTGACGATGAAGATTCAGAAGATCCTGAAAAGTAAAGTGACGAAAAATGCCGGCTGGCTGATCGGCGGGCGCGTTTATCATATGGCGCTGGCGTTTGTCGTGGGCCTGCTGACGGCGCGGTATCTGGGGCCGGGCAACTATGGGCTGATCAACTATGCGGCCACCTATACGGCGTTTTTCTCTTCTTTCTGCACCCTGGGAATCAATTCCGTGATCGTCAAAAATTTTGTCGATCACCCGGAAGAAGAAGGGGAAACCATAGGCTCGGCGATCATCCTGCGGGCGATCTCCAGCGCGCTGTCGCTGGTCATGATGGTGTGCATCACGCTGATCGTGGATCGGGGAGAGACCACGACCCATTGGGTCGTGGCACTTTGCGGGGTCGGCGTTCTCTTTCAGGTGATGGACACGCTTAACTACTGGTTCCAGTGCAAATTGCAGTCCAAATATGCCGCTATTGCCACCGCGATCTCCTATACCGTCGTCTCGGCCTATAAAGTCTGGCTTCTTTTTACGGGAAAGAGCGTGGAATGGTTCGCCGTGTCCACGTCCATTGATTATCTGGTCGCGGCCATGGTGCTGCTGGCCCTGTATAAAAAACAGCATGGCCCGCAGTTTTCCTGCTCCCTCCGAAAAGCCAAAGAGCTGCTGGGCAGCAGCCGGCATTTTATTCTGGCGGGCCTGATGGTGTCGATTTATGACAGCACCGATAAATTCATGCTGAAGCAGGTGATGAATGAAGCGGAAGTCGGCTTCTATTCGACGGCGGTTTCCCTGTGCAACACCTGGGTGTTTTTGCTGACGGCGCTGATCGATTCGTCTTACCCCGTCATTCTGCAGTCCTTTGAAAATCAGGAAGGATTTGAACGGAGGAACCGGCAGCTCTACGCTATCGTGTTTTACGCGTCGGTGAGTGTCTCGCTGCTGTTTTCGATCTTTGCCTCTCCCATCGTTGTGTTTCTGTACGGAGAGACGTACGCGCCGGCGGCCGCCCCTTTGAGGATCATTACCTGGTACGTCGCCTTTTCCTATCTGGGGGTCGCCAGAAATGCGTGGATCGTCTCCTATGGCAAGCAGAATTATCTCAAATACCTGTATATGGGAGCGGCCCTCGCCAATGTATTGCTGAATGCGCTGATGATCCCGCCGTGGGGCGCGTCCGGCGCCGCGCTGGCGTCTTTGCTGACGCAGATCAGCACCATTCTGGTATTTCCGGCGCTGATCAAAGATCTGCGGCCCAATGTCAGACTGATGCTGGACGCGATTCTTCTCAGGAATGTTTTTTGAAAAGGAGAAAGAAATGTCTGCATTTGATAACGCCACCCTTATGATTACCGGCGGTACGGGGTCGTTCGGTTCTACGGTTCTGAAGCATTTTCTGGACTCTGACCTGAAGGAGATTCGCATCTTCTCCCGCGATGAAAAGAAACAGGACGATATGCGCCATGCCCTTCAGGCGAACCACCCGGAGAACGCGAAAAAGGTGAAGTTCTACATCGGCGATGTGCGCAGCCCACAGTCCATCCGAGACGCGATGCCGGGTGTTGACTACGTTTTTCACGCGGCGGCCCTGAAGCAGGTGCCGTCCTGCGAATTTTTTCCGATGCAGGCGGTTCAGACCAACATTGTCGGAACGGACAATGTTCTTCACGCCGCTATCGACGCGGGGGTGAAGCGCGTAGTTTGCCTGTCCACGGACAAAGCCGCTTACCCTATTAACGCGATGGGCATTTCCAAGGCCATGATGGAGCGCGTGATCTACGCCAATGCCCGCATGGCGGCGGAGGGCGGAGGCACGACCATCTGCTGTACCCGCTACGGCAATGTGATGTGCAGCCGCGGCAGCGTCATTCCGCTGTTCATCGAGCAGATCAAGGCGGGCAGGCCCATCACCATCACCGACCCCAATATGACCCGTTTTCTGATGAATCTGGATGAAGCGGTGGAGCTGGTGATGTTCGCCTTCCAGAACGCGAACCCCGGCGACCTGTTCATTCAGAAGGCGGACGCGTCCACCATCGGCGATCTGGCCAAGGCCGTCCAGCGGCTCTTTGGGGACACGGGCACCCAACTGATCGGCACACGCCATGGGGAAAAGCTGTTCGAGACGCTGATGACCCGGGAAGAACGCCTGCGCAGTCAGGATATGGGGCGCTATTTCCGGGTGGCGGCGGATAACCGCGACCTGAACTATGACAAGTTCGTGGTAAAGGGCGAGGTGCATACGATGGCCGACGAAGCCTACACCAGCCACAACACCACCCGTCTGGATGTGGAGGGGACGGTGCGGAAGCTTCTGACCACCGATTACGTTCAGAATGAATTAAAGGGCATTCCGAATGTCTGAAAACCAAAGGAGAAACGGATGAGGATTGCCTATATCATTCTCTGCCATACAGACCCCGAGCACATTCGGCGGCTGACGAAAAAAATTACCGGCGGTACGGATGACGAAGCGTTTATTCATGTAGATGGCAAGTGCGACGCAGCGCCCTTCGAGCAGACGCTGAAAGACGTGCCGCAGGCGCATTTTTTGTGCCAGAGGATCCCGGTCTATTGGGGAGGATATTCCGCCGTCGAAGCGACCGTTCAGCTGCTCAGAGCCGCCCTTTTATGGGAAGGACAGCCGTTTGACCGTTTCGTGCTTCTGCAGGGGCTGGATTACCCGATCAGAACGAATCGGGAAATCCACGCCTTTCTGGAGGAAAAAGCCGAAACGGAATTTCTTCTTGCGCAGAACATTTCCCAATGTGCCGATCCCCATGAGACCCATAAGTATTCGCTGTACTGGTTTCTGGATTCGAAAACAAAGCTGTGGGCCAGAATCTGGCACAAAGCCAATTCCGTTCTTTTTTTGAGATCGGGCCGCATTCCTCATTGGAAAAAGAACTACGTCAGGAATCAGGCGGGCGAAAAAATGGACATTTATCAGGGCTGCGCCCAATTTGGCGTGACGAGAAAGCTGGCGGAATATCTGGTGCGCTTCCATGATGAAAATCCGGGCTTTAACCGATATTTTCGCACCATGTACGCGCCGGATGAGGCTTATTTCCACACGATCGTTTACAATTCGCCGGTTGCAGCGCATACGCCCAAGGGCAAGGCCGTCGCAAGCCCGCATTTGACGGACTTTGAAAACCTCACCTATTTTGAGTACCCGACGGACGTTACCCTTTTTACGGAAAAGAAGGACTGGCCGAAGCTGAGGGACAGCGGCTTTCTGTTCTTCCGCAAGGCGTCCAGCCAAAGCAAAGAATTGCTGGACTTCATTGACGAGCAACATCGGACGCAGGAAAAGGAAGAAGAATCAACGAACCCACTTCCCGCGGTGGACGGGAAAGGACACGGACAAAGCTCGCAGACGGCTCAAAGGCAGATACGGCGCGCTTCTTCGGATATGCCCAAAAGCAGGAGTAAAGGCGTTTGAAGTAGAATGCTACATTGTTTTTTTAGCGCGCGTCCTGCTCAGACATCTCGGGACATATGTCGGATTATTAAAAGAATTAAACCAATCATAAGTCTTTCTTCTCGGTAA